>ENA-UEYG01000932-UEYG01000932.1-human-gut-metagenome-genome-assembly--contig:-NODE-932-length-22262-cov-4.211629_pt1 | contig 22262 bp, 11 predicted proteins | sample MGYA00242933_ERZ507934 | MGnify/ENA primary metagenome ERZ507934 (study PRJEB26167, sample SAMN06115527) | human gut metagenome | host: Homo sapiens | place: China:Zejiang | collected 2015-11-10... | reverse complement strand
AAAAAATAACGCGCAAGTTCCCCATCGGAGAGAAAGGGGAAACAATCAGTTTCTCCAGCATCCGGGCATTTTTGCCTCTGCGCAAGAATGTATATCTGATCGGAACACGTTCATTCGGGCTCTATGAGTACGACGTAGAAAAAAAGACCCTCATACAATATTCGACAGAGGAGAAAGATCCATCCCGTCAACTGGAAAATAACTACGTAACCAGTATTCTAAGAAAGAAGAACGGAGAAATATGGATCAGCACTTTTGGAGCAGGTATTTACCAATATCAGGAAGGTAAAGGGATCGTACTTCATATCGGTACGGAGGAAGGACTGACTAACGAAGAGGTCTATACTTTAATAGAATACAACCAGAATATATGGGCAAGTATTGATAATGGCATTGCCGAAATCAACACTAAAACGGGACAAGTGCACGTTTATGACTGCTTCGCCGGCCTTGAAACGTTAGAATTTACTCCGCAAGGAGGCATTTGCCTCCCTAATGGAGAAGTTTATTTCAGCGGCAGTAATGGATTCCTGTCCTTTGCTCCCCGCTCGTTGATAAAAAACAATATGATGCCGCCGGTAGTACTCACCCAGTTGACCGTTAACAACAAAGTGATCCAACCGGGCGATCAGAGTCATTTGCTGGATGCCAATCCCGACGACACAGAAACCATCACTCTGGCATACAATCAAAATAACTTCTCCATTGCATACTGTGCGCTCAATTACATTCTTCACGAACAGAACCAGTATGCTTATAAATTAGTGGGACACGATGAAGACTGGAATCATGTGGGAACCCGTAAAGAAGCCTATTATACCAATATCGCTCCCGGCAAATACATCTTTCATGTCATTGCCTCCAACAACGACGATGTATGGAACACCCAGGGAAAAACGCTGGAAATCATCATTCTTTCTCCCTGGTGGAAAACCCCATGGGCTTATATGATCTATGCATTATTATTTATAGGAATCACCTACACCATCGGTTATTACATGTACAGCAAACATAAGCTGGAACTCAACCTGCGGATGCGCCAAATGGAAAAGCAACGGATGGAAGAGTTTCACCAAACCAAAATCCGGCTTTTTACCAACTTCTCACATGAATTGCGTACTCCGTTGACTCTAATCATCAGTCCTATTGACGAACTGGTGCGCCAGGCAGAAGTCCCGCATTTTATCAAAACTAAACTAGACTTAGTTTTGAAGAATGCCCGTCGTTTGCTCTTACTGGTCAATCAATTGATGGATTTACAAAAGAACCAAAGCGGCAGCCTCACACTAAGTTTAACCCATACGGATTTGAATGCATTCCTGCTTGAAATCTATTATACTTTCAAGCAAATAGCGGAAAGCAAGCAAATCACGTTCTTGTATGAAGCTCCGGAAGGAGAAATCCCGGCATGTTTTGACCAGAGTTTATTGGAAAAAGCAGTATTCAACCTACTTTCGAATGCGTTTAAATTCACGCCTCCGGGAGAAACTGTTACCCTGCGATTCATTGCAGCACTCAATAAAGAGAGCCTTCAACAACGGTTCGGGAAAAATATATCCACCGATCCGACTTTCGTCCTCTCCGACGATAGCAATAACTACTTCGTTATTCAGGTAGCCGACACGGGAAAAGGAATTCCGGAAACTGCCCGTACACATATTTTCGATCCGTTCTATCAAGTCAGCGCTCCTCAAACAGCCAATGATAATGTAAACGGAACAGGTATCGGGCTAAGTCTGACCCAATCCGTCGTACATTTGCATCAAGGTGCAATCAGCGTCGATTCCAACCGGCCGAAAGGAAGTATATTCACCATTATACTTCCGAATAACGAGCAACCAGAATCAATGGAAGAAAACGTGATAAACAATCTATCCGAAAACGAACGGGAAGAGCAAGAGGTTGTCAGCCAGTCAGAGGAGTCCGCCGAAGAACTTCCTTACCTGACAGGCAAAACAATCCTGCTTGTAGAAGACAATGAGGATATACGCAGTTATGTGAAAGAACATCTGCAGCGTCATTATCGGGTACTCGAGGCCGGAAACGGCGAAGAAGCCTTCCAGATTGTATTGAAAGAATTTCCCGATTTAGTGGTTACGGATATAATGATGCCGGGAGTAGACGGACTGGAACTCTGCGCAATGATTAAGAATGATTTGCAGACTGGCCATATTCCGGTCATCCTGCTCACAGCCCGTACAATGGTGATGCACGTCAAAGAAGGGTTCCTTTCAGGAGCAGACGATTATGTAGTGAAACCTTTCAATATAGATGTGTTGCTGGTACGAATCTATAATCTGTTGTTACAGCGGGAAAAATTAAAATCCATGTACGGGAAAAACTTCTCACTGCAATCAATGGGTATCGAAACGACCTCTGCCGATGATAAATTCATGCAGAAGTTATTCGAGATCATCCAAGATCATTTGGATAATCCGGACTTAAAAGTGGATATGATATGTGATGAAATGGGATTCAGCCGGAGTAATTTCTACCGCAAGCTCAAGGCGGTAACAGATTTATCCCTGAACGACCTGATTCGCCATAAACGTCTGGAGGTAGCTGCGCAACTACTTAAAAAGGCGGACATGAATGTGACGGAAGTTTCAATCGCTACCGGTTTCAGTACCCTTGCTTATTTTACCAAATGTTTCAAATCAGCCTACGGAGTTTCGCCTACCGAATACGTAAAAGGACAACCGGAAGAGTAGTTCTAAATTGGTTTTATAAATGGGAATTTTCAGGTACGGATTACACGGTTTTCTGAAATATGATTGCACAAAGCAACAGCGTAATCCGTGTAATCCGTGCCTAAATTAAAATGATCCTTTTAATTATGATGCAGTACTTATCACATAGTTTGCAAAATCATCCCAGATTATAAAAAACGTCCCAAGAGCGATATAGAAGCGATTGTCCCAATGAAGTTGGGATGATTTTGCAAATTTACGGCACAGCTGGACAAGCCCTTTTTATTCCGTTTCCATACATTTGCAACATCGACTTAGAAATAATAATATGGAAACAAATATGAAACATTATCTTTTAGCACTTAGCATCGGGACAGCATTTTTAGTTGGCTGTCAGTCTCCCCAAAAGCAAAACCTGATTGATTCTAATTTTGCATTTGCCGAGCAACAACTCAAATATGCTTTTCCTAAAATAGATGAAGCACGCGCCAACGAATCACAGGAAAGCAAAGAAAAAAGAATTGCCAAACAATGGGGCGAACTGACTAATCCTCGTAATACAGAACCGGATGGTTCTCTGCGTCTCGTCCCTTCCAAAGACTGGACCAGCGGATTCTTTCCCGGTGAACTCTGGTATGTATATGAATATACACACGATCCTTTCTGGAAAGAGAAAGCAGAGAAGCATACAGAAATGCTGGAACGCGAAAAGAAGAACGGCACTACCCACGACATGGGATTCAAGATGTATTGCAGCTACGGCAATGGCTATCGCCTGACCGGTAATCCCACCTATAAAGATATACTGATCGAATCAGCACGTACGCTCATTACCCGCTACAAGCCGAACGTAGGTTGCCTTCGTTCCTGGGATCACCATGCCGACCAATGGGAATGTCCCGTTATCATCGACAACATGCTGAATTTGGAATTACTATTCTGGGCTTCCCGCGAAACGAATGACTCCACCTTTTATAATATAGCAGTCAACCACGCACGTACGACCATGAAAAATCACTTCCGTGACGATTACAGTACGTACCACGTCGTAAACTATGATACAATCACCGGCAACCCCATCTGCAAGGTAACCCATCAGGGATACGCCGACTCATCGGCATGGGCACGCGGACAGGCATGGGCGCTGTATGGCTACACGATGTGTTACCGCGAAACCGGACTCCCTGAATTCCTGGAACAAGCGAAGCATATCGAAAGATATATCTTCACCCACCCCAACCTGCCGGAAGACCTGATACCTTACTGGGATTTCAACGCTCCGGAAATTCCTAACGAACCGCGGGATGCGTCCGCAGCCACCTGCATCGCTTCCGCACTCTATGAACTAAGTACCTACGTACCAGAATATAAAGCCCTTTACAAAGAAGAAGCCGACCGGATTTTAGAGAACCTCACTGCCCACTACCGTGCGAAACCAAACGGCGACAACGGTTTTCTACTTCTCCACAGTACCGGCTCCAAACCTCACAACAGCGAAATTGATGTGCCTATCGTATATGCCGACTATTATTTCCTCGAAGCATTGATACGGAAAAACAAACTGGAAAAAGAACAGAAACTATAACGATCATCATCTATAAGAACCATGAAAAAGCTACTTATCTATATACTGACAGCCTTTACCGTACTTACCCTTCCGGCAAGTGCCAAGATTCCCGCCAGCCAACGAATCCGGCTGACCGACCAATGGGAATATCTCAAAGGTGATCTCGGAAGTATTTGGGAAGCCGTACGTGCAGTCGCCCCCGGTTCTTCGGAAGCTGTACCCATTTGGCAGCCAGTTACCCTGCCCCACTGTTTCAACGCGGAAGATGCCGTAGACCCGGACGTAAACTATTACCAGGGTCCCGGATGGTATCGCACCCTGCTCGATATTCAGAACCCGGCCGCCAACGGCCGCACGATCCTCGAATTTGAAGGAGCCGGACAGAAAACAGAAGTATATATCTACACCCGTAAAGTCGGCAGCCACGTAGGAGGTTACGATGAATGGAGCGTAGACATCACAGAAGCAATCCGTAAAGCATTAGCCGATCCCGATTGCCGCAAGCGGTTCAACGGCAAAGTACCTTTGTCCATCCGTTGCGACAATTCAAGAGATACAGAAATGATTCCTTCGGATTTATCAGACTTCAACGTATACGGAGGACTTTACCGCTACGTAAACCTGATTTATCAGCCCGCCCTTTCTTTTGCAAGTTTTAAACTGGAAACCCCGGTGCAGAAGGACTTGAAGAGCGCAACACTGAAAGTGCAAGCCAACTTCTACAATCCGAATGACACTCGCCAAGCTACGGTTCGCTTCACTCTGAAAGATCCGAACGGAAAGAAAGTGACCGAACAAACCGCCACAGACATTCTACCATTGGGAGAAGTACACCTGTTTGACATCGCTATCAAGAATCCGATGCTTTGGAGTCCTGACCAGCCACAGCTATACACTTGTGAGTTTACCCTCCAAACAGCCGAAGGCGAACAGACAGTAACAGAACAAGTAGGTTTCCGCCACTTCGAATTTGTAGACTACGGTCCTTTCAAGCTAAACGGAAAACGCTTGTTATTAAAAGGTACTCACCGCCACGAAGACCATGCAGGTGTAGGAGCCGCCATGACAGAAGAGCAAATGGTGACGGAAATGAAACTCATGAAAGAAATGGGTGTCAACTTCATCCGCCTGGGACATTACCAGCAATCAAACATCATCCTTCGCCTGTGTGACGAATTAGGTATCCTCGTGTGGGAAGAAATCCCCTGGTGCCGTGGCGGATTGGGTGGAGAAACTTATAAAATACAAGCCCGCCGGATGCTAACCAACATGATTACCCAACATCACAACCACCCTTCCGTTATTCTGTGGGGATTGGGTAATGAAAACGACTGGCCGAATGATTTCCCTACTTTCGAACAATCGCAGATACGTGCCTTTATGAAAGAGCTGAACGACCTGGCACACCGCCTGGACCCGTCACGCGTCACTTCCATCCGCCGCTGTGACTTCTGCAAAGATATTGTCGATGTATACTCTCCTTCCATCTGGGCAGGCTGGTATCGTGGCAAGTTTACCGACTACAAAAGCGTATCGGAAAAAGAAATGAAACAAGTGAAACACTTCCTACATGTAGAATGGGGAGGTGACTCTCACGCCAGACGCCACGCAGAAGATCCTTTCAAATCATTAGGTGGAATCCCTGCCGGAGTTGGTGCCGACGAACGGGCGGGAGATTTCTCTCTCGTGGGAGGAGATGCCCGTGCTTCCAGAGACGGAGACTGGTCGGAATCATACATCGTGAAACTGGTGGACTGGCATTTGAAAGAACAAGAAACCATGACTTGGCTTACGGGAACTGCCTACTGGCCTTTCAAAGATTTCTCCACTCCCCTACGACCGGAGAATCCTGTTCCCTACGTCAATCAAAAAGGAGTTATCGAACGGGATTTCGCCAAGAAAGAAGTGTTCTATGTGTTCCAGTCTTATTGGACGCAGAAGCCAATGATACACATTTACGGTCATACCTGGCCGACACGTTGGGGAGCAGCAAACGAACCGAAAGAAATATTGGTTTACTCCAACTGTCCGGCAGTAGAACTGTTTGTGAACGGAGTCAGTCAAGGTATTAAGCAACGCAACAGTCAAGACTTTCCCGCAGCCGGACTGCATTGGAAATGTGTGTTGCGCGAAGGAGAGAACCAACTGAAAGCTGTTGCGGTAAAAAGCAAAGAAGCGATTTCCGACGAAATCACAGTTGCCTACCAAACCGCTCAATGGGGAGAACCGAAACAACTGAAATTGACAAGTTATCCTGAAGGAGAAAATATCATCCGTGTAGAAGCCCAGCTGACAGACGACAAAGGAATTCCCTGCCTGGATGCAGCCAACCTAATTTCGTTTGAAGCTGCCGGAGACGGAGAACTTATCCAAAACCTGGGAACTTCAACCGGCTCACGCAAGGTACAGGCTTACAATGGAAAAGCCATGATACGGGTCAAAGTGACTGATACCTGTTACCTATCCGTTCAATCGGATGGAATCAAGACCGCTTATACTCAATTGAAAGCACAATGAGAAAACAGAACGTTTCAATAGGATTATTTATACTGCTCTTCAGCTTCACCACGGTGATGGCCGGGGAAAATGTGAAAGGTCAAGTACGCCAACTCCTGCAGACTGAAACCCTGAAACGGGCGGACGCTGCATTGGAGTCCGTACCGATGACCGTCACAGCCACCCGTGCCGAAAGAAGCGCAGGAGGTATTCACGACTTCTATTCCGAAGGTGACTACTGGTGGGAGAATCCGCAAAACCCGGCCGGTCCGTTTATCCGCCGTGACGGAGAAACCAATCCGGATAATTTCACCGCCCACCGTCATGCCATGATACGCTTCAGCCAGTTAGTCGGAGATCTGACTTCCGCCTGGATACTGACAGGAGACAAGAAATACACCGATGCTGCCATGCGCCATATCCGTGCCTGGTTTATCGATCAGAAAACGATGATGAATCCGAACTTGCTGTATGCACAAGCCATCAAAGGCATTGCAACCGGACGCGGGATAGGCATTATCGATACCATCCATCTGATTGAAGTGGCGCAGTCACTCCGCCTGATGGAGGCGCAGGGAATCATCGAAGACAAAGAACTGCAAACCATCCGCTTGTGGTTCTCCGATTACCTGACCTGGTTATCTACGCATCGTTACGGTATCAACGAGATGGAAGCCAAGAACAACCACGGTACTTGCTGGACTATGCAAGTGGCAGCATTTGCCTCGTTCACGCAAAATGAAGAAATGCTCCGTTTCTGCCGCGAGCGTTACCGGAGCGTGTTATTACCGAACCAAATGGCTGCCGACGGCAGTTTCCCTTTGGAGTTGGAACGCACCAAGCCGTATGGTTATTCTCTTTTCAACCTCGACGCAATGACTACCCTCTGCCATTTGCTGACAACTCCCGAAGAGAATTTATGGGACTATACCACCACAGACGGACGGAACATTGAAAAAGGAATCTCCTGGCTGTTTCCCTTCGTCAAAGACAAAGGTTCGTGGCAACGTCAACCGGACATTATGTTTTGGGAAGAATGGCCGGTGGCACACCCGTTCTTACTATTCGGTAGTCTTCATCATTACCGGAAAGAGTATTTTCAGACATGGAAACAGTTGGAACATTTCCCCACCAACGAGGAAGTGATACGCAACCTTCCCATCCGTCATCCTTTATTATGGTTAAACTAATTTGCTAAAAATAGAATCATTATGAGAAACCTGTTATTGAGTGCTTTTGCACTGGTTTGCCTGCTTCCAATGAACGCACAAACCGTCAACACCCGCATCTATCCTGCTGAAAAGCTGGCTAAAGTGAAGGCTAAAGCCGATACTCCTACATACGCCCCGGCTATCAAAACGTTAATGAAAGAGGCCGACAAAGCTATGAACCTGACTCCTCCTTCGGTGATGGATAAAAGTATGACAGCCTCCAGCGGAGACAAACACGATTACATGAGTATGGGACCTTACTGGTGGCCCGATCCTTCCAAACCGGACGGCTTGCCTTATATCCGCAAAGACGGGCTACGCAATCCCGAACTGTCCAAGTTAGACCGTGACCGGTTGGGAAACATGGCAAAAGCCGTTACCACACTGGGAATTGCTTACTATTTCTCGGGCAACGAGCAATATGCGAAGAAAGCAACCGACTTTCTGAAAGTATGGTTCCTGGACGCCAAAACAAAAATGAATCCGAACCTGAATTACGGTCAGACCATTCCCGGCCGCAGAGATGGCCTGGGGCGCGGAACAGGTATGATTGATACTTACTGCTTCGTAGAAATGCTGGATGCGCTTACCCTGCTGGATAGTTCGAAAGCCATGACACCTGCCATCAAAAAAGGAATGAAAGAATGGTTCACGCAGTTTGTAGAGTGGATACAGACAAGCCCTGTCGCCGCCGAAGAAAATGCCGCCAAGAACAATCATGGGCTGGCTTATGACGTGCAACTGACAGCGTACGCCCTGTATATCGGCAACAAAGAATTGGCAATTCAGATTCTAAAAGAATTCCCGGCAAAGCGTCTGTTTTCTCAAATTGAACCGGACGGCAAACAACCGCTGGAACTGGAACGCACAACTGCTTTCGGTTATACCCTCTTCAACCTAACGCACATGCTGGATATGTCTTTCATTGGCGCAACGGAAGGTATAGATATCTATAACGCCGCCAGCGAAGACGGACGTTCCATCACTGCCGCACTGAAATTTACCATTCCCTATATCGGCAAGCCGCAGAGCGAATGGCCTTACCAGCAAATCAAAGAATGGGACAAGAAACAAGATGAAGCCTGCTGGGTGCTCCGCAAAGCCTCTTTCTTCGACCCGAAAGCCGGATATGAAGCGATCGGTGCCAAATATCGCACCACTTCTGCTTCCAGCCGTCTGAATTTAATGTATAGTTTAGAATAATCCTTTATTTAAATCCTAATATCATGAGGAACAAATCGTTTTATTACCCTTTAATGATAGCAATGTTGCTATTGTTATGTACCCCGTTCGTAACGGTTGTCTACGCGCAATCATTTACTGTCACCGGTACAGTCGCCGATAGTCAAGGCGGTGTTCCCGGAGTAAATGTGAAGGTGAAAGGAAGTACCACCGGTACTATCACCGATATGGACGGCAAATTTACATTGAATGTCCCCTCTTCCAAATCTGTCCTTGTCATCTCCTACATCGGATATACGACGCAGGAAATACCCGTCAATAATCAAAAGATACTGAATATCAACTTAAAAGAAGATACGAAAGTGTTGGATGAAGTAGTGGTGGTAGGTTATGGCGTGCAGAAGAAATCCCACCTGACCGGGTCCGTATCCAAGATGGACGTCAACAACCTGACAGATATTCCCGTGACACAAGTAGACCAACTACTGCAAGGAAAGATTGCCGGTGTTAATATCAGAACTCCACTTCCGAGGCCGGAGCTGCTCCGCAAATCCGTGTACGTGGTATGGGTTCTATCAGTGCCGACAGTTCTCCGCTGATTGTCATCGACGGTTACCCTGTTCCCGAAGGACTCTCTACACTCGATATGGCGGATATTGCTTCTATCGAAGTATTGAAAGATGCCGCTTCCGCCGCTATCTACGGTTCACGTGCAGCGAATGGCGTCATTTTGGTAACGACCAAAGAAGGAAATGCCAGCAAAGCGAAATACAGTGTGAAAGCCTCTACCGGATTAAAGTGGGCGTATAAACTGCATCCGATCATGAGTTCGAAAGACTATTATAACATGATGGGCTATGAAGCCGCCTTGCAAAACAAATCCATAGCAGCCAACGACGAAGCCTTCGGACTTATCAATAATTATACCGACTGGCAACGGGAAGGATTGCAGGACACTCCACAGATTCATCAGGTGCAACTCTCCGTATCGGGCGGCAAAAAAGACATTACGTATTACATCTCCGGCAACTATGCACAGGAAGACGGTATTATGATTAACAGCAACTACAAACGTCTGAACCTTCGTTCGCGCATCAACGCGAAGTTGTCCAAACGGGTAGATCTTAGCCTGAACGTAGCTCCGTCCTACACCAAAACGGAAACACCGTCAACCAACTTCATCGATTTCTACCGTACACCGTCTTTCATGCCGGTACGTCATACGGAAGAAACGGCAGCCCTCACAGGAAAAGCCATCGGTTCGTGGGCACGCGGTAGCGATTTCAGTAACATCATGTACACACGTGAAGACGGTACGCAAGTGAAAGCCAGTCCGTTCAACACCAGCAACAACAATCCGAAGTCATTGATGGATACCGAAGAACGTTTCAAAGAAGACTATAACCTGCAAGCCAATTCCTCTATCAATGTGCAAATCATGAAAGGCTTGACTTTTACCACTTCCAACGGTTTCTACATTAAATACCGTCAGAACAACGAATACCGTAACTACGAATCCCGCAAAGACGAAGAGTCGGCTATGGGTACTTACAAAAACCGTCTCTATGTCGACTTGTTGAGTGAAAACACACTGAACTACATCGGCAAGAAAGGTAAGCATGATTATGCAGCCTTATTGGGTTACACCGCACAGACTACCTCGGAAACGACAGCCAGCATCGTAGGTCTGGGCTTCCCTACCGATTATGTGCATACGCTCAATGCGGCCACTTCTTTCGACGTCAGCCAAACGAACACCATTAAGTTCCGTACCGCTATGATGTCTGCCCTTGCACGTGTCAATTACAGCTATGCTGACAAATATCTTGTTTCCGCCAGTCTGCGTACGGACGGTAGTTCCCTTTTTGCCGACGGTAAACAGTGGGGTTGGTTCCCTTCCGTATCACTCGGATGGCGTGCTTCGGAAGAAGCCTTCCTGAAAGGCGTAAGCTGGCTGAATATGCTGAAGCTGCGTGCCAGCTTTGGTGTGACGGGTAACAATAATATTCCTGCCAACTCTTATTATAATCTGCTTTACGCCAGCAACTATGCGTTGGGTAGCGGCACAGGCGCACTGATCCCCGGACTGGGTAAGACTACCTCTACCAAAGGTAACCATGACATCACTTGGGAACAGACGTACGAATACAACGCCGGTATCGACTTCAGCGCACTGGACAACCGTATCAGCCTGACTCTGGAAGGCTACTATTCCATCACCAAACAATTGCTGTTCAAACAACCGGTCGTTTCTTTCATGGGTTACAGTGATTACTGGAACAATATCGGACGTATCCGCAACAGTGGTATTGAAATCGAGTTGAACACGCACAACATTCGCACCAAGAACTTCGAATGGACTACTTCGTTCAATCTCTCGTCCAACTTCAACAAGCTGCTCGAACTGTCCGGCGAAGAGAGACTGATCTCTACCGGCGAACGTAATGAAACATATCTGGCGCAAGTAGGACACCGTGCCATCTCATTCTTCGGTTACAAAACCGACGGTGTTTATCTTAACCAGGCGGATCTCGACGCTTCCCCACACTTGGCAAGTGCCACACCGGGCAGTCTCAAGATTGTAGACATCAATGATGACGGCGTTATCAACGACAAAGACCGTACCGTCATCGGTAACCCCTTCCCGAAAGCAACCTGGGGTATCTCAAATACTTTCAGATGGAAAGGTTTCGATCTTTATTTCCTCATTCAAGGGGTAAGCGGACTGGATGTATTCAATGGCGACGGCTACTACACCGAATCCAAGAAGTTCAACCGCAATTATGTGAAAGACCGTTGGATCAGTGCCGAATATCCGGGTGACGGACGTACTCCTACTGTCGGTTCGGCAGGTATTTCATGGGAGTTCACCGACTATATGATTGAAGACGGTTCATTCGTGGCTCTGCGTGATGTAGTTCTCGGTTATACCTTCGACAAGAAAAAGTTGAAAAAGGCAGGACTCAATTCACTCCGCCTTTATGCTTCCGGTCAGAACCTGCTCTACTTCTGGGGAAAAAGCTACCGGGGAATCAATCCCGAAGCCCGTGTTACTACAGGCTCCTACTCTTCCCCATTGGTCAACGGATACCAGCGTGGAGGATTCCCGATACAGTCTACCGTCAATATCGGATTTGAACTTAACTTCTAATCACCTTAAAACGTACAGTAATGAAACTAAAACATATATTTACCGCCAGTCTGTCCGCTTGTGTATTGGGTCTTTCTTCCTGCGACCTCAACATTACACCGGACTCCTATATCCCCGACGGTTCATTCTACAAGAATGAAGCCGAAATGAATACTGCCGTCATCGGTTGCTACGGAGGAATGCAGGCTCCATTGAATATCGAATGGACATTGACCGAACTGCGTGCCGACAATACGCGTATGAACAGCAACAGTTCGACCAACGATGCGTTCCTGCAACAACAGGCGCTGGACCTCGGTACCATGGATGCCAGCAATGCCAACATACGTACTTACTGGGAAGCTACTTACAGCAATATCAACAGTTGCAATAACGTATTGGCTCCCGAGAATCTGGCTGTCGTAGCCAACGAGAAGAAACGGGCACAATTTGAAGGAGAAGTACGTTTCATCCGTGCATACCATTACTTCAACCTCGTACGTCTTTTCGGCCCTACCTTCATTGTTACGGAGGAATTGAGCGTGGCTGAAGCCATGAAAAAAGATCGTAGCAGCGTGGAAGCGACTTACAAGCAGATTATCGACGACCTTCAAAGATCCGTTGACAACTTGGAAGGAATTACATACGACATAGCAGACTTGGGACGGGTGACGCAGGCAGCGGCTCAATCCCTGCTGGCCAAAGTTTACCTGACTCTTGGGAAATATACGGAAGCCAAGAGCTTACTCAAAGCTGTGGTGGATGTAAAAGGAGATCAGTTGACGGTTAGTTATTCCGATGTATTCGATATTTCCAAAGAAATGAACGATGAGATTATCTTTGCCATCCGCTATAAATCCGGTAGTCTGGGTATCGGCTCGCCTTTTGCCAATACTTTTGCTCCTACCAAGAGCGGCGCCAATGTAGTGACGGGTGACGGTGACGGACGTAACTATCCGACAACAGAAGTTCTCGGAATTTATCCGGAAGGTGATTTGCGTAAGGATGCCAGCGTGACCGACCATTATATCGATCCGAGCAAGAAAGACCCGGTGGTCATTTCAGATCAATCGGCTTATATCAAGAAGTTCGTTTCTCCCGTGAGCGTACGTTATGATGGAGAAAACGACTGGCCTGTCATTCGTCATGCCGACGTGCTGCTTATGTATGCCGAAGTGTTGAACGAAACAGATGGCCCCGCCACCGGACTTCCTTATCTCAACGAAGTGCGCCGCCGTGCCGGACTGGCTGCCATAGCTGCTTCTGAAGTGCCTGTGAGATATGCTTTCCGCGAAAAACTGGAAAAAGAACGCCGTCTGGAACTGGCATTCGAAAACCAACGTTGGTTCGACCTCTTGCGTTGGGGCAAAGCAGTGGAAGTAGTCAACAAGCAAATCACCGAAACGGAAGGTTTCTATGACAAATATGCTTTCACCGTGAATAAGATTGCCGACTGGCAACTACTGCTTCCTATCCCGCAAAGCGTGATAGACAATAATCCGAGCGTAGTTACCCAGAACCCCAATTACTAACCTTTAAAACGAAAACAGCATGAAAAATAAACTTCATTACTTCATCCTCCTTTTCGTACTTGCGGCACTGACGGGCTGCAACGAAAAGTTGAGTATTGAAACTGAAATACAAGGTGCACCGGAAATCAGTGAGTTTACCCCAACCAGCGGAAAAGCCGGTACGGAGATTACGGTGAAAGGTAGTAATCTGCGCGATATCGTTTCTGCAACCATCGGTGGTGTAGAAAGCCAGATACTTTATAAACTGTCACAACAGGAAATCGTGATTGTTGTGCCACGTGAAGGAACAAAAAGCGGAAAAATCGTGCTTGCCACTTCCCGCAAGGACGATGCCGGCGAAAGCACCCGCGCAGAAAGTGCGCAATCATTCTCCGTCACCTATCCTACTCCACGTGTGACTGACTTCCCGAAAGGTGGAAGAGTAGGAAACAACGTCGAGATTTTGGGAGCTGACCTGGACATTATCTCAAAGGTCTTTATGGGCGACGAAGAGGGAGAGATCATTTATCAGAGTGAAAAAGAGATTGCGGTAAAAGTGCCGTTTATTATTGATGACGAGGCAACTGTATCATTAAAGTACGCCAACCAAACAGGAGGCGAATCTGAAATCAAAGGAGAGTCCGGTGACTTTATAGTAGAGAAAGATGAACCGGAAATAGAGAAGATAGATCAGGAAAGTCTAATGGAAAGAAGCCTGCTCACATTGGGCGGCAAAAACCTCAATCTGATTGAGTATATCTATTTCGGAGAAGAAAAGTATGCACCGGTCAGCCAGAATGGAAGTACCATTGTTTTCAGAGTACCCACTTTGCCGGAGACACGCACTGTGAAGATTAAAGTGACCTATTATAGAGAAACGAAGGAAATTATCTTATCCGACGCTTGCGAGGTGATTCGCATGAAGAACTTGTTCAGTGCCAATCAGGCAATAGGAACACGTAACAGCAAGTATGGTTATGGTAGTATGCTCAACGGTAATTCTGCGGACGGCAATCCGATATGCACTCCTTGCGTACTGAAAGAGGAAGAGAATTTTGATAAGATAGACTTCGCCGGATATGTGAACAGCGGACTCGACTTTGCACTCAATTCACCGGATGCGATACTTAATCCTGATCCTGCCAACACCAAAAACAACTTGAAGAATTACTGGTGCGGAACAGCGGCTGTGCCTAATGCGGAAAACTTCACGATATTTGCTCCTTTCACGGCAGTACAAACAAGATTCTTTGTTTTGAATCCTACCACTCATGCCGCGCTTATCGAACAAATCAGAGCAGGCAGAGATCAACTGGAAATCACTCCGTCACTCTTTACCAGTCTGAATATAACCAAGAGTTCTGCACGTACGCGCAAATCGACAGAAGCAGCAGGTACTGTAAGCGAACAGATATTTGATAAAGGCAGTGTAGTCGTATTCTACAATAACCACAAGGATAAATATGGTATTCTTGATATTCTGGATGTATTCGTAGATTACAGTCAGACCAACAACATCAATAACGGCGACAAGAATAATCAAGGTATCGCCTACATTACATTCGATGTTTACTATCAACGCTAAAAAAGAAAGAACATGAAAAAAAGAAATTATACATTAACCACCGCATTGACGGCAGCCTTGTGCTGCCTGATATGCCTGCTGAACGGATGCACCCGCGATAATGATATTGATATTCCGCAAACGTCTGTCAACACCATGGGGGCAACAACCGTGCAACCGGGAGAAACCATCACTCTGACGGGTGACAATATGCATCTCATATCTAAAGTTTACTTTGGTGATGTTACTACGTTAGATATCAAAACACCGCAGGCAGATCGTGACCATCAATCACTCACGGTTTACGTACCTACGGAAGTGTTCGAAGAGACAAAAGCTGTTTCCCTTGCTGTACTTTACAACTCCGTTCATCGTCTCGTTGTGTGTGAGGAACTGACTGTTTACATTGCTCCTGTCATCCCGACTACTTCTACCACCTTATCGGGTGAAGTGAAACCGGGGGATATCATCACGATTGCGGGAACGAACCTGAATATCATCAAGGCTATTCAAGCCAATGGAGAGTCTGTTACGATTGACAATAAGAAGGCTACCGAAATCACTTTCAAAGCACCGGAAGTAGATGCCGATACCGAATTTACGATCACGCTTGTGTATGATAATTCGCTTGGAAACGATCAGAAATTGATAGTGCCGGGCAAATTTACGGTGAAAGAAGTTAGGTACTAGCAACCGAGGCAATGACAAACCGACGTTCACACCTAACTCGTAAGAATTGATTAACCCGGAATTTGAATTTGTCTTTTTATCCCCGATTTCCCATTCGTAAGCCCCATTCAACTTAAAGGTCAGGTTCTCCCCGCCCCGGAATAAATTCTTATTCGTTATTCCCAACGACAAACCAGGCCCGAGCAAATTATTGGATTTAGAGGAAACATCTACTTCTATTTCCGTCTCTATCGGTAAGTCGTACACGGCATTAATACTAAAGTCTAGATTTCCGAAACCGGACTTTTTCACGCTATCCGCCCGGGTCACGTTCAGGTTGGTATATTTAAAAATTCCAAGCCGGGCCAGACTCGTTTGCGTTCGATTTTGTCGCCAGAACGAATAAGTGTCTCCGGGAAGTAAATGCATGGAACGAGCGAGAACCTTGGGCTTCACGTCCAACGGTTTCGTATATTTCACCTCTATCCCCTTATAAGACAAGGCATCTTGAGTTTCTGACTGATCGGAATTTTCCAGTACAAGTTCCACGTTTCCCACCTTGTACGGTTGCAAGGCTACCGCCGGGATACCATGTTTCAAAGCAATACGGACATCTGCTACCCGTCTTTCCCGTGTCGTGTCGACCAAAAATTCGATATAATCCGATTGGAAATAATAATACCCACTATTCCGGAACATTTTAGTTATCCGGGTTCGCTCATCTTCCATCGTGTACAAATTATACTCTGCCCCGGATTTTAGCAAGCAACCCCGTTGCGTTCTCTGTATCAGACTATCCATTCTCCCCGTCCAGCCCCAAAATTCAACAGTTCCCAGCAAGTAAGCTTCCGGCACGTAAACATTATAACTGATTTTCGCTTTCTTGGGATTCCGTTTGTTCGGAATAATCTCGTAACTGGATTTCACCCCGAAATAACCGTATTCACTGGCAGCATTCTCCACCACTTTCAAGCGTAGTTCCGGTTGTACATCAGAGATTAACACGGGTTTCTTGGCCAATTTTTTGTATAACCAATGTTTTAATCCCTTCTCTTTTTTCACGTTCCAATTATACACCCACAACCCAACCGGAAACGGGGAACGTATGTAAGGAGCATACAACGGGTTATTAGGCGGGAAACCTAACGGCCCGGAAATAGCCGAACTTTTCGGTCCCTCCAACTTTACCCCTTTGGCAGTCTCTATATTCATCTTTTTCACCCCGGTGTATAACACCTCGCCTTCGGTCAACCTCTTCGTCTGAGAACAAGAGCTACCCAATATCATGAATACTATAATAACAAATAAACTATTTCCCAGACTTTTCATTTTCTATCGGTTCTATTTTGGATTCTACTTGTACTTTCTTTTTACGGCGGAATATATCCATGAATTTTTGGAAATTTTTTCTTAATACCACACCGATACCGGTTTGTGTCACTTCTCCCTCCAAGACGCTCTCGTAGCCCGTGTGCCGGAAGATCTTCAGAAAAAAGTTCGGATTCTTTCCAAACACGTACTCGATGGCAATGTCATCCACAAGATTCTCCTCTACTCCCCCGGCCGCGGGGTCATTATCCGTGGAGATTCGCCCCCCGACTTTCACCCGTACCTTATTATTAAACAATCGTTTCGAAAATTGATAAGAATAATCCGTTTTCTTAGATTCTCCTGCCTCTGACACTTGATTATAGGTATTAATACCAAACGTCAGATCCATGTTCTTCAAATGTTTCCGAGACCATTGATTCAATTCGTTTTCCACGAAATTATTCAGGGCATTATCAGAGGCATTGGACTTTGCCACCGTCCCCGGCCCGGAATAAGTTCCGTAAATCATCATGTTCATCGCCTCCTTTGAACGCTCCTCGGCAGTCATCGCTGCCAATTGGTTCTGTATCGTTATATCCCCTTCTGCGGCAAGATCAAACGTGATGTCCAGTTTCTCCAACGTGTTTGAAATCTTGATCATGGCATTGAACGTCACTAGGCGGGATTTCTGGCTATCATCCGTCACGCTAGCCGAAATTGTCTCCGCAGCCGTTATATTCAAGGTCGGGTTAGCCAGGTCCCCGGTCCATTCCACGAAACTACCATCTTGTATCTTGAAATCCTTCTGCCCGATCACCGGCAAACCGTAAGAAACGATTCCACTCGTCAGAACGTATCTTCCCACGAGGCGGGTCTCTCCCACCGGATTCAATGTATAAGTCAGATTTCCCCCGCCATTTATTGCTACCCGATTCTGCCCATTCGACGACAGCAACACATTCAACCCAACTAACGGTGCGATATTCACGGACATGAGCAAATCCAGATTCACGGAACTAACCTGCTGCAACTCATCAGCCGCGGCCAATTGAGTCGTGTCGCTGAACGAAACGAAACGCACAACATCCGCACTCCGGTCCGTCAATTCCAAAGGCGAAGATTTCAACGTGTAATAGACTTCACTATTATCCAACAAGTTAATATTTCCTCTGACCTTCAGATTATCCAGCATTCCTTTCAAGGTTGCCGAGAGATCAACAAACACTTTCCCGTAAACCATGGTCTCCGTATTTTCTTTCACCTTCATGGCCTGAAAATTCTTCGCTTGAACAGAGGCATCCATTTTTATGGCCGAGAAGGATGCGAAATCAACCGTTCCCAATAGTTCTAATCGCTGTTTATTAGGAGCAATCAACCCGAAATGATTAAAATCCAAAAGATTATCATGAATCACGATAGCCGAAGAATCTATCTTAAAAGTCGTCCCGATCATCAAAGCTTCAATGGTTCCGTCCTTGAAACGTAAATCTCCATTTATCAACGGTTGATTCATCTGCCCTTTCACTTGAAAAGCCCCGATCATGTCTCCATCCAGCTTCATTATACCCGGGGGAGTAAAGGCTCCCGCAACACGCAAAGGGAATTTAGGAATGTCTATATCCAATGCAATATCTTTATCTTCACTCCCGGTCATTAATTTACCTTTGGTCAAAAGTGCCTTCACCCCATCTACCGACAAGGAAAAATCCACGTCATGCTCAGTCTGTTGCGACAATCGATATTTAATGCCTAATCCCAAATCTCCCACATGCTCTTTCCCATAATAAAAATCATCCACATTGACCGCCCCGCTAACATCAATCACGTCATTCTTGCTATACATCTGCACATCAACCCCTAACAAACCGGATATATCCGGAATAAACGAAAGTGCTTTAGATAAACCACCCAAATCAACACCTTTAATATCTACAATCAAGGAGGCCGGTTTGTGATCAGCATCTTCTTCCGAAATTAAACGAATCCGCTTGTCTCCATTCAGCATTTGCAAATTAGCCGCCGGAATTTCCCCTTGCTTCAGGCGAATAAAATTGCCCCGGTTAATTTGCCATGAAACATATCCCAAGATAAGGGGATCGGGAGAAATACTCACGCTAAAAGAACTGTCTTGCAAAGCGACATTAGCCCCGATATTGAATATTTCCCCATTCTCGTTCGCATGTTCACGTATTCTTACATTTATCTGATCATACTCCACGTTCCCTTCCACCGTCAGTTGAGCCAATCCTTCCAATTGATCCTTAGCCCCGAATACATCCACGCCATAGCGCAAAGCCACGTCCTTCTGTCTTGCATATATCAATACACTATCCAAAACAATCCCCTCGATATTCAATCCATACACCTTTGAACTTACCCCGAAATCACGTGATACATCGGTTCCTAAATCAACATTCATTCGTTCAAAGCGTATTCCGCTGCTTTTCAAGTAACTATTCAATAAATTCTCTTGCTGGGCGTCTATCGTCAACCGGAAATCAGGTAGCAGTTCGTTCAATTTTTCCATGTTAAAATCATGTTTCTCGATCTGCTCAACCAACAATCCGCTAGCGACACTAAAACGATCGACTAAAGCGTAGCCTCCACCATCTCCCTCAAACTTCATGGTCAGGTCTCCCGCTTTGACATCCAACAATGTCTTGTTTTGCAAACCGGAGAAAGTGACCTCCAGATTTCCCAACTTACGAGTGGCAAAGTCCTGTAAGACGATATTCGAAAAAACAGCCTGTAAAGATGATGTACTGTCCGACTTTAATTCTGCATTCACGTCCAGTCCCAAAGAAAAAGCCATGTTTTCCGGCATAAAATGCAATCCTTTCAGATCTACATTTTCAAGATCTCCATTCAAACTTATCTTGTACGCGTTCTCGTCAGCACGTAACCGGAATTTCATTCCCAAATCCAACTCCTGATTACCACTCCATAATTCCCCGGTCAATTCTTGATCTTTCAATGCCGCATCCAAAATCACATTTTTATAATCATACCCGTTATAATATAAGGATGCTAATTCAAAATCCACTTTCGCCATCGCCTCTTTCCAATCAAGCCCCCGGCCCGAAGCCAAAAGATTGGCGGTAATTGCCCCTAACGAATCATTCGGCATGAATTTATCCAAAGCAAAATCTTTCAAATGCACTTCCGCTTGATAGGTATTTTCTTTCCAACCATAACCGGCAACTGCACGCAATACGCCTTCCCCGGGATTTAACTCCACATCCACTTTCACCGCTTGATCCGCAATATGCACACCCGTCTCTAATGATAAATGATCCGGGATAACAAATCCGGCATTCCCATTCTCCGATAACAATGGTACAAAATACTCCCCTCGGTCGACAACAAGAGCTAGATTCAATTCTCCCGCGATTCTTTCCATATCCGTCACGAAGGCCACGTTCCCCTCACTCTTCAAAGAAAAACCTCCTGCTGCTCCTATATCAAAATGAGCAATATTCAACTGATCGACCTTACCTCTTACCAATCCGGACAAAGAAAAAATTTTATTCGATAACCAATCATTTAACAGACCATTAGAATCCGGCATAAACAACAACACGTCCTGCCCGGCAACATTCCCCTCCATGGATAATTGGAAAGGAGTTTCCATGCCAAAATCACTTATTCCGGCTTCCGCCCGGACATTCATTTTCAATTGGCTATTAATCGTTTTCAAAATCAGATTCGACACGTTAGTTTGTTCACTTCCCAAACTAACTCGACAAGATAAATCTCTCAAATCCAATCCATTTCCTTCCTTAAAACGCAAATTTTGAATAATTGCCGTCACCTCTGTTCCCCGATTAAACACACTATCCACCTTCAACGAAAGTGCTGATATACGAACCGTTTCGGGGAACCGCTCTGCGTCAACAGGGATAGTCATCGGTTTCATCAAAAAACGATTATCCTCCAGCTCTACCGTCCCGACCCGAACTTCCCAAGGCATACTTTCCACGGTAGACATTTCTGCTTCAACCTGTTCCCCGGTAGATTCCGTCATCAGCAAATCGCAAAAGCCACGTACCAACGTGATCTTTTCCAAATCAACTGTTTGTTTTTCCAAACCGACATCAATCCCTTTCAAGCGAGCCTCTCCCATCCCGGCATGGAATTCACCCATGGGAAGTCCCTGTAACTGATAATCAACACTATCAATTGTTATCTCTCCAATCTTAAAACGCCAGCGCATAGGCTCCCCGCCCCCGACTGTATCAACCGCAGACTCCCCACCGCCCAAATTCATCCGAATCTTTCCTCCTTTTAAAGCAATGAAAGGAATCTCGGCCTCTTGTCGCGACAGATTCAATCGATCCACCCGAAGATTCAGTTCCTCCAAAACCAGATTCATTTTCAATCCGGAAAGAGAATCCTCGAAATGAACCGCTGCATTTTCCACGACCAAACGACGAACTTCGATTTCTTTCTTTAACAATTCTGTTAATGCAACATTCACCTGAATCACGTCGGCATACAGCAGTGTGTCTTTTTCCGTCTGTCCCAGATAAATATTTTCAACGGCCAGATCAAGCGGAAATTTCAACAAGATTCGACCTACCGACAGTTTCATATCCAAATTACGATTCACGTACTGTTCCGCCTTCCCCTTGACAAAATTCTGAATAGCAGGAATATACAAAAGAATCATGACAAGAACTACCAACGTGAAAAGCACCAAGATAATTCTCAATGTATATTTAAAAAGCTTTCGCAAAAATCTCATTTTCTTTTCTTCATCAAAGATTAATCAATTACAAAACTACAATTATTTCTCCAATTCGACCACTAGGGACAAGGCTTTTACCTCACATTTCCCAATAATACTTTTCCTCAACCCTCCGTTCCGCACGGGTAGTATTTAATCGTGAAACCTTGCATAAAGAGCCATGACACCTTTTGAAGCGACATAA
>ENA-UEYG01000928-UEYG01000928.1-human-gut-metagenome-genome-assembly--contig:-NODE-928-length-22343-cov-4.555690_pt1 | contig 22343 bp, 15 predicted proteins | sample MGYA00242933_ERZ507934 | MGnify/ENA primary metagenome ERZ507934 (study PRJEB26167, sample SAMN06115527) | human gut metagenome | host: Homo sapiens | place: China:Zejiang | collected 2015-11-10... | reverse complement strand
ATTTTATCTATTTACTACGTTTTATTCAATGAAATAAGAAGAATTGTGGACGACCATATATATTTATATCTTTCACCTTTCCTGATAAGAATGAACCTTTACGAACTTTCACGCGAAAAGCCGAAACCTTATAAATTTCTTTCATGTCTATAATAACCCGGTGAGGATGGTTAGACTCCACGGCCGCATTCGTATGCCAGAAAGAAGAGATATCTCCATCAAACAGGTTTTCTGCTATTCCCAAGTTCTTATCAGCTTGTTCGCTGCTTACATAAACGACTTCCCATTTAGTTTTGTCAATCGGCTGTCCCTTATCATCTATCAGTTCCACTTCCGAAATGCAGGCCTGATTATCCTCTGTGTAGGAAGCCAGAGTCTCTATACAGAAGTGGCGAAGAGTAGTCGCAACCGGTAAATCGAATGACTGCCACTCATTAGTCTCCTGCAAAGTAGTTTTTAATGCAAGATCACCGTCTTCCAGAATCGGAGTGCCTACCACTGCACGACGCTGGCCTTTCTGATAATTCTTATCAATACCCAAACTATCCAGAATGGGTTGATTCAATCCTTGCAAAACACGCTTACCCGTATCTTCCATTTCAAACACTACAATTTCATTTTCTCCCTCTTTCAGCCATGGAGCGGGCAGATAGAGTGTTTGTTGAGGGCCGATATTCCAGAAACGTCCCAGAGATTTGCCATTTACCCAGACAGCACCTTTGCCCCATTGACTCATATCCACAAAGCAGTCACCTTTCTTCTCTACTGTAAACGTTCCTTTATGGAAAGCAGGAACGCCTTTGATGGTTTCGCCAAACTCCATTTCCGAAACTTTTTCTTTATACAGAGGCAATGGAGTGATAGACCATCCGGCCAACTTTTCATTTCCCCACAAAACTTGGCTGGTGATACCTTTCCGGTTAAACAGTATATCGGGGCCATAGTTGACGCGTCCGGTATTTTCTACCAGAATCTCCAGTGTGGCAGGTGTCTTCGACACATTCAAGGTCACACTGTTCTGATTATAACGACGATCCAGGCTGGCTACTTGCTTACCATCTATGAGGATCACAGCATAGTCACGCAAATCCTGTATGACAAGTTTCTGTTTTCCCGCTTTTTGAAGTGTGGTCTGATAATGAATATATCCGAAATCAACTCCCAAATCCTCCATCGACAGCACATTTTCAGACTGGGTAGTCTGATGAAATGCAGTCCTTAATGGAGCACTTTCCTTTAATTCGACTGTTGCAAAAGTGGTAGTCGGATTATCTGCCGGAACTTCCGGCAGTACTGTTCCCGTAGGCAGGTATTTCTGAATCACTTCCCTGAATGCATGATATTTGGGATAACAATTTCCCCATTCACCCAAGGGAGCGTCATAATCATAGCTTGTGGGCTGGGGCTGATAACCGCCTCCGGTATTGGCTCCATTGGTATACTCAAAGTTTGTACCACCGTGAAACATATACATGCTGACAGAAACACCGTGGCTCAACATCCAGTCCAGCTGTTCGGCGGGACGTTCATAAGCAACAGAGGAATGTCGTCTGCCCCACTCATCAAACCAGGCCGGATAAAACTCCGCAACAAAATAGGGACCGCCCTTTTGGTACTTATCTACCACTTTGAATATATCTTCACCAAACACTCCGTTCAATGTAGGCAGTGCGCCCTCAACATGTCCAGCTTCCACCTGTCCACCACCGTCACAGGTAAATAGCGGAACATTGAACCCTGCTTCTTTAATCATATCGCGGATAGCGGCAAGATACTCTTTATCCGCTGCATACGATCCATATTCATTCTCCACCTGCACCATAATAATATTACCTCCATTATTGATGGTCAAAGGAGACAGTTGTTTGCCAAGTTCTTTGATATATCGTTCACAATAGGACAGGAAACGCGGATCTTTACTGCGATAAGTCATATCCTTTTCTTTCAGCAGCCACGACGGGTAACCTCCGAAATCCCATTCTGCACAGACATACGGACCGGGACGAAGAATCACATACAGTCCCTCTTCCTGTGCCGTACGGATAAATTCCGCAATATCAGCCTGTCCACTAAAGTCAAACTCTCCCGGCTGACGTTCATGGAAGTTCCAGAAGACGTAGGCAGATACCGTATTCAGTCCCATCGCACGCGCTCTCTTCAGGCGGTCACGCCAATACTCGTGCGGAATGCGGGGATAGTGCATTTCTCCACAAATCAACTGGATATCCTTTCCCTCGATAGTAAAAGTACCATTTCCTATTCTAACCTGTTCCTTGGGGGAGGAACAGGAAGAAATTAGAAATGATACTATGATGTTAAGTATAACAAGTACGGTTTTATGATTTTTGTTCATCTTCATTCAAATAAGATGTGAGTTTCAAATACTCCGACCGCAACATGAGATCTGTTCTATACGGTCGGAAGTATTCATCAATTTATTTTTAGAATGTAACTGTTCCGAACAGGTTCACGGCATATTTGTCTGCATCATCATACCAATGAGTCACATTCTCTGTTTTAGCAAACTTAATGGCATATACCGAATTGTATTTCCAATCGGCTACTTTTTCGGGCATCCAGATTCCCACTTTATAGGTTCCGCTCACACCGGCTGCCACACTTCCTTTGATAGTGTATTTCGCAGCCTGATTCGGTTCCTGTTCGGTAGCCGGAATCCAGGTTTTAGGATCCACATCCAGTTTGAATTCTTTCACTACCTGGCCGCTTTCGGAAACCAATACGAGATATACCTCTTTCGGATTAATCACCGTAGCAAAACCGGTATTTGTAATCGTCAGATCGTATTCCAAATTTCCACCTTTTGCTTCTACTTTCGATTCACTTTGAAGATTCAGACGATAGCCCAAATGGTCGCGTACAAAATCATAGAATGAACGGACAACTTCATTGCCCTCCTCATCTTTGAAGTAACTCTCATCAAACAGAATGTGATTATCATTTAATAAAGCGGGATTTACCTTTACCCGTTTCCAACTCATGATATTTAAATCATAGTTTTGCGTCACATCAAATGCCGAGTAACGGTGTTCGCGCAAAATACGCAGTGATTTTATCGGACTAATCAACTCTGCCAATCCCCATTCTGTATCCTCATTATAAGGGATCTCACCACTCATATAGAAATTGTTCACTTTCACCTCTTCCGTTATCTGCTTGTAATCATCCGTATTAGGAACAAAGTCATTGCCCGGTGCAAGCGGATGTTCGCCGGCTGTAAAATAATCATTCGCATATCCGATGCGTCCACGAGATCCTTCCTGTTCCAGTGTCAACGCTTTCTTATGATTCGGATAACGCATTTCTACACAATAAGGTGCAGGCAAGGCTCTCAATAAAGCACTGACGATTGCATTCTTCGCACTCTGGTCATTCATCAACGGAGAAGTATGCCACTCTCCCCAAGCACCGATAAAACCAACCTGCATGGTAGCAATTTGTCCAATGTATTCATTCAACAGAGGAGTAAGTTGCTCGATGTGCCGGAGAATCCATTGTTTGGATTCGCCACCGGAAGTATTCAGCCCGGCGTGATTGTATGCAAAACGAAGAATGGCTTTATACCCCTGCGCTTTCATCAACTCGAATATCTTGCGGATATTCGACAGAGCTTCAGCATCCAGGTCTTTACTCACCCAGTTAGTTAAGTAGATATATTGCTGTACAAGAGTCAGGTTGTCGTCCTTTGCATCAAATTGCTCTACTTTCTTCGTATACAAATCATTGCCATAAACCTCATAATCATTATATGGACTTTTCATTTGGTCGGCAAGCAAATTACATTCCAAGTGGAATCCCCTATCGGGATTCCTAAGCGACTCGATCGGTACAATATTTCCTGTTACCTCCGGAGTTTCCGGTTCACTCGTTCCGTCTTCTTCTCCATATTGTCCCGCATATACATCTATTGTATCAGAACAAAAGCTACACATAATACCTAATAATAAGGTAGATAATATGGTCATAGTTTTCTTTATATTGATTAACATGATTGATATACTTTTAATTTTCACCCGATTAATTTTCATTGTAGATAAAACGTGCAGGAGCACCGGTTGTCCAAGGACTCCACAATGTTGCCCCTCCATCATGAAGAATACATTGATGAGACATATCATCAGTGACCAACAGATAACAATACGGTCCGGTATGATTAGTGATTGCATCACCGCTCCATTGACCGGAAGCACACAAATTGAATTTCCAGTCGTTCAAATGCGCCTGTCCTTTTACTGATTCATAATATTCAGGATCTTTCAATACATTCCATTGACCTTCGGCAGTTCCGGCTTCTGCAAACAAATTCTTATATTCCTGTATGGTCGGCAAACGCCATCCCTTAGGTGCTATCTTATCACGAATATCGTAATGATAATGCACTCCATAGGCTTTCACTCTACCTTCTCCGAGCGATGCAGGTGTCTTTTTGAAATTATTCGCTTCAATATCTGTACCATCAGCATATTTAGTTGCGCGCAGGTTATCTGCCAACCAAACCAATGATGTTTTGTCACTATAAAATATACGAACAACACGATAAGTAATCTTTTCATCTCCACGAACATCGATGAAGCGCATCATTTCTGTCATATTCAGTACTCCGGAAGAACGTGACACCCATTGCCCATCATCAGTCTTCACATTCCAATACACAGAATTGGAAGTCCAACGTTTGATAGAAAGTTTATCGAGCAGTGCCTGAAGTTCTTCATGAGTCAATGATGATTTACCATTCACAACTCCCACACTATGTTCGGCAACCGTCTGTTTCATTTCAGGATCCAGTGAGAAACAAAGCGAGTACGAGGTAGATTCAGGCCATTCCTGGGTATCCCATTCAAACTGCACAGCAGTTTCCGGGGCATTTTCAGCCAAAGAAATCTTAGTCAAATCTTCCGGCTGCACTAATTTGCTAGTCATACGTTTCACCCGAATGGTGCGTGCTTCCGAAGCTGCTGCGGTTATATTACCGGTTTCTTTGACTGTCCAATACAGTACCGCTTCCTGCCCCGCTTTAATTCCCAATTGAGAAAAACTCTGATCGGCAGTCAGTGCAGATATCGCAACAGAAGTCGATTTTCCGGCATCAATTATCACCGGTTCTTTGAATTTCCTGTCAGTACAAATAAGCAGCTTTGCTCCATTTTCCAGAGGTTTCTCCCAAGAGAAACTATATTTCTCAATCGATAAATCATTCAAATCAATGATCGCTCCATCTTGAGGCGCGCTCAAGTAAATATCCGACATTGGAATGATTACATTGTACTTGTCTTCCTTACATCCGGCAAGCAACAAGATTCCTAATAGACTATATAATAAATGTTTCATAATGCTATCTATTTTTTAGTAACCGGGATTTTGAATTATAATGCCTTGTCCTTCAGTAATCAGATGAGTAGGCAACGGGAATTTCTCATATTTATATTGTCCATCCACTTTCGTTTCTATTTTACCTGTCGGCTGTCCGGCAAATCTTGCTTTGGCAAGTGCTGCTTCAATAAATTTTCCGTGGCGGATCAAATCCTGACGACGCACTCCTTCAAAATAAAATTCATGTCCACGTTCTTCCAACAATTTATCCAGAAAATCTTCTACAGATGAAAAATCACTCAATTGATAAGCTTTTAGTCCACCATGAGTAACCCGCACCTGATTCAACAGGCCAATCGCCTCTTGAGTGATACTGTTTCCATTGCGAACGATAGCTTCCGAAAGTAAAGTCAATACATCCGCATAACGATAGATGGGCATATCTATTTCGCACTTCTCACCTACTACCCCCTCAATTTTATATTTCACCGGAATTGCACCGTAGAAGAGTATACCTGTCGTACCACCGTCACGGTCAAGCGCCCGGCTATGGTGTACGCCCTCCGTACCTGTATATTCACCAATAATTCTTTCACGTCTCTTGTCTTTAGGATCATAAGATTCGTATGCAGGCCAGGATATTTTAAATCCTCCCCAGGCAGTCACCGACATTCCGGCAGGAAGCGGATAGTCAGAAGTCAGTACGTGAGCGAACCATTTCTGTTCCATCACACCGGCCTCGGCCACACATGAGAATATGACTTCCGAATTCTTTTCACCAGATAAAGAGAACAGAGAGTTATAATCGTCTACCAATTTATAACCGTATTCCGGTTTTGTCAATTCACGTCCTATTTTCTCCGCCTCATCCCATTGCTTGGTCATCATGTAGAATTTCAGCAATAATGTATTGGCCAATCCTTTGGTGAAGCGTCCGTAATTTGTATCTTCATACTTATAGGGCAACACATTAGCTGCATCTTTCAAGTTGGAAACAATGTATTCACGCATAGCTTCTTCCGACAAACGTGGAATAACAATCTCTGCTTCCGGTTTTTGCAAAGTCTCCAGATCGGCGATAGGTATCGGACCATACATATCATACATCAGAAAAGCCAGGAAACCACGTCCGCATTTCAATTCCGCCATATAGCGAGCTTTCAAGGTTTCATCCATATTCACGTCCTTGATGCGATCCATTGTCAAAGTCATGGAAGCCAAATACTGGGAATAGTCATACACACGACGATAGTCACCGTCGATATGCCAGTCATTAGCTTCATACGAATTGTATACGGTAGTCCATCCCCAAGTGTTTTCCACATAATCGGTTACCATTTCCGAAGTCGTCACATAGCCTGCCGCTACTTCAAAAATTCCCCACGGAGAAAACACATAATAAGCACTCGAATTGACCAAAGCATTTACATCTTCAGCATTTTGGGGAAACATTCCCGGATTAATTTTATTATATACTTCCTGCTCCAGCGTACAAGACGAAATGAGGAACAAGAGAGTTGCTATTGCAGTATAAATTGTCTTTTTCATATTCATCACTTATTAGAAAGATATTGATACACCAAAATTATATGAGGTTACATTCGGATATGCATAGGTTCCATTGTCCGTTTCCGGGTCCAGACCTGTCCAGTTAGTAATCACAAATGGATTATTCACGTCTACATATACACGGAGATTCTTGGCAATCTTCTGGCTGATAGGCACTTTATATCCTAATGTAATGCTTCCACAACGAACGTAATAGATAGATTTCACATAGTAATCCCCCCATCCGCTTCCACCTCTGACAAATGTCGGATCTGTGGCTGTCAGGTTATTGCTATTAAAAGCTTTCAGGGCATAAGTAGAAACATTGATACCATTGTCCATACGTGTCCAGCCCTCATAATAACTGGCTCCTCTCTTTCTGCCGGCTTCTCCATAGAAATAGATATTCAAGTCGAAGTTCTTATATCTGAACGAGTTGTTCAGACCGTAGATAATTTTTGGATCACCATTACCCATATATACTTTATCCTCATCTCCCAATACTCCGTTTCCATCGCGGTCTTTCAACTTCATCATACCCGGAACCAAGTCTTTTTGAGCGTCCGGAACTTTTTCTCCCGGTTGCAGGATGCCAAGCGCTTCATATTCCCACCATGCACGAATCGGATCATTTTCTTTTTCATAAGGTTTGGGTTTCCAGTTCGGGTCACGTGTCAGCCAACGGTCATTGTAATGTGACAAGGTTAATGTCGTATCCCATTCAAAATCTTTAGTAACGATATTCACCGTATTCACTGTGATTTCCACACCCTGACTTTGTGTTGATCCTATATTACCCGCTATTTTATTTATTTCATTATAAAAAGGCAATGGTTTATTTGTCACCAACAAGTCTGTAATCTTACGTTTGAAATATTCGGCTGTCAACTTAAATCGGTTGTTGAATATACCTAGATCCACACCTACATTAAATTCCGTAGTCGTTTCCCAAGTCAGGCTCCTGTTGCCCAAATCTGAAGCATATACTCCTGTTGATTCTGCACCTCCGATAATGGCACTTCTTCCCACTTCATAATAGTCGTAAATGCGATAACCGACATTAGAGTTACCCGTCTGTCCATAAGAAGTTCTTAACTTCAACATAGACAACCAGTTTGAAGCCCCTTTCATGAAATTTTCTTCACTTATCATCCAACCGGCTGATACGGACGGGAAATAACCCCAACGATTTTCCGGGGCGAAATTGGAAGCAGCATCAGCACGAACTGTAGCTTCCAGTAAATATCTGCCTTTATACGAGTAATTGGCACGGGCAAACAAAGAAGCAATACTGTTAATAGAAGCCCATGAACCTACAGATGGTTTCTTGTAATTTCCTGAACCCAAACTATTATATCCAAAGCCATCTACAAGAAAATCTTCATTTCCGGCACTCAATCCATCATTTTTAAATTTTTGGAAAGAATAACCACCAATAGCTTTCACGTTATGATCGCCAAAGCTCTTGGAGTATTGAGCTGTCAGCTCCATCAGATAGGCAGTACTTGTTTCCTGCGAAATATCCGCTCTTCCGTTTTTGGTCTTTCCCTGCAAAGTTGTCTTAGGCAAATAGCTGGAACGTTTCTGGAAACTACGGTCGACACCTAACTGCAACTTCACTTCCAAGTCTTTCAACGGTTTCACGGATACGAATGCAGATCCTATGATCCGGTCTTTTACCGTATTATCCTTAATATCCAACAAAGACACCGGATTCGCAACGAAGGGACGTTTCGGATCAATGAAATAATTTCCTTCAGAGTCATAGATAGGAATTGTAGGATTGGATTGGATAGCACCGGTCAATACGCCGGAATATTCATTGGCATTGTCTCCCAGAGGAACATTGTCATACTTATTCTGCGAGTAAGTAGCAGTCAGTCCGAAAGAAACATATTCACTCAATTCTTGATCCAGATTCAAACGGGCAGAAAAACGACTGACACCATTATTCTTGACAATTCCTTCTTGGTTCATATAGTTGACAGAAGCCAGATAACGAGTTTTCTCCGTACCACCATTCACAGAAAGATTGTGCTGTTGCGTATATCCATTGCGCATCACCGCATCCAACCAATCGGTACCGCTAGCAGTCAATATTTCATCATTATTGAAAGTGGGTTTATATTGAGTAGGCGGAGTGTCCTGCTTCTCAACATATCCTTCATAAATACCCATTCCGTTCAACTTTAACCACTCTTCATGCATCTGTTTATTATACATATCCATATACATACGAGTATCAAGCATCTTGTAGTTGGAACGAGCTACCTGCACCGACCCCATACCGGAATAAGTCACTCTGGGCTTTTGACTTTTACCACGTTTGGTGGTAATCAAAACAACTCCATGTCCGGCACGCGCACCATAAATAGCTGTGGAAGCAGCATCTTTCAACACAGAAATGGATTCAATATCATCCGGATTCAATGATTCCAGTACATTATCAATATTACCCGATTCATAGAAACCATTACCAGAACTTAAATTGGAAGTAGAAGACACCGGGAAGCCGTCGATTACAAATAAAGGTTCATTACCAGCACCGGTAGACGCTTCTCCACGAATACGAAACTTCGCCTCACCACCCGGTTGTGCAGAAACCTGGTTCACACGGAACCCCGCTGCTTTACCCGCCAACGCACGAGATACATTCGGTACGGTATTCATCTCCACATCTCCCATGTTTACCATAGAAACGGCACCGGTCAATGTCTTCTTGCTCTGTGTACCATAACCCACCACTACCACTTCATCGAGTTGTTTGGAATCTTCCTGCAAAATGATTTTCATATTTTTTCCGGGTTGCACGGCAACCGTTTGAGACTGATAGCCGATATAGGAGATATCGAGCTGTGCCTTCGATGAAGAGACGGAGATTTTGAAGTTCCCGTCAATATCTGTTATCGTACCGTTACCCTGTACTCCTTTTTCTAATACACTGGCTCCGATAATCGGCTCCCCCTGTGCGTCTGATATAGTACCGGATACGGTTATTTTCTTTTCTTGTTCAGGAGACTGTGCCTCAATGGATAATATAATCTTCTTGTCTAGTACCGAATATTTTACATTAGTACCGGAAAAGATTTCTTTCAACACACTAAAAATGTTGCTTTTATCAGCAGAAACTGATACGCGACGATTCAAATCGACATGCTTATTATTGAAGAAGAAATCAAAATCAGACTGCTCTTCAATTTCTTTTAGAATGTCCTCCACCCGCTGATTACGTACATCAATACTGATTAAAGCCTTTTGAGCGTAACTATCGGCTGCATAGGTCAGCCCAATAGAACATACTAAGAACAAAACCAATAGTCTCATAGATAATGGGATTTTTTTTGAGGTTAGCCAAAGTGACTTTACCACCCATAAAAATTGGATGCTAAAATAATTTTGCATAATTTTGTAATGACTTAAAGTTAATAAAAAGTTTATCTAAGCTTGTCGCCAAACAAGCATCAAAAAGATTTACCGATTTCCATACGGGAAGATACGCCAATATCCTCCCGTATGTTTTTGTTTAAGGGGGTCTGTCTTTCATTGCATTTTTGTTTTAAGGTTAATCAATCAATATATTTCTATTTTACTCTTTTCATCTTTTATATCCGGCGAATCAAGATAACGCCAACGGATTTGAGAAGAAAGCTGGAAATATTCCAGAATACGCTCGAGGCGTTGATTTGTAAACGTACCTGTAAACGAGTCTCCTTTCAAGCGGTCGTTTTTAATAATGAATTCCACATTATACCGCTTCTCCAACATTCGCAATCCCTCTTCGAGAGGAGTATTTCTAAATATAATCTTTCCCTCTTTCCAAGCTATTTCCGACTCACCGGAGGTGGCATAAAGCTGCACTTTACTGTCTCTTGTATCATAGACCAGCTTCTGTCCGGGATCCATCAGCACCTTTTTCGAGCCATTGTCAGATGAATAAATAAAACCTATCTTTCCTTCAACCAATGTTGCTGCAATCCGGTCTTCTTTTTCATAAGCCTCTACATTAAAATGAGTTCCCAGTACTTCGATCTGTGATTGGTGGGAAGTAGAAACTATGAACTTCTTTTCCGGGTTCTTGGCTACTTCAAAATAAGCCTCTCCCTGCAATGTTACATTTCTCGTGTCGCTATCGAAGCGTGAGGGATAACTCAAGGTAGATTCGGAATTCAGGAAAACCAATGTGCCATCGGGCAATGTCAGAGAAGTCATCATTCCGGGATTTGTTTTCACTTCCATCATTTGTGCCAATTCCTGTTCGCTTCCTCCCCAATGTTGTACCATCAGAGTAACGAGAAGTGGAATGAACAGCACTGCTGCCGCACGTTGCGCCCATTCCCACCATGTCGTTTTCCTTTGTCTGTTACCTGTCATTCTACTTTTCACCTTTGTCAATGCTTTCTCTGTGTCGACTTTCGTCATGATGTGAACAGTATCTGTAGCAAGATAGAGAGCATGTATCTGTTTGGCCATCCGCCGGTTTTCTTCCGACTCATCCATCCACGTCTCAACTTGCAGACGCTCTTCTTCCGTTGCCAGTCCTTCACAATAACGGGGAAGCAATTCTTCTATTGTATTTTTATCAGTCTTATCCATATTCGTATTTTATTGCCTTTTACTATAAGACAAGAGAGACTTGTGGGATTCCTAAACCAAATCTCATTTTTTTTCAGAAAATCTTTGTTTTCTTATAAAAAAGCTATATTTGCAGTGAAATATCAAACTAATACATGAAAGAAGTTCACCTGTCAGAAAGCAATTTCCTATTATCTGCTATACAGCGAGGCGACCAAAAAGCATTTGATGCACTGTTTCGGAGATATTATCCGGCACTGTGCGCCTACGGCCATCGCTTCGTCGATCTGGAAGATGCGGAAGAAATTGTGCAGGATTCTCTTTTATGGATTTGGGAGAACAGAGAAAATTTGTTTATCGAAACCTCGCTTAGTTCGTACCTCTTTAAAATGATATACCGCAAAGCTCTGAACAAGCTTGCACATATTGACGCCACTCAACGTGCCGACACTCGATTTTATGAAGAAATGCAGGAGATGCTACAAGATACGGATCTTTATCAAGTCGAAGAGTTGACACAACGCATCAAGGATGCCATTGCCACATTGCCGGAAAGTTACCGGGAAGCTTTCGTGATGCATCGGTTCCGGGATATGAGTTATAAAGAAATAGCGGAAATTCTGGGAGTATCTCCCAAAACAGTAGATTACCGCATTCAACAAGCATTAAAGCAACTACGTATAGATTTAAAGGATTATCTGCCTTTATTGCTACCAATTCTATTTCCTTAAAATAAACCAGCTATCTATTTTCTTATCTATTACGTTCTATTTACTAAAGTACTAATAGATAACTTCCGTTGTATTAGGGATAAACTTACATTCCCCTACTGCCAAACTTCTTTTTGGCTAAGAGAAATCTATAATTGCAAGCTTCATTTATAAAAACGGAAGTTCTGATTATATAATTGCAAGTTTCGTTTATACAATCAGAACTTGCGTTTATAGTTTCTTCTTAGTCAAAGACAACTTATCCAATAAGGGAAAGGAAGTTTGCAATAAGAGCATAGCAACTTATCTACTGATAGATTGGAGAGAAATAAAGCATTAATTCTGCCGATAAGGTAAGGTAAACCAGAAAGTAGCTCCTTTGTTTTCTTTCGACTCCACTCCTATTTTCCCTCCCAAGCGGTCTACAATCGTATGGCAGATAGAAAGTCCCAGTCCGGTACCTTGCACAAAGGAATTGTACTTCACAAACCGTTCAAAGACATGGATACACTGTTCAGAAGACATTCCACAGCCAGTATCCGACACATAAAAATAAATCGTTTCGGAGTCTAGCAGACGATACCCCATACGAATGGTACCCACTTCTGTAAATTTGATGGCATTAACAATGAAATTGGCAAGTAGCTGAATCAAACGGTTCTTATCCGTATATAATGTACATTCGGGCAGTCTCTCCACAAATGTGAAAGTCACATTATTGTGTCGCAGACGTAACTGCATACTCTGCTCGATTTCTTCAAGCGTCTGATTCACATCAATCAAGGCAGGATAGAAATCGAATGTACCGGCTTCAATCTTCGACAAATCCAGAATATCATTAATCAACTGGAGCAACAAATCCGTATTTGTTTCAATGAGGTCTGCATATTCGGACATTTCTTCACGGTTTTCGACATGAGGAAGCATATTGGATAATCCTACAATAGCATTCAAGGGCGTACGTATCTCATGACTCATATTAGCCAGGAATGCGGATTTCAATTGATTGGCCTGTTCCGCTTTTTCCATTGCTTCATGCAGACGACTATATGCTTTCCGAAGAATGCTGATATAATATATGATAGCAACAATCAGAATTAACAGGAAGATGGAACAGACAATAATTTCAACAGAATACTGCTGAAAAAAAGTCTTGGGCTCATTGACATAAACAGCATCGGCCGGGTAACGGTATGACGGTATATTATGAGCTTTCAATACCGGATAACAAAGATAGGCACTTCCTTTCCCTCCCACTCCACCGGGAATATTCCGGGCCTGTTCACCCTTCAATATCCGATCAAGAATCTCCAGCAGAGAATCGCTGAAAGATTCTGCCGAGACATAGTATCCACCCGCAAAAGTATTGTTCGATAAATCTTCGTGAGAAAGCAGGAACAGAGGCGAAGGAGTAAAATTAGTGATAATCTCCTGAATGTGATCGAAGAGATAGTTGTTATCATTCTCGTTATGCGACTCAAACCATGAATAATAGATAATCCCCGTATTGGATTTATAGCTGCGCAACGTATCGAGTAGCATTTCCGTGGATAATTGAGTGGTGGAAAGAAGCTCCAGACGCAAATCAGGAAAGTTTTCCTCTACGGCTTCTTTCACATCTCGGCGGGTTTCTTCACTGATATACCGATCGTCTGAAATAAAAGCCAGACGTTCCATGTCAGGTATCAGTTTATAAATTAAATCTACGGTCTCCTTGACGTAATAATGCTGCTTCAAGGAAGTGATATTATATTCCCGTCTCCATTCTTCCGCAGAAACACTGTTACTTTCTGTGAGTGGAGCATGAGACAGCAGGATATCCAGAGAAGCAGGCAGACGATCGCGGGCATTTGTCACAACTACCGGGACATCTTCCCATACATCATCAAATAATTCGCGGCAAACAATCCATCCCGGATCTCCAATCATCACGATAGCAGTGGGAGGCTCCGGATACTTCTGACGCAAATGGGTGACTACGGCATTCGCCTCCATCTCATTCACCAGAGCAGGTACGGAAAGCGATTCCGCCTTCACAGAAACTCCTTGTTTCTGAAGAGCATCATGAAGACACCAATAAAAGTTTTTAGCCCAAGGCAGATTGAAATTAATCGAGTTTAAAACCAGTACTTCTTTATTTGTATTTTCGGTTCGGGCTGACGCAGGTGATAAGAATCCTTCAATAAAAAGGAATAATCCAAGGAGGAATGGAATGATCCGTAACGATTGTTTCATTTGTGGTATTCTATAAATAGCGGAAGCAAAGATAGTATTAATGTCTTTACAGCAAAAAAAAGGCATCCCAAAACGAAGTGAGATGCCCTTTATGATATAAAATTAAGTATCAAAGGATTATGATTTCTTCAAAGCCGCAATACTTTCTTTCAAAGAATTAATGATGCTCTCCGCATCGGCTTGCTTCTTACGTTCCAGTTCAAGAACGGCAGCCGGAGCATTATTGACGAATTTCTCGTTGCTAAGTTTCTTCATCACTCCCTGCAAGAATCCTTCTTTATGCTTCAATTCGGCTTCCATACGGGCGATTTCGGCTTCTACATCAATCATGTTGCCCAATGGCACAGCGTATTCGGTAGTTCCTACCATGAAGGAAGAAGCACCTTCCGCCTTGCTCTCTACCACTGTAATGGAAGAAAGGTTACACATCTTCTGGATCACCGCATTGAACTCTGCAACCGGATTTTCGCCCAGCACCTGCAAGTCAAGCGGTTCTTTCTGAGCTATGTTCTTTTGCAGACGGATGCTGCGGATATTACTGATAACTCCCTTGACAACTTCAAACTGTGCAACGAATGCGGTGTCTACATAAGTATCCATGCTCAATGCACTTACCATCAGACTTTCTCCTTCTTCCGCATTACGTTCGTACATCTGTTGCCACAATTCTTCTGTGATGAACGGCATAAACGGATGAAGCAGATGCAACAGGTTATCGAGGAAGCAGAGAGTAGCGTCATAAGTGGTACGGTCAATTCCCTGTCCGTAAGCCGGTTTAATCATTTCCAGATACCAGGAAGAGAATTCATCCCAGAATAATTTATAAACAGCCATCAATGCTTCGCTCAGACGGTATTTGCTGAACAAGTCCGCTACTTCGGCAGCTACTTCATTCTGTTTGGATTCAAACCAGTGGACAGCCAGTTTAGCAGCATCCGGAGCCTGAATATTATCGTCAACCGTCCAACCCTTGATCAGACGGAAAGCGTTCCATATCTTGCTGCAGAAGTTACGTCCCTGTTCGCAGAGTGCGTCGTCGAAAAGAATATCGTTTCCGGCGGGAGCTGCCAGCATCATTCCCATACGGACACCATCGGCACCATATTTGTCGATCAGTTCCAACGGGTCGGGTGAGTTGCCGAGTGACTTGGACATCTTACGTCCCAGTTTGTCACGAACGATCCCTGTAAAGTAAACGTTCTTGAACGGCATCTTTCCTTCATATTCGTAGCCCGCCATGATCATACGTGCCACCCAGAAGAAGATGATATCCGGTCCGGTCACCAGGTCGCTGGTCGGATAGTAATAGCTGATTTCCTCGTTACCCGGATGATTGATTCCGTCAAACAGGGAGATAGGCCACAACCAGGAAGAGAACCAAGTATCCAGACAGTCTTCGTCCTGACGAAGATCATCCATCGTCAAAGCGGCGTTTCCTGTTTTCTCTTTGGCTTTAGCCAGCGCTTCTTCGGGAGTAGTGGCTACCACATAGCCACCTTCCGGCAGGAAGTAAGCAGGAATACGATGTCCCCACCACAACTGGCGGCTGATACACCAGTCTTTGATGTTCTCCATCCAGTGGCGGTATGTATTCTTATATTTGGCAGGATAGAATTTCAACTCATCGTTCATTACCGGAGGCAATGCCATATCGGCAAAATGCTGCATTTTGAGGAACCACTGCATAGACAATTTCGGTTCGATCACTACATTGGTACGTTCCGAGTAACCTACTTTATTTGTGTAGGCTTCTGTCTTTTCGAGCAATCCGGCAGCATCGAGGTCTTTCTCAATCTGCTTGCGGACGTCGAAACGATCCATACCGATATACAATCCGGCAGCTTCGCTCAATGTTCCGTTATCGTTGAAGATGTCGATGCTGGGCAGATTATACTTTTCACCCAACATATAGTCATTTACGTCGTGGGCCGGAGTTACTTTCAGACAACCGGTACCGAACTCAATGTCCACATAATCGTCCTCGATGACAGGGATAACACGGTTTACCAACGGAACGATTACTTTCTTTCCTTTCAGCCATGCGTTCTTGGGGTCGTTGGGGTTGATACACATTGCCGTATCGCCCATGATTGTTTCGGGACGGGTCGTTGCTACTACTGCATAGCGGCCTTCCGGATCACCTTCCACCTTATAGCGGAGATAGAACAGTTTTCCGTGCTCTTCCTTGTAGATCACTTCTTCGTCAGAAAGGGCAGTCAACGCTTTCGGGTCCCAGTTTACCATACGGACACCACGGTAAATCAATCCTTTGTTGTACAAGTCTACAAATACTTTCAATACGCTTTTGCTGCGTTCCTCATCCATAGTAAAGGCGGTGCGGTCCCAGTCACAGGATGCACCCAGTTTGCGGAGCTGCTTCAGGATAATGCCTCCATGCTCTTCTGTCCAGTCCCAGGCATATTTCAAGAACTCATCACGGGTCAGGTCTGTCTTCTTGATGCCCTGGGCAGCGAGTTTGTTTACAACTTTTGCTTCGGTAGCGATGGAAGCGTGGTCAGTTCCCGGCACCCAACAGGCATTCTTGCCTTCCATACGGGCACGACGAACCAAAATATCCTGAATGGTATTATTAAGCATGTGTCCCATGTGCAACACACCGGTGACGTTAGGAGGAGGAATGACGATAGTGTAAGGTTCACGACTATCGGGTTTTGAACTGAATAAATGATTGTCCAGCCAATACTGGTACCACTTTCCTTCCACGTCGGCGGGATTGTACTTACTTGCTAATTCCATATTGTTTTATGTATATGATAATGTATATTCAAAAATAACGGGTGCAAAATTAATAATTAAAATTCAAATCTTACCACCCTCGGGCTGATTCTGTGCACGGAATGAGAATTTATATCCCTCATAAACAGCAAATCCATAAAATAAGATAGTCATGGAAGCCAGATTCTCGGTCATCAAAGAGAAGATTTCAGCATAGTCTGCTCCAAACAATACATCCGTATAGGACATATCATAATCCTTGGCAATATATCCGATGATAGAAAAGAAATCACCCAACACACAACTGATCAATGCCAGTACCGCTCCCAAAATACCGAAGACGAGACGTATCCCCTTCCCCTGCCGCATGGCGAAACCGACCAGGAATCCGACTCCGATAGCCATATATCCCATCTGAAGACCTGTAGAAACGGAGATAAGACTCCATGCCACCGCCCCCAAGATACACGCGACGGATGCATACAGCACTCCTTTGGGAAGATTTTCTTCGGCGAGAAGTTCTTCTTCCGTCATTGACACCGGAAAGTCGTCGGGCTTGGGAGGAGCCATCTTCAACAGTTCTTCATCCTTCTCGAAGTTTTCGCATTCTTCGTCAAAGTCAGGAAGCTCTCTGGTACGTTTGCAAACAAGCCCTTTCCCATTCACGAAATCACGTGACACGCAATTCCGGCAATACTTTTCAATTTCTTCTACGGTAGCCATCTTTCGTTTAACAGTTTTTTTGCAAATATAGAGGTATTTTTTCGCGTGACGTTTATTTAATGCATATTTTTGTTGACTAAAATCTGAACGGATGATGAAACGGAAACTGATAATTAGATATATACTCCTGGGAGTACTGCTGCTTCTGGTATGGATGACACAGTCGATTCCCGCGTTGGGAAACCTGTATTCACAAACCGTTTATCCTGTCATCTCCCGCGTTTTGTCATTCTTCTCCAACTTATTTCCTTTTGCCATAGGGGATCTATTTATTTTTGGGAGTATCACGGGAGTCATCGTTTATCCTTTTTATGCCCGTATCCGCAAGAAACTGCCGTGGAAAAGGATTCTGCTACGTGACGGAGAATATCTGTTATGGGTTTACGTATGGTTCTACCTTGCGTGGGGGTTAAACTATTCGCAGCCAAACTTTTACCAGCGTACGCATATTCCTTATACAGCTTACACACCGGAGATTTTTCAAGAGTTTGTGGATGACTATATCGACTCACTGAACAGTTCGTTTGTTCCCGTAAAAGGAATCCATGAGGAACAGGTACGTGACGAAGCTGTCAAACTTTACAATCAATTAAGCGACAGCCTGGGAGTGCACCGCCCGCCATTTCCCAATCCACGGGTAAAGACGATGGTTTTCACCCCATTCATATCAATGGTCGGAGTAACGGGAAGCATGGGGCCTTTCTTCTGCGAGTTCACCTTAAACGGAGACTTGCTCCCCATCAACTATCCGGCAACGTACACTCACGAACTGGCTCATCTGCTGGGAATTTCGAGCGAGGCAGAGGCCAATTTCTATGCCTATCAGGTTTGTACCCGTTCACAAATAAAGGGAATCCGTTTCAGCGGCTACTTCTCGATTCTGAATCATGTACTGGGGAATGCCCGACGACTGTTGAGTGAAAAAGAATACGCCGATATAATCAACCGTATCCGACCGGAGATTATAGAACTGGCGAAAAAGAATCAGGAATACTGGATGGCTAAATACAGTCCGTTGATCGGTGATGTTCAAAACTGGATATACGACCTCTACCTGAAAGGAAACAAAATAGAAAGCGGAAGAAAAAACTATTCGGAAGTGATCGGGCTGTTGATTTCGTATCAAGTATGGAAAGCGAAAACCGCATCAGACCAATAAAAAGACTTTTATTAGCGCCCTTGCTTCTGTTTTCGTACCGATTAAGGCTATAAAAGACAAGGAAGCATTATCTTTGCAACATTATTTATAAAAAAATCAAAGGAATGATACATACAAGAGAAGAACAGATGGAAGCCTTCGGCCGCTTTCTGGACATCCTCGACGAGCTTCGGGTCAAATGTCCGTGGGACCGCAAGCAGACGAATGAAAGTCTGCGCCCCAACACTATAGAAGAGACTTACGAACTTTGTGATGCCTTGATGAGGGATGACAAAAAAGATATTTGCAAGGAGTTGGGAGATGTGCTGCTGCACGTAGCATTCTATGCAAAAATCGGTTCGGAGACAGGTAACTTCGACATCAAAGATGTCTGTGACAAGTTGTGCGACAAACTGATTTTCCGCCATCCTCACGTATTTGGAGAAGTAAAAGCTGAAACTGCCGGACAGGTATCCGAAAACTGGGAACAGCTGAAACTGAAAGAAAAAGACGGAAACAAAAGTGTATTAAGCGGTGTTCCCGCTGCACTCCCTTCACTCATCAAGGCTTACCGCATTCAGGACAAAGCCCGCAATGTAGGCTTCGACTGGGAAGAACGGGAACAGGTATGGGATAAGGTAAAAGAAGAAATCGGAGAATTCCAAGCAGAGGTAGCCAACATGGACAAAGAGAAAGCAGAAGCCGAATTCGGTGACGTCATGTTCAGCCTCATCAATGCGGCACGCCTCTACAAAATCAATCCGGACAATGCTTTGGAACTAACCAATCAAAAGTTCATCCGCCGTTTCAACTACCTGGAGGAAAATACGATTAAAGAAGGGAAAAACCTCAAAGATATGTCTCTTGAGGAGATGGACGCTATTTGGAACGAAGCTAAGAGAAAAGGACTGTAACACCATCCTCCTTCCTTATGGAATGGATATAATACCTGTCCAAACTCTGTTATTCCCACTTCCAATGGTCTACTCTTTTAGTAAAGCAACAAAGATACATCCGGAAACAAAAATCAGAGGCTCTATCCGCATAGGATAGAGCCTCTGATTTACTCTGACAGAACGTCTGTTTCATCCAAACAGAGCCTCTGTTTTCTTCCTTTCTTTCATCACACCTGCTACAACAGGCAGCACACACCGCCAAACTACAATTTACGTCCTCACAAGATTTAGTACATCCATGCACATCCATATACGTACCCCCATTTAGGTATTTTGAAGCAATCAACCTAATTTCGGGCAAAATTTAAAACAGAATCTTACATGCAAAAAATGAATCCGCAAGACATCAAGTATGGCTACATCATCGTCCCCAAAACTCTGCTGACAGAGCAATTCACAAACTGTGACACCCACGAAGGAGAGGTTGAAGCCTTCCTGAAAATTATCATGAAAACCAACTACTCAGAAACGCAGCACACCGACTACTGGAACAACGTCATAGTGTGCCAAAGAGGCGAAAGTCTGCACAGCTACCGCAGCTGGAGCGTCATCTTGCATTGGTCGGCGAGCAGAACTTACCGTTTCATACAACATCTGCAAACTAAAGGAATGATCGAAATCATCCCACACAAGAATACCGCTGCCCTGCACATCCGCATCGTCAATTATGATAGCTGGGTAAATATGCCCATTCCTACTGCCGGCCGACAGCTCCAAAAGAAAAAAGCCAGCGACGAAAAGTTCCGCCTCTTCTGGGACGACTACCACAACATCCTACAGCTCCCCAAAGAGAACATCGCCAAGGCGCAGCGTATCTGGAAAAAGCTGAGCGAAAAAGAACAGCAGCTCGCCATCGACCATATCGAAGAATATTATTATCATCAGACAAACATGAAATTCACGTTACATGCCTGCAGTTATTTATCCAATAAAGCCTTTCTGAATGAATATGAATACTGACAACAGAGTTTCTCCGCAGGCTCCGGAGATAGAAGAAGCCATACTGGGCGCCTGCCTGATAGAACAGGAAGCCATGCCGCTCGTAGCCGACACGCTGCGTCCGGAAATGTTCTACAGCATGCGTCACCAAGTGATCTACGCCGCCCTGCTGGCCATGTACCAGGCAGGAATGAAGATCGACATCCTCACCGTAAAAGAAGAGCTTGCCCACCGGGGCAAGCTCGAAGAAGCCGGCGGAGCATTCGGTATCACGCGACTGAGCAGCATAGTAGCCACCTCGGCACACATCGAATATCACATGCAGATCGTACACGAGAAATACCTGCGGCGGGAAATGATACTAGGACTCAACAAACTCCTCGCCTGCTCCCTGGACGAAACAATGGACATAGCCGATACGCTGATAGATGCGCACAACCTGCTCGACCGCCTGGAAGGTGAATTCGGCCACAACGACCACATGCGCGACATGGACGCACTGATGACCGACACAATGGAAGAAGCCGAACAGCGTATCGCCAAAAGCGTAAACGGAATTACCGGCATCCCCACCGGCCTGACGGACCTGAACCGCATGACGTCCGGACTGCAAAACGGAGAACTCATTGCCATCGCCGCACGCCCCTCGGTCGGAAAGACCGCCTTCGCCCTCCATCTGGCGCGGCAGGCTGCCATGCAGAAACATGCCGTCGCCGTCTACAGCCTTGAGATGCAAGGAGAACGACTTGCCGACCGCTGGCTGTTGTCCGCCAGCGACATCAACCCTTACCGCTGGCGCACAGGCATCCCTAACCCGCACGAAGTAGCGGAAGCGCACACCACCGCCGCAGAACTGGCACGGCTACCGATACACGTAGACGACAGCACATCGATCAGTATGGACCATGTACGTTCCAGCGCACGGCTCCTTAAAAGCAAGAGTGCATGCGATCTGATCATCATCGACTACCTGCAACTTTGCGACATGAACACCGGACAGAAGAACCGCAACCGTGAACAGGAAGTGGCACAAGCCACCCGCAAGGCTAAATTGCTCGCCAAGGAACTGAACGTTCCCGTCGTATTGCTTTGCCAGCTAAACCGCGAGTCGGAAGGCCGTCCCGGTGGCCGGCCGGAACTATTCCATCTACGCGAAAGCGGCGCCATCGAGCAAGACGCGGATGTAGTGATGCTGCTCTACCGCCCTGCACTGGCACGGCTCACTACCGACCGGGAAAGCGGCTACCCGACCGAAGGACTGGGGGTAGTCATCGTAGCCAAACAACGCAATGGAGAGACAGGGAACGCATACTTCAGCCACAATCCTTCTCTAACGAAAATTACGGACTATACACCACCATTGGAAGTATTACTGAAACAAGCAAAATAAAAACAGAATCAAACCAACTATACATTTCTTAATTTAATAATACGAATTATGATCAGATTAAATGTTTT
>ENA-UEYG01000920-UEYG01000920.1-human-gut-metagenome-genome-assembly--contig:-NODE-920-length-22462-cov-30.844628_pt1 | contig 22462 bp, 17 predicted proteins | sample MGYA00242933_ERZ507934 | MGnify/ENA primary metagenome ERZ507934 (study PRJEB26167, sample SAMN06115527) | human gut metagenome | host: Homo sapiens | place: China:Zejiang | collected 2015-11-10... | reverse complement strand
GACATTCTCCGGTCAGTTTAAATCCGCGCAACAACTCATCCGTTTTCAGGCGTTTCTTGCCGGGAAGCTGCAAAGCACGCACACCAATCCAACCGTCTGTACCGGCTATGCGAATATACGTCTTACCATCGGTCTGCAAAGTTCCGGGAGCGGATTCATGCGGATGCTCTATCTTCTCTGTTTCAAAGATTTTCAGAACCACCGCCGTTCCGTCGGGCTGTACCAATTCTGTCCACGCAGCCGGATAGGGAGACAAACCACGGATAAAATCATAAATCCGCTTGACAGGCTGGTTCCAGTCGATGCGACAAGTATCCTTGAATATTTTGGGAGCCGGACGCAGTTCGCCCACTACAGCCATTTCTTCCTGCGGAACGGATTTCACCGTATCTGCAAGAATGGCATCCACAGTCTCCGTAACCAGACGTCCGCCAAGCATCATCAACTTATCGTGTACAATACCTACATTGTCCGTATCTGCAATCGGCACACGAACCTGTTGGATGACCTCTCCCGTATCTATCTCATGTTTCAGGAAAAAAGTAGTGATGCCCGTTTCCGTATCACCGTTAATCACCGCCCAATTGATAGGTGCAGCTCCACGATACTGCGGCAGCAACGACGCATGCAGATTGAAAGTTCCCAGACGCGGCATATTCCAAACCACTTCCGGCAACATTCTGAAAGCAACCACAATCTGCAAATCGGCATTCCAGGCACGCAAAGCCTCGACAAACGCTTCATCTTTCAATCTTTCCGGCTGGAGAAGCGGCAGGTCATGCTCCAGCGCATACTGTTTTACCGGAGAGAATTGCACCTTATGTCCACGTCCAGCCGGCTTGTCGGGCATCGTGATTACCCCTACTATATTATATCCGCCTTCTACGAGGCAACGCAAGGGCTCCACCGCAAATTCAGGAGTCCCCATATATACAATCCGTAAATCTTCTTTCTTCATAATCATCTCTTTTAATCTTCCGAGAAATGTACCAATACCTGACGGTACGAGTTAAATATCTTTGATTTGGACACGAAACCGAGATACTTGCCTTCTCCGTCCACCACCGGCAGGTTCCATGCTTTCGTATCGTCAAAAGTGCGCATCACCTGCTCCATGCTGTCCGTATCATAAAGGCGCGCCGGAGCGGAGGTCATCAGTTTGCCTACCGTAAAACGATGATACAGTTCCTGCCGGAACATGATATTGCGTATGTCGTCCAGCAGGACAATACCAATCAGCTTGCCCTCATTGTCCGTCACCGGAAATATGTTGCGGTGTGAGGCGGAGATGGCTTTCACTAACTCGGCAAGGTCCATTTCCGGGTGTACTGCGACAAAGTCTTTCTCTACCACATTCTCCACTTTCATCAGCGTCAACACCGCTTTATCCTTATGGTGTGTCAGCAACTCACCTTTCTTTGCCAGACGCATGGAGTAGATACTGTGCGGTTCGAAAACGATAATCGTCAGATAAGAGCTGACCGCGACTATCATCAACGGCAAGAACAAGTCGTATCCTCCCGTAAGCTCGGCAATCAGGAACACTCCCGTAAGCGGAGCGTGCATAACACCGCTCATCACTCCCGCCATGCCCAGCAAGGCAAAGTTCTTTTCGGGCAGGTAGGCAGTCATCTCAAAATCATTGCTGAAATGGGAAAAAACAAATCCGGCGATGCATCCCAAATACAGAGAAGGCGCAAAAATACCGCCACAACCACCACCGCCGTTCGTTGCGCTCGAAGCGAAAACCTTAAACAGGATTATCAATATCAGATACAGCAGCAGCAAGTGGCTGTGTCCGTAGAAGAAAGAGTTATTCATCACCGTATCCCACTCAACGTTACTTGTACCGTTAAGCAGTAATTCTATCGTATCGTACCCTTCACCGTAAAGCGGCGGGAAAAGGAATATCAAAATACTCAACATAGCGCCGCCCACCAGCAGTTTCTTATAAGGCAGTTTCAGTTTACCGAACATTCCTTCCACCGAATTCATGGCACGGGTAAAGTAGAGGGAAACCAGTCCGCAGAAAATACCCAACATAATCACATAAGGGATACGCTCCAATTCAAAAGCCTGGTCAAGATGGAACTTAAACATGGCTTCCGTGCCCGTCACGATATAAGAAACGGTTGCCGCCGTCACCGCCGAAATCAGTAACGGAAGCAGCGAAGACATTGTAAGGTCTATCATAAGCACCTCCAACGTAAAAACAAGTCCCGCTATCGGAGCTTTGAAAATACCTGCCACGGCCCCGGCAGCGCCACATCCCACCAACAGCATCAGTGTGCGGTGCTCCATTTTGAACAGGCTGCCCAAGTTGGAGCCGATGGCCGAACCGGTAAGCACAATCGGCGCCTCTGCCCCGACCGAACCGCCGAACCCGATTGTTATGGAACTGGCAATAATGGATGACCACGTGTTATGACGTTTGATACGTCCCTGCCTGCGGGATATGGCATATAGAATTTTCGTAACTCCATGACTGATATCATCCTTTACGACATAGCGTACAAACAACCCGGCCAAAAAGATTCCCACCACCGGATATATCAGATACTGGTAATTAGCCTCTGTTGTGTCGAAATTCTCCGTAAGAAAATTTTGTATCCAATGTATCAACAGTTTCAATATCAATGCGGCAAATGCCGTAAAGATACCGACCAGAAAGCTAAGAACCAGGATAAACCGTTTCTCCTTGACATTCTTCTCACGCCAAATGATAAAGCGTTGCAACCAACTTCTCTCTTCTCCAGTCATTTCCTTTATTCACGGATTATTTTAATCACTCCGCCTTTATCCAACTTGATAATGCTGGATGGCTTCGGATTACTTATCTCTTCCTGCCGGTAGCCCACGATATAATCCACCGCTGACTTTACCTCCTCACTTATTTCGCTGAAGTTCTTCGGCGAAGGCTGCCCACTGATATTGGCTGAAGTAGAAACAATTGCCTTACGGAACTGCTGGCAAAGACGCTTGGAGAAATCTTCATTTGTCACTCTGATGCCCACGCTTCCGTCTTCCGCCAGCAAATTTGCCGCCAGATTACGCGCTCCCGAATAAATAATAGTCAACGGTTTGTCTGCCAGGTCTATCAAATCCCACGCCACCTCCGGAACATCCCGGACATAGAAATCCACTTTTACGGAAGAATCCACCAACACCAGCATCGCTTTGCTGTCCTGACGCTGCTTTATTTCATATACACGGCGCACCGCATCTTCGTTGGTAGCGTCACAACCAATACCCCAAATGGTATCGGTGGGGTACAGAATCACCCCGCCTTCCCTCATTACCTGGCAGGCTTTTTTAATGTCTTCTATCATTTCTTACTCTATAAATACAGTGATTAATACGCAAAAGTAGTATTTTTTATTTTGCTATTACCTATCAAACACCTATTTAATTTAGAAAGGGGATAAAACCAACAAACAAACGGCCTCTCCCAACGGAGCAGGCCGCTTTCCATGAAACTAACCATTCATGCTGTGACTCAACGAGCTTTACGGCATGGAGACGTTAAATTTAATCTTATAGGTTTTCACCAAACCCTTATAATCAAATTTCACAACAGCCATCTTTGAGTTCGAATCGGCCTGTGTAATCGTTGTTTTCACACTCTTATCCGTTGCCGTAGCCGACACTTTCGGCAAACCGACTGCATTTGACGGAAGTTCATAAACCGTTTCGTACAGGTCATATCCCAAAATACCGTTACTTTCAGTAGAACGTACGGGAGTTGCCGGCAACTCAATCTGTTTCCCATTAACAGCTATGTTCACTTCGGGAACAACCGGACGGGCTATATCTTTCTTTTTTGAGCTAAATCCTAAACCGATCAGATCAAAAAGTTCTTCTCCCCCTTCGCCTTCGGCAACAAGGAAAATGGCATGTTTCTCATCCAGGTGGTCAACGAACTTAGATACATCAACCGTAAACCGGGTTATCTCCTGTGCCGAATTACCCGGAACGCTTATCTCACCTATTTTTGTTCCTTTCCAGACCGCATTGCTCCATGGACCATCCAACCATACGTTAACCTTGAACGCTTTTGATGTTTTCGGTGTGAGGAAAAGATTAAATGCGGTCTTATTCCCTTTTTGAGTTCCCTTAAACGCTTTCAAGCCCAACTTATCTTTATCCAAGCCACCGAACCCGAAATATTTGTATCCTATTATATTACCATTCTTTACATTTGTGATGGATGCATGGTTATTCCAAATATCCCATGCATCTTGCTGAAGAGCTACATCGGAAAGATAACACGCAAATCCTGCCGAATAATATTGATAAGGATCAAGGCCGAAAATATGGAATCCTTCCGAAGTGACTTCTGCACCCTTATATTCGTTTCCCTGCGCATCCTTAGCTGTCCAAATGCCATCTTTTGCATACGGGTCATACCCCTTGATAGAGACTTTTCCTCCTTCCGACACAGCCTTTTCATCCCATTCCACATGGATTGGAGCCACCATTGCCTGGCGTGCATTTCCGAATCCCCGGGGTGGGCGGTGATAAAACACATACCACTGTCCGTTGATCAGCTCTATACTGCCATGGGTATTATGAGCTGCATTGCTTGTTTCCAAATGGGTACCGTCCTGATTCAGCACCGGTGCGCGTGAATCCACCAATACTCCCCCGCTTTTCCAAGGGCCCAACGGTGAATCGCCATAGGCATAGCGCAAAGTGGAATTTGTCATGCCCAGTCCATATTCCCGTCCGGAATATCCGCTGTAAATCGTGACATACTTATTCCCGATCTTACGAATGGAAGAAGCCTCAAAGAAGTTAAATGCTCCAAGATCTTCCCCCGGGTAAATGTGCGGATATGAAATCGAATCACGCACCATTCCGTTTCTGCGGCCTGCCGGCATAAAATATGGAATGACATCAGTGCCGGGACGTACGGAATACATCGTCTTTTGGTCCAACTGCGCTGCCAACGAACGTTGGAATCCCCAGTAGCCGTATGCCCTAAAACCGATTTCATAGTCAGGATCATCCGGATCCATAACATATTCAATGTAAACAGAAGGGTCAAACCCCATGATACTTCCGGGCAATGTCTTCGTTCCGTCAGCTGTCAGGTTGATAGGAGTGAAAGGTCCGTCGGGACGCTCTCCCTTAGCGACCATCGCTTCCCGGTGCCTGCCGCGGCTATGAGGATACAAATAATATTCCTTCTTACCGTCTTTTCTTCTCACCTCAACAAGATCGGGTGCATACATTACATCCCACTGCCCGCCTATCTGATACGTAAAAACTGGTCCTTCGTCACGCCAAGCGGACAAGTCCTCCACAGGTGCCGACCACATTCTTATATCAGCCCCGCAATAGCTCTTAAAGCGGACATCATGCGAACCGATGATATAAGCGCGGTATTTTCCCGGATTATCGGGATCTTCAAAAACGCGCGGCTCGCCATCAGGCAGATGTTCCCATAACGGCAGGTACGGATTGCCCGTTCCCCTGAAAATGAAATTAGAGGTGTTTGCCCCCTCGTCATTAGCTACTGCTTTTGCCTCTGTAAGTCCGCATATAGCCAAAAATAAAAGCAATATTACCAATTTGTTTTTCATGATAATTAATAAGTATGTAAATATTATGTCGCAAATGTACGGCATTACCCCTTATCGGTTTAAGGATCATGTTACACATTTATTTCCCGTTGTTACATCATTCACTAAATATGCTTAAAAACCGGCAAATAAACGCTTCCTTCCCATTTCATAGAAGAGAGAGCGATATAGACAAACCTTTATCCGCACGCACAAATGACAAAAGCCTAAGCAGCTAATATTTTTTGGTTTCCACAGATATAATTACTCACAAAAAAGCTCTATCTTTGCTCAAAATTAGCAATATGCTTTTGTCGTCTTTTTAAGACATTGATTATTTCTATTTTCGCAAACGGCAAACTTTGCCTTTTGCACAACAGATATGACAAACAAGGTTTAAGAGAAAGCAATGGAAGAAGAGATTAAATTTAACCACACATTACCCATACAACTGCGCTTTAACGACGTCGACAAATTCGGTCATGTCAACAATACCGTTTACTTCTCTTTCTATGATTTAGGCAAGACAGAGTATTTTGCTTCCGTATGCCCGCATGTCGACTGGCAGAAAGACGGAATTGTCGTAGTCCACATCGAAGCCAACTTCCTTGCCCAGATTTACGGCTCCGACCACATTGCCGTACAGACCGCCGTGACCCAAATAGGCACGAAGAGTTTTCATCTTGCGCAACGTGTCATAGATATCGAGACGCAGGAAGTAAAATGTATATGCACTTCCGTCATGGTAGCTTACGACCTTAGCAAACACGAATCCAAACCGCTGACAGAAGAGTGGATAGAAGCTATCTGCAAATACGAGGGGCGGGATTTACGAAAAAAATAACGCAATACCGCCCCTATCGCATAAAATTCAAATCACTGGCTGAATATTATTTCACCGTAACCAGTACAGGTGCATGGTCAGACAAAAAAGCATCTCCTTCCGTCTCGGCAAGCACACCGTATTTCAGGACTTTAAGTCCATTACGTACAAATACGTAATCAATCAACGGACGCTCCTCATAGGGAATCTTTCCGTAATTATGAAAGCTCCAGGACGGGCCGTAGACAATGGGAGATATTTCCCGCGCATCGGTCAGATGTTTTGGATTCCCCGTATCGGTCACGTGCCTGATAACATCCGATTCCGGCGCTGCATTAAAATCACCTGTTACGATTACAGGAGCCCCACCGCTCAGTTCATTCACTTTATCCAACATAAGGCTCACACCTTCACGACGTGCCGCAACACCCACATGATCCAAATGTGTATTCAACGCAAAATACTCCTTACCGGAAACCTTATCCTTCAGTTTTGCCCATGAAGCCATCCGCTCACAAGCACCGTCCCAGCCTTTAGAACCGGCAACCTCCGGCGTTTCACTCAACCAGAAATTGCCCGAATCAAGCAATACAAAGCGTTCTTTCTTATACCAAAGCGCACTGTACTCCCCTTTTTCCTTTCCATCTTCACGCCCTACTCCAACCACATCATATTCCGGCAAACGCTGTTTCAAATCTTCCAACTGATTATGAAGCACTTCTTGCGTACCTAATATATCGGCATCGTAGAAATGAATGGCAGTAGCCGCACGGTCTCTTCTGTATTGCCAACTGTTCAGACTATCCCCCGGATTATCATAACGGATATTGAAAGACATTACATTAACAGGTAACGATGCGGTTTCCTGTTGTTTCACCTGGCAGCAGGATGCCATCCCAAAAGACAAAAACAATAAAAGAATGTTTCTCATAATACTATTATATTTATCGGTTAATAATTCTATTTTATTCCAATACAAACTGCAAATGATTATCCGTACTGCGTCCCTCGTCAAAAGTAAAACCTTCCCACGAGAAACCTCTCAAATCTTCGGGGCATCCAATGCGATTTTTGATGATGTGACGCACCATCTCCCCTCTACACATCTTCGCATAAATGACAACGGTCTTTAACTTTCCGCCTTTCCACACTTGAAAGTCTGGAGTAACCACACGCACCTCCGACTCCACCCGTTTCCAGTCGAATAAATCCTTCATCTCACCACTTGCCAAGTTGACCAGTATACCGCCCCGTTTCTTGATTTCTTCTATGAAATAGTCCGTCAGCAGCGGTTTCCAATAATCAAACATGGTGATACCGCCTTTCTCCGGCAGGCGCACATCTCCCTCCAGACGATAAGGTCTGATACCGTCCAGCGGACGGAGCAATCCGTAAAGAAAAGAGGTGATACGGAGATGTTCCTGTGCATAACGGAAGTCATCAGCCGTAAAATCCTTTGGTAGGATGCGTTTGAAAACAGCTCCCGTATATACACCGATTGCCGGCATAGGGTGATTGTCTTCCGAACAAAAGTCATGAAAACGTACCTTGTTTTCCGCAGCAATCTTAGCATTCACCTTCAAGAGTTTTTCCAGTTCTGCGGCAGAAACCTGTGACATTTCCAACGCATTCCGTACAGCTTCCGCTTCAAAATACGGAACGGTAACTTCGGGCACTTTCAAAGAACAGTGCGATGTCATGGTCTTGGCACAAGAGATAAAAGTGAGCATAGGCATATTTCCTTTATTTGAAGAGAGTCCAAACGAACTCTTAGACACCACAAAAATAAAAGGATTTCAGGAGAGAAAGCGCATCATTAAGAATATTTTCCATAGAATTCACATCGGTTTCAAGAGTTTTTCATACCTTTACAGCTTGTTGGAGAAATAGCGCACAGCAATCGGATAACACTAAGTTCCCCTTATTCTCCGGCACTTGGCGATAGAAAAAGAAAAAATAATATATAAAATGACTCACAAATGGAATTATTTACCCATTACATCCGATCAGGCAGAAGCAAGCCAACGACTGGCCCAGGAATTAGGGATTAGCCCTGTACTTGGGAGATTGCTGGTGGAGCGGGGAATAACGACAGCAACAGCTGCCAAGAAGTTTTTCCGCCCGCAACTACCGGATTTGTACGACCCGTTCCTCATGAAAGATATGGACGTGGCCGTAGAACGCCTGAACAAGGCAATGGGAAAGAAAGAGCGCATTCTGATTTATGGAGATTACGATGTAGACGGAACCACCGCCGTGGCCCTGGTCTATAAGTTTATTCAACAGTTCTATTCGAACATAGATTATTACATACCCGACCGTTACAACGAGGGATATGGCGTTTCGACACAAGGTGTGGACTATGCCTCCAAAACCGGTGTGGGACTGATTATCGTGCTGGACTGCGGCATCAAGGCTGTAGACGAAATTGCATACGCCAAGGAAAAAGGCATCGACTTCATCATCTGCGACCACCACGTACCCGATGAAGTGTTGCCCCCTGCCGTAGCCATACTGAACGCCAAGCGCGAAGACAACACCTATCCTTACGAGCATCTTTCGGGCTGCGGAGTAGGTTTTAAATTTATGCAGGCATTCGCCATCAGCAACGGCATCGAATTCCATCATCTGATTCCGCTGCTGGACTTGGTGGCAGTCAGCATCGCCTCGGACATCGTACCGATTATGGGAGAGAACCGCATACTTGCCTATCACGGTTTGAAACAGCTCAACAGTAATCCGAGCGTAGGGCTGAAGGCCATTATCGACGTATGCGGACTGTCGGAAAAAGAAATCACCGTCAGCGATATAGTATTCAAGATAGGTCCGCGTATCAACGCCTCCGGACGTATCCAGAACGGCAAGGAAGCCGTAGACCTGCTGACGGAAAAGGACTTCTCGATTGCTCTGGAAAAGGCCGGACAAATCAACCAGTATAACGAAACCCGCAAAGACCTTGACAAGACCATGACCGAAGAAGCCAATCAAATCGTAGTCGGTCTGGAAGGACTCGCAGACCGCCGCTCCATCGTGTTGTACAACGAGGATTGGCATAAAGGAGTAATCGGAATCGTCGCTTCCCGCCTGACGGAAGTATATTACCGCCCCGCCGTAGTACTGACACGCACGGATGATATGGCTACCGGATCGGCACGTTCCGTTTCCGGTTTCGATGTATACAAAGCCATCGAGTACTGCCGGGATTTACTGGAAAACTTCGGCGGACATACCTATGCTGCCGGTCTGTCCATGAAAGTGGAAAACGTACCCGCTTTCACCGAACGTTTCGAAGAATTCGTATCCCGGCATATTCTGCCGGAACAGACCAGCGCCGTAATCGACATCAATGCCGAAATCGACTTCCGGGATATCACTCCCAAATTCTGCAATGATTTGAAGAAGTTCAACCCCTTCGGTCCCGACAATACCAAGCCCGTATTCTGTACTCACAACGTGTACGACTACGGAACCAGCAAAGTCGTAGGACGCGACCAGGAGCATATCAAGCTGGAACTGGTGGACAACAAATCGAACAATGTAATGAACGGCATTGCTTTCGGGCAGAGTTCTCACGTGCGCTACATCAAGACCAAGCGTTCGTTCGACATCTGTTACACCATTGAGGAAAACACCCACAAACGGGGAGAAGTACAATTGCAAATTGAAGATATAAAGCCGAATTAAGCCGAAGAAGACGGGAGAATATTCTCTTTGTGTTTTTCCTTTAGGCACGGATTACACGGATTTTACTGTTTTTTAGTCTATAAAGTCCGTGTAATCCGCACCTGAAATATCATCATTATATATAGTATCACACACCCTTTTTATCTTTCAACTTTGCAACCATGTCCTCGCAGCCCGATGCCTCCCAACTTTCAACTCTCAACTCCCGAATCCTAAAACAGTATTGGGGATATGACCGTTTTCGGGGTATCCAGGAAGATATCATCGACAGCATCAGCAAGAATAAGGATACCTTGGGACTAATGCCTACGGGTGGCGGCAAGTCCATTACTTTCCAAGTCCCGGCACTTGCTAAAGAAGGAATGTGCCTGGTGATTACCCCCCTGATAGCCCTGATGAAAGACCAGGTACAAAATTTGAAGAAGCGGGGTATCAAGGCACTTGCCATCTACTCCGGCATGAGCCGGCAGGACATCATCATCACCCTTGAAAACTGTATATTCGGCAACTATAAGTTCCTCTATATCTCACCCGAACGTCTGGATACGGAACTATTCCGCACCAAATTGCAGAAAATGCACATCAGCATGATTACAGTAGACGAAAGCCACTGTATCTCGCAATGGGGGTATGACTTCCGCCCCGCCTATCTGAAAATCGCAGAGATACGCGAACTGCTGCCGGATGTCCCCGTTTTGGCGCTGACTGCCACTGCAACCCCCGAAGTAGTAAAGGATATCCAAGCCCGTCTGCATTTCCGTCACAAGAATGTATTCCGCATGAGCTTCGAGCGGAACAACCTCGCTTATATTGTTCGCAAAACGGAGAACAAGACTGCCGAACTGTTGCATATACTGCGCAGCATGCCCGGCAGTGCTATTATATACGCACGCAACCGCCGCCGCACCAAGGAAATTACCGAACTGCTGAACAACGAGCACATCACAGCCGATTTCTACCATGCCGGACTGGACGATGCCACCAAAGACATCCGCCAGCACCGCTGGCAATCCGGCGAAAGCCGTGTCATGGTGGCAACCAATGCTTTCGGCATGGGCATAGACAAACCGGACGTGCGCATCGTTATCCACATGGACCTGCCCGACTCCATAGAAGCCTACTTCCAGGAAGCCGGAAGAGCCGGACGTGACGGACAAAAGGCATATGCCGTCATCCTATATGCCAAGTCGGACAAGACCACACTGCACAAACGCATCCTCGACACCTTTCCGGAGAAAGAATATATCAGAGACGTTTACGAACATCTCCAATACTATTACCAAATGGCAATGGGTGACGGGCTGGATTGCGTGCGCGAATTCAACATCGAAGATTTCTGCCGCAAATTCAAGTACTTCCCCGTACCGGTGGACAGTGCTTTGCGAATCCTGACCCAGGCGGGCTATCTGGAGTACACCGCCGAACAGGACAGCACCTCACGCATCCTCTTCACCATACGCAGGGATGAACTCTACCGGCTGCGCGAAATGGGTGAAGACATGGACAGGCTCATACAAGCCGTGCTTCGTTCCTATACCGGAGTATTCACAGACTATACCTATATCAACGAAGCTTCGCTTGCCATATGCACAGGACTTACCCGCCGGCAAATCTACGAAATGCTGGTTCACCTTGCCAAACTGCGCATCGTAAGCTATATTCCCCATAAAAAGACACCTTATATAATATACACGCGCGAACGCGTGGAAGCACAGCGCATCCATATCTCCCCGGAAGTATACGAACACCGGAAAGCACGCTATGAAACGCGCATCAATGCCATGCTCGACTACGTGACCAACGACACCGTATGCCGCAGCCGTATGCTGCTGGACTACTTCGGGGAAAGAAACGAACATAACTGCGGACAATGCGACACCTGCATCAGCCTGCGCAGCAAACCGGGAGCTTCTGAACAACCGGACCGGAAAACGCTTTGTGCAAAAGTATGCGGGATATTGTCCCGTGAGTCCCTGACTCCCGCCGGCCTGCTCAAACAACTTCCAATGGACAAAGAGCTTCTGACCGAAATATTGCACCGGTTATTGGACGAAGGAAAAATTATTGCCGTTGACGGAATACTGCAAATCAAAAAATAAATCATTACTTTTGTGCAGTGCATCAGCACACCAATCCTATCAACCTATTAAAAACATAACTAAAACAACATCATAATCATGGGATTCTTTAAATCGTTCTTCTCCGGCAAGCCGGCAAATCCGGAAGAGGAAAAACAGAAAAACAATCAGAAGAACTTCGAGATATTCAAGTACGACGGTATGCGTGCCCAACGTATGGGACGCGCTGACTATGCCATCAAATGTTTCACCGAAGCCCTTGCGCTGCAAGAGGATTTCGAGACTATGGGCTATCTGGTACAAGTATACATCCAGTCCAACGAACTGGATGAAGCCCGCAAGCTTTTGGAAAGAATGATCCGAACAGAACCGGAGCATACCTCTACTTTACTCACCCTTGCCAACGTCTGCTACATGCAGGAGGACTATGCCGCCATGGCGGAAGCTGCCAAGAAAGCCATTGCCGTTGAAGAAGGCAATGCCATGGCGCACTATCTGCTGGGAAAAGCCGACAACGGCCAGAATGACGGCATCATGTGCATCGCCCACCTCACAAAAGCCATCGTACTCAAGGACGACTTCACCGAAGCCCGTCTGCTGCGTGCCGAGGCTCTGACGAAGATGCAGCAGTACAAAGAGGCCATGGAAGACATCGATGCCATACTCGCCCAAGACCCGGACGATGAAAACGCCATACTGCTTCGCGGAAAGATAAAGGAAGCGACCGGTGCGGAAGCCGAAGCGGAAGCCGACTATCTTCATATAACGGAACTGAATCCATTCAACGAACAGGCATTCCTCTACTTGGGACAGTTGTACATCGTCCAGAAAAAGCTGACCGAAGCCATCGCCTTGTTTGATGAAGCTATCGAGCTGAATCCCGACTTTGCCCAAGCATACCACGAACGCGGCCGCGCCAAACTGCTGAACGGCGACAAGGAAGGCTCCATGGAAGACATGAAACGCGGATTGGAACTTAACCCGAAAGAATTGCTGGATTTCAACGGACAATACGGCAATCTGCCGGGCAATAATACGACAAATGTATTAGGATTATAAAACATTATCTATAAAATGATGCAATTATCAAAAAAAACATCGGTTTTTATTTGCATCTAAAAGAAAAGTGTTACATTTGCCACATAATTCAAAACGAAAAGCAAGAATGAAATCATTTACTTATGCATATTACTTCTTTTTTTACTTTTACTTTAGCCGGAAAGTAGAGCGGGAGTTTGTATGTATCAAGTGACAGTGATGCTTAAAACAGAATAGAGAACTAAGTAATATATAAAGTCCCGCTCCAGTGTATGGAAGCGGGATTTTTTTGTAGCATAAATCAAGAAAAGAGAGTCAGGAATGAAAAAGGTAGCCATTCAAGGAACATTAGGTTCGTATCACGACATTGCCGCACACAAGTACTTCGAAGGAGAAGAAATACAGCTTATCTGCTGCGCCAGCTTCGAGGACGTATTTGCTGCTGTCAAACAGGACAGTCAGACCATAGGCATGCTGGCAATAGAAAATACGATTGCAGGCAGCTTACTGCACAACAATGAACTCCTGCGCCAAAGCGGCACACAGATTGTAGGCGAATACAAATTGCGCATCTCGCATAGCTTTGTTTGCCTGCCCGACGAGGATTGGGACGACATCACGGAAGTCAACTCCCACCCCATCGCCCTGATGCAGTGCCGTGAGTTCCTCGGACAGCATCCCCGCATCAAGGTAGTGGAAGGCGAGGACACCGCTCTCAGTGCAGAAATCATCAGGAAAGAAAACCTGAGAGGACATGCCGCCATTTGTTCCAAAGCCGCCGCCGAACGTTACGGCATGAAGGTGTTGCAGGAAGGTATCGAAACCAACAAACACAACTTCACCCGCTTTCTGGTTGTGGCAGACCCCTGGCAAGTGGACGAGCTGAGCCGCCACCGCAACAAGGAAGTGAACAAGGCAAGCATGGTATTCACGTTGCCGCATACCGAGGGAAGCCTTTCGCAAGTATTGTCCATCCTGTCTTTCTACCGCATCAACCTGACAAAGATACAGTCACTGCCCATCATCGGACGCGAATGGGAATATCAATTCTATGTAGACATAGTTTTCGACAATGTGCTGAAGTATAAACAATCTATCGTGGCTATCACCCCACTGACCAAAGAACTTAAAATATTGGGAGAATATGAAGACGGAAAATCAACTATCTAAAATAAAGCCAGCCGACCGGCTGGCAAGCGTAAGCGAATACTATTTCTCTAAAAAGCTGAAAGAAGTGGCACAGATGAACGCCGAAGGCAAGGATGTAATCAGCCTGGGCATCGGCAGTCCCGACATGCCCCCTTCGGAGAGTACCATACAGACGCTTTGCGATGCGGCCCGCAACCCCGACGGACATGGCTACCAGCCTTATGTGGGTATTCCCGAACTGCGCCGTAGCTTTGCCGGCTGGTATAAGAGATGGTACGGCGTAGAGCTGGATCCGAATACAGAAATACAGCCGCTCATCGGCTCCAAGGAAGGTATCCTGCATGTTACGCTGGCTTTCGTCAACCCGGACGAACAGGTGTTGGTTCCCAATCCCGGCTATCCCACCTATACTTCATTGAGCAGGATACTGGGCGCAGAGGTCGTAAACTATAACCTGAAAGAGGAGAACGGCTGGATGCCCGACTTCGACGAGCTGGAGAAGATGGATATGAGCCGCGTAAAACTGATGTGGACCAACTACCCCAATATGCCGACAGGAGCAAACGCCACACCGGAACTGTACCGAAAACTGGTGGACTTTGCACGCCGCAAGGACATTGTCATCGTCAACGACAACCCGTACAGCTTTATTCTGAACGAACACCCTATCAGTATTCTCAGCATTCCGGGCGCGAAAGAGTGCTGCATCGAATTCAACTCCATGAGCAAGAGCCACAACATGCCGGGCTGGCGCATCGGTATGCTCGCCTCTAATGCAGACTTTGTACAATGGATACTGAAAGTGAAGAGCAACATAGACAGCGGTATGTTCCGTGCCATGCAACTTGCCGCAGCCAATGCCCTGGAAGCCGGCGAGGAATGGTACGAAGGCAATAACAAGAACTACCGCAACCGTCGCCAACTGGCAGGAGAGATTATGCGTGAACTGGGATGTACTTACGATGAGAACCAAGTAGGCATGTTCCTTTGGGGAAAGATACCCGACAGTTGCGCCGATGTAGAGGAACTGACCGAACGGGTATTGCACGAAGCGCGCGTATTCATCACCCCGGGATTTATCTTCGGCAGCAACGGAAAGAGATATATCCGCATCTCGCTCTGCTGCAAGGACGACAAACTGGCGGAAGCGTTGAAACGCATCAAAGAAATGAGATAAATCATTACAGAAAAACAGCTTATTAATAAAACCGATTCATCCGCTTAATAAATCTCTTCAAGATTTTACTATAATTCTTGAAAAATTATAGTAAAATTCTACTCGAATTTATTAATAGCCTGAAAACCCGCTATTAGGAAAGGGATGCAGAAGCGAGAGTAACGGTTTGGAAATATTTATACAACCGAATATAATTAAACAAATAAAGAATATGGAACTTGAATTAGAATCAATCTTGTTGCCGGGTATCGAGGAGAAGCGTCCTCTGGTTATTGCCGGTCCATGCAGTGCAGAGACGGAAGAACAAGTTATGGACACCGCCAGGCAATTGGCTGCCAAAGGTATGAAGATATTCCGCGCAGGCATCTGGAAACCCCGTACCAAACCGGGCGGTTTCGAGGGTGTAGGCGTAGAAGGGCTTGCCTGGCTTAAAGAGGTGAAGAAAGAAACAGGCATGTATGTATCCACCGAAGTGGCCACAGCCAAGCATGTGTACGAATGCCTGAAAGCCGGAATAGATATACTCTGGGTGGGTGCCCGCACTACCGCCAATCCTTTTGCCGTACAGGAAATAGCAGATGCCCTGAAAGGCGTGGATATCCCGGTCTTGGTAAAGAACCCCGTAAATCCGGATCTGGAATTATGGATAGGTGCCATGGAACGCATCAACAATGCCGGATTGAAACGCCTGGGAGCTATTCACCGCGGTTTCAGCAGCTACGACAAGAAGCTATACCGCAACCTGCCGCAATGGCATATTCCCATCGAACTGCGTCGCCGCATTCCAAACCTGCCCATCATCTGCGACCCCAGTCATATCGGCGGAAAACGCGAGTTGGTTGCCCCGCTTTGCCAGCAGGCTATGGACCTGGGCTTTAATGGTCTGATTGTGGAAAGCCACTGCAACCCGGACTGCGCGTGGAGCGATGCCGCCCAACAGGTTACGCCGGATGTATTGGACTACATTCTCAACCTGCTCGTTATCCGCAAGGAGACGCAAAGCACCGAAAACCTCAGCGAATTGCGTAAGCAGATTGACGAATGCGATAATAACCTTATCCAGGAACTGGCCAAAAGGATGCGCATAGCCCGTGAAATCGGCACCTACAAGAAGGAACACGATATGACGATTCTGCAAACGGGACGCTATAACGAGATTCTCGAAAAACGCGGCTCGCAGGGTTCGCTCTGCGGCATGGATTCCGAGTTTATCAAGAAAGTGTTTGAAGCGATACACGAGGAGAGTGTGAGACAACAAATGGAAATAATCAATAAGTGATAATTTCGTAGATTGAGGGTAGAAGCAAATAGTAAGTGGATTGTAGTTTTGACATACCTTCGGTTTTTATAACAGTCAGAAAATTATGCGAATATTAATACTCGGAGCCGGCAAAATGGGCTCCTTCTTCACAGATATTTTAAGTTTTCAACACGAGACGGCCGTGTTCGACGTCAATCCGCACCAACTGCGTTTCGTCTATAACACCTACCGTTTCACCACGCTGGAAGAAATCAAGGAATTTGAACCGGAACTGGTAATCAATGCCGCTACGGTAAAATATACCCTGGAAGCTTTCCGGCAGGTGTTGCCTGTGCTTCCCAAAGACTGCATCATCAGCGACATCGCTTCGGTAAAGACCGGACTGAAAAAATTCTACGAAGAAAGCGGTTTCCGTTATGTGTCGACACATCCTATGTTCGGCCCTACTTTTGCCAGTCTGAGCAACTTGAATACAGAAAATGCCATCATCATCAGCGAGGGTGACCATCTGGGCAAAATCTTCTTTAAAGATTTATACCAGACCATGAAACTCAATATCTTTGAGTACACCTTCGACGAACATGATGAAACGGTGGCCTACTCCTTGTCCATTCCGTTTGTTTCGACTTTCGTGTTTGCAGCAGTCATGAAGCATCAGGAAGCTCCGGGAACTACATTCAAGAAACACATGGCCATTGCCAAAGGCCTGTTGAGCGAGGATGACTATCTGTTACAGGAGATTCTGTTCAATCCCCGCACCCCCTCACAAGTAGAGAATATACGTCTGGAACTGAAACAACTACTGGAGATTATCACCAACAAGGATGCGGAAGGAATGAAGAAGTATCTGACGAAGATCAGAGAAAAAATTAAGTAATTAGTGATTAGGGGTTAGTGATTAGCGATTAGTACCATACGGCATAATAGCGCAGCCTGCTAATCTCTAATCACTAACCTCTATTTTTTTTGCAGAGGCTGATTTTATGTGTAACTTTGTGCTCGAATCATGATAGACCAACCCACCATAGACAGAATTCTGGATGCGGCACAAATCGTTGATGTCGTGTCAGACTTCGTCACGCTGCGGAAACGCGGAGTGAACTATGTAGGTCTGTGCCCGTTCCACGACGATAAAACCCCGTCGTTCTACGTATCGCCAGCCAAGGGACTGTGCAAATGCTTTGCCTGCGGCAAGGGCGGCAATGTAGTTCACTTCATCATGGAGCACGAACAGATGTCCTACCCTGAGGCACTGAAATACCTTGCCAAGAAATACGGCATCGAGGTCAAGGAACGGGAGTTGTCCAACGAGGAAAAGCTCGTTCAGAGCGAGCGCGAAAGCCTTTTCATCGTCAACCAGTTTGCCCGCGACTATTTCCAGAATATCCTGCATAACCATGTAGACGGACGCAGCATCGGTATGGCTTATTTCCGTAACCGCGGATTCCGGGATGACATCATCGAAAAATTCCAGTTGGGATACTGTACCGAAAGCCATAATGCCATGGCGGAAGAAGCCTTGAAGAAAGGATATAAGAAAGAATTTCTCGTCAAGACCGGACTCTGCTACGAAACGGACGACCACCAACTGCGCGACCGTTTTTGGGGACGCGTAATCTTTCCCGTACATACCTTATCGGGTAAAGTGGTGGCTTTCGGCGGCCGTGTACTTGCCAGTGCCACAAAAGGAGTCAAGGTGAAGTATGTCAACTCTCCCGAATCGGCAATTTATCATAAAAGCAACGAACTGTACGGTATCTATTTCGCCAAGCAGGCTATTGTGAAGCAAGACCGTTGCTTCCTGGTGGAAGGCTATACAGACGTCATATCCATGCACCAATCCGGTATAGAAAATGTGGTGGCCTCTTCGGGCACTGCGCTGACACCGGGGCAAATCCGTCTGATTCACCGCTTCACCAACAACATGACCGTATTGTACGACGGGGATGCAGCCGGTATCAAGGCTTCTATCCGGGGTATCGACATGCTGCTGGAAGAAGGCATGAACATTAAAGTGTGCCTCCTGCCCGACGGAGACGACCCGGACTCTTTTGCCCGCAAACATAACTCGACCGAGTTCCAGCAATTCATACAGGAGCATGAAACAGACTTTATCCGTTTCAAAACCAACCTGCTGCTGGAAGATGCAGGCAAAGACCCTATTAAACGTGCCGAACTAATCGGTAATCTTGTACAAAGCATCTCGGTCATCCCCGAAGCGATTGTGCGCGATGTGTACATCAAAGAGTGCGCCCAGCTACTGCGGGTGGAAGACAAACTGTTGGTTTCCGAAGTTGCCAAACGGCGTGAAATGCAGGCTGAAAAGCGTGCCGAACAGGCAGAACGGGAACGTAGAAACGCCGGCAGGCAGGCTGAAAGCACACAGAATGCAACAGGCGCCAAAAGTTCGACTCCTGCCGCCCCGACAACGGCAGACTCAACCCCAACTGTTGCCGGAGAGCCTTCCGAGCACAATGAGGATGCACCGTTCCCGCCGGAAGACAGCTATATATCCTTTATTCCGCAAGAAGGAAAAGAGGGGCAGGAATTCTATAAATACGAACGGCTGATTCTTCAAATGATTGTGCGCTATGGCGAAAAAGTGATGTGCAATGTAACCAATGAAGAAGGGCAGGAAATACCGGTGAGCGTAATTGAATATGTCGTCAGCGACCTGAAGCAAGACGAGTTGTCATTCCACAACCCGCTGCATCGCCAAATACTGACCGAAGCCGCCGCACATATACATGACGCCGGATTTACAGCCGAACGTTATTTTCTGGCTTATCCGGACCCTGCCATCAGCAAACTGAGCGTGGAACTTATCAGCAACCGTTACCAGCTGAGCAAATACCATTCAAAAAGTCAGAAGATAGTAACCGATGAAGAACGTCTTTACGAGCTGGTTCCGGCATTAATGATAAACTTCAAGTATGCCATTGTCAGCGAAGAGCTAAAGCACATGATGTCTGCCCTGCAAGACCCTGCCATCGCCAACGACGAAGAGAAATGCAACGCCATTATGAAACGCTACAGCGAAATGCGCGAAGTGCAGAGTATTATGGCAAAACGGTTGGGAGACCGGGTGGTACTCCCCTGACATTAAGAAGTGTGGCGGATAAGGTTCATAAACTCTTCACGCGTCTTAGCCTGATTGAAAGCCCCCGTAAAGTCGGAAGTGGTGGTTATTGAATTCTGCTTCTCCACGCCACGCATCTGCATGCACATGTGTTTCGCCTCTACCACGACCATCACGCCCAAAGGATTCAACGTTTCCTGAATACACTCCTTTATTTGGAGCGTCATACGTTCCTGTACTTGCAAGCGGTGAGAGAAGATATCCACCACACGGGCAATCTTGCTCAAACCTGTAATGTAGCCGTTGGGAATATAAGCCACATGCGCCTTGCCGTAGAAAGGCAGCATATGGTGTTCACAGAGAGAAAAGAAATCAATGTCTTTCACAATCACCATCTGATTATAATCTTCCTTGAACTTGGCGGAGCGGAGTACTTCGTGCGGGTCCATAGAGTACCCCTTAGTCAGTGCCAGCATGGCTTTGGCTACCCGTTCCGGTGTTTTCAGCAACCCTTCACGCTCAGGGTCTTCACCTAACAAAGTCAATATATGATGATAATGTTCTTTCAGTTCGTCCAATGAAGGAGATACGATTTCTTCTTTTCCTAACATGAGAAAGTGAGGGGGATAATTATGAGTTATGAATTAAAGGGGGATATTTATCTGATCTTTCACGATAGACACTTCCTTGAAAGCACCGGTGGCACGCAGTTGGCGCATCATGGCATCCGCTTCCTCAATGCTACGGAAGTCGCCTGCACGGCACAACCAGCGGGGCGGGTTGAAAGATGTATAAACGGGAAGGTCAGGAAAACGCTCTTTTATATTGGAAGCCACCGAATAGGCTTCATTCTTGGCCTGACGGGTGTTATTACCGGCATATACCTGTACGCGATAGCCCGAACTTTTAATCACTTTCCGGTCGTCCGAACCGGTAGGGATATACTCCGAACCTATCAGTGCCCCGATACGGGCATCCTGATGAATGGACACTTTACCCTGCCCCGGCACATTACGTTCCAGACTCTTTACGATGTTATTCTGCGCCACAGATATAGCGGCAAAGGCAAAACATGCAATTAAAAGCAAACCGAGTTTCTTCATAAAAGAGTGTTTTATACAGTTTTAAAAACAAGCTTTAAACATGAAGAGTCGGAAGTTGGCCTTCCTTTGGATACGGCAACTTCCGGCTCTCTGTTATTAATTAAAAGCGTCGATGATACCCTTGAAGTCAGCAACCTTCAAAGCAGCACCACCAATCAGGCCACCGTCTACATCAGGATTTGCAAACAGTTCCTTTGCATTGGAAGGCTTGCAGCTACCACCGTAGAGGATAGAGCAGTTTTCAGCGATTTCCTTGCCATACTTCTCGGCAACGGCAGAACGAATGAAAGCATGGATTTCCTGTGCCTGTGCCGGAGTAGCAGTCTTGCCTGTACCGATGGCCCAAACCGGTTCGTAAGCCAAGATAATCTTGGAGAAATCTTCGGCAGACAGAGAGAATACAGATGCCAACTGAGCGGCAACCACTTCATTCTGCTTGTTAGCTTCACGTTCTTCCAGCACTTCACCGATACAGAAAATCGGAGTCAGACCGTTGGCCAAAGCCAATTTTACATTTTCTTCAATTATTTCTGGATTTGTAGTTATTACACCTTCTTCGTTGACATCCACTGTCATATTGATATTACTCTCCCAGTCAGTAGATGTTAAACTCTCAATTTCCTCTATTCTGAATTTAGAAGCCGTAAACCTTCCACCGCCTACAGAACCTGCCTGCAATTCATGAATCGTGAATCCATCATGTCCTCGATTCATAATGTCGTACTTCTTCCTTCCGCCGTCACTGTCATTCAACTTCTCAGCCACCATATTCACATAACCGTTTCCCAGTGGATTTTCTAAAAAGCAATGACTGTCATCTGTAATACTGTCACCTAAAAATATAATCTTTTTCATCTGTCCTTAACACCAAATGGCCTTATACTATAAATTGCATGAATTATAATTCCTGTCCGTCCTTAATTACCATCTTAAGCTCCAAATTCTCGTCTAATAATACGATATTCGCTTTCTTTCCCGGTGCGATCGAACCATATGTATCTTCAATTCCAAGACTCTTAGCCGGATTGATCGTCGCACATGCTACAGCCGTCTCAAGCGGGATTTCCATCTTCTTAACTACCGTACGCATACAGTCTGCAAGGTTTGTAACAGATCCTGCAAGTGCTCCATCAGATACCAGTGTTGCATACACATACAATGAATATTCCTGCTCCATTCCCTTTTCACAGATCACGTGCATGGTATCCGGATATCCATCTGTAATATAAGAAGCCTCACCCATGGAATCGCTCAATGATTCCTCCACCAGATCCTGATTCATCCAGATACGCACGCCTTTACAACGCAGACCACAGACACATTTTGTAAAATACTGTGCCATCTGCTTATAATCTTCACACTCGATAAGATTGTGCTTTAATTCCATAATCTCATTGTGCAGATCAATTTCCCTCACTTCCTGAAAAATCCGGACTCAAACAACTGCTCGAACTTTATCTGGAGCTATTGACCATCAACCACAGCAAGGTTACAGACGAACAAATC
>ENA-UEYG01000912-UEYG01000912.1-human-gut-metagenome-genome-assembly--contig:-NODE-912-length-22593-cov-5.649405_pt1 | contig 22593 bp, 19 predicted proteins | sample MGYA00242933_ERZ507934 | MGnify/ENA primary metagenome ERZ507934 (study PRJEB26167, sample SAMN06115527) | human gut metagenome | host: Homo sapiens | place: China:Zejiang | collected 2015-11-10... | reverse complement strand
TTGGGAATGTATGAAAAGGAAGAATGGCTTTATAGACTTATGATGGGAAAAACATTAGTGTTTCCAACTGAGTTAAAAAAAAGAAAAACTACACTTACTTGCCCTGATGAATTCCAGCGAAACAAAACTATTGATAACACGATATATCGTATGAAGCTAGTACAACGTAAAACGCAAACAGTATGAGGGGAAAGTGAATGATGAAAGGAAGGCTTTAAGGCGGTTCACGAGTATCTGGTGAATGGCGGAAAGTCCTGCATGGCAGGTTTTGTTTTGAAGAATACCTTGTCTGATAATGGCGGTGTGACGCGTGGTGTCTGCAAGATGGACGGGCAGAGCAATCTGACGGAAGTGGTGGAGACGAAAAATATTGTGAAGACGGAAAATGGAGCGGAAACGGATGGCGTTTCTATTGATACGGATTCACTGGTTTCCATGAATATGTGGGGGCTGACGCCGGATTTCCTGGATGTGCTGGAAGCTGGTTTTAAGGAGTTTTTTGAGAAGGAAGTGCCGCAGAATCCTATCTGATTCCTATCTTTATTGGTGAACTGCTGAAGCAGGGGAGAATCTCTGTGAAGGTGCTGAAAACGAATGATATCTGGTATGGCATGACTTATAAGGAGGATGTTGGCGCGGTAAGGGAAAGTTTTAGGAAGATGTTGGAGGATGGGGTGTATAAGGCGGAGCTGTTTGAGAACTTGTGATATACTGGAGAGCTGCCGCATTTTGGTGCGGCAGCCTTGCTTATTTAGGGGAAAAGGGAAATTATGGATTGCTCTGGAATTTAAGCAATTCCTGTGGAATTCGGTTTAAAGTAGCTGCCAAAAAAGACCCCATACCGATTGCCACAGTGGAGACAGATATATTGACTGCGGTCTCACCGAAGAGAAAACCTAACAGAAGGTAAAAGCCAAACGCAACAACACCTTGAAGCAAGGCATGGAAGCGACCGCAGGTGTATTATTATTTTTTATTGGGTGTATATGAAACGGTTGTGTGGATTCAGGCGTTTTTTTCGCGGGAGTCGGGTTCCAGAACGGGGATTGACTGGCAGCTGTTTGAGACATGGGGCAGAACCTGGCAGTCCAGGGCATATATGGTTGAGAATGTGATTATGTTTCTTCCGCTTGGAGTTTTGTTGCCGTTGGCAGAAAGGCGGTGTGCCAAATGGTGGAAAATGCTTTTGATCAGTATGCTGTTGTCGATGATGATCGAGGGGATGCAGCTTGTGACAGAAAGAGGATATTGCCAGCTGGACGATGTAGTTATGAATACATTGGGCGGTTGTCTGGGATATGGGGGGATGCGGATAATCGATGCGGTGCATCGCCGTTTGCATCATTCATAGAGGGCTGCGGTATTTGTTTCAAGGTTATGGCAAATTCATATCTTTGGGGAAGGCAATACGAGAACAACAGCAGTGTTCTTCATCAAATATTTGCCTGATACCATTTAAGGCGAAAGCGTGGCTGGATTTAAAAGAACGCAAGTTGAATGGAGATCAGGTTGACAGCAAAAATATAAAGAAACATAAAAACGATGAGTTCCGATTAGCACTATTAATCACAGCCAATGGGCTGCACACTCAGCGCAAGAAGTATTGAGAATTTGCTGGCAGTCGGCTATAATGAGATCGAGAACATATGCGTGCAGAGGGGGCGATGAATAGTCATCGACTGTGTGCATAAATAGGATTCATTTTGGGGGTTTTATGGGGGCTGAAAGCAAAACGAGGATGACAGAGGGAAGTATCTCTAAGAAGATTATTTTATTTGCCATACCATTGTTTCTGGGGAATCTGTTTCAGCAGCTGTATAATACAGCGGATTCCCTGATTGTAGGTAATTATCTTGGCAGCAATGCGCTGGCAGCAGTCAGTTCGTCGGGAAACCTGATTTTCCTGATGGTAGGTTTTATTAACGGTATTGCCATGGGAGCCGGTGTGGTAATTGCCAGGTATTATGGGGCGAAAAACAAGGATTATCTCCAGCGGGCGATTCATACAACCACAGCCTTCGGTCTGGTGGCCGGAATCACACTGACGGCTGCGGGAATGTATCTGGCACCGAAGATTCTGGTACTGATGGGAACACCGGCAGATGTACTTCCGGAATCGATTGTATATTTTCAAACCTATTTTGCAGGTTCTCTGGGTGTAGTCATGTACAATATTTTCGTGGGAATCCTGCAGTCGGTGGGGGACGGCCGCCATCCGCTGATCTATCTGATTATTTCCTCCTGTGTGAATGTGGTGCTGGATATCTTCTTTATTGCAGGACTTGGCATGGGAGTGGGATCGGCAGCCCTGGCAACGGCTATATCCCAGTTTGTCAGTGCGATTCTCTGTATGGTGCATCTGATGCGGGTGAAGGAAGATTACCGGCTGGAGCTTAGGAGGATTCGTTTTGACAGACATATGCTGAGGCAGATTATTCAGAATGGTGTACCTTCCGGTTTCCAGAACTCAGTCATTGCCATAGCCAACGTGTTTGTACAGTCCAACATCAATGCATTCGGTAAAATGGCCATGGCAGGCTGCGGAGCTTATTCTAAGGTAGAAGGTTTTGCCTTCCTGCCGGTGACCTGCTTTACTATGGCGATAACTACCTTTGTGGGACAGAATCTTGGGGCAAAGCAGTATGACAGAGCAAAGAAAGGTGCGAAGTTCGGTATCCTCTGCTCCATCTCCATTGCAGAACTGATTGGTATCACCATATATACGGCGGCACCGGTGCTGATTGCAGCATTCAACCGTGATCCGGATGTGATACATTATGGGGTGATGCAGGCCAGAACCATTGCGTTGTTTTATTGTTTATTGGCATTTACTCACTGTATCGCGGCTGTACTCCGGGGTTCCGGCAATGCTGCCGTGCCCATGATCGTTCTGCTCTGTGTATGGTGTCTGTTCCGTGTCAGCTACATCACACTGGCAGTGCGTCTGATTCCGAATATCCGGGTCATATTCTGGGCATACCCACTGACCTGGAGCATCAGTTCCGTGATTTTCCTGTTTTTGTTTTTAAGAGGAAATTGGGTGCATGGATTTGAGAAAAAAGTGACAGGGAGGTAACCAGATTAATGAATTATGCAGAATGTTTAGAACTGGCAAGAGGAAAAATGGGTAATTACTGCAAGGCCTGTCCGGAATGCAACGGAAGAGCCTGCAAAAATCAGATGCCGGGTCCGGGAGCCAAAGGAATCGGAGATACGGCGATTCGGAATTATGACAAATGGAAGGAAATCCGTGTCCAGATGGATACACTGGTGGAGAAACGTCCCATCGATACCTCTCTTTCGTTGTTTGGAAAGAATTTTCAGTATCCTTTTTTTGCAGGTCCGGTGGGAGCCGTGAATATGCATTACGGCGATTCACTGAATGATGTTTCTTACAATGATATATTAGTTTCTTCCTGTGCAGAGTTTGGAATTGCTGCTTTTACAGGAGACGGAATGGACAGCAATGTGATGGTGGCTGCCACGGAAGCCATCAAAAAGGCAGGGGGACTGGGAATTCCTACAGTGAAGCCATGGAATGTGGCGATGATTCGTGAAAAGATGGCGCTTGTCAAGGATGCAGGTGCTTTCGCGGCTGCCATGGATATTGATGCGGCAGGTCTTCCATTTTTGAAAAATTTCAATCCGCCGGCCGGAAGTAAATCAGTGGAGGAACTTCGTGAGATCGTGAAGGAAGCAGGAGTACCTTTTATTGTAAAAGGAATTATGACGGTAAAAGGTGCTTTGAAGGCTAAAGAGGCTGGTGCAGCAGCTATCGTGGTATCTAACCATGGAGGAAGAGTCCTGGATCAGTGCCCGGCAACGGCAGAGGTTCTGGAAGAAATAGCAACGGCAGTGGACGGTTCCATGAAAATCTTCGTGGATGGCGGAATCCGTTCCGGCACCGATGTATTTAAAGCATTGGCATTGGGGGCAGATGCGGTTATCATAGCCAGACCTTTCGTCACAGCTGTCTATGGCGGAGGTCGAGAAGGAGTTGAAGCATATATCCAGAAGATCGGAAGTGAGCTTGCAGATACCATGGCTATGTGCGGCGTATCTTCCCTTTCTGAAATTACCCGCGACTGTGTGAGAGTGTAAAAAAGTAAACTATCAAATATAGCAAAAATTAGTAGAAAGGGTGAGTGGTATGCGTTTTAAGCGAGTGTTTGTAATTGTACTTGATTCCCTTGGAATCGGGCCCATGGCGGATTCAGCCAGATTTGACGATGCCGGTGCGGATACGCTGGGGCACATCTCAGAAACAGTGGAACATCTGGATATTCCGAATCTGCAGAGATTGGGGCTTGCCAATCTCAAGCCCCTTAAGCAGGTAAAGCCGGCAGAACATCCGGAAGGATATTTTATGGCGATGAATGAGGCAAGCAATGGTAAGGATACCATGACCGGTCATTGGGAGATGATGGGCATCCGGACGGATAAGCCATTTATCACATTTACAGAACATGGATTTCCCAAGGAACTGATTGACGAACTGGAAAAGCGCTACGGCAGAAAGATAATCGGCAATAAGGCAGCCAGCGGAACGGAGATTCTGGAGGAACTGGGCGAGCAGGAAGTCAATGAAGGAAAGCTGATTGTTTATACATCAGCGGATTCTGTGCTTCAGATCTGCGGCAATGAGGAAACCATGGGACTTGAGACCTTGTATCATTACTGTGAGATTGCCAGAGAACTGACTATGCGGGATGAGTGGAGAGTTGGCCGTGTTATCGCAAGACCCTATGTGGGCAAAAAGCGCGGCGAATTCAAACGGACAAGTAACCGCCATGATTATGCTTTGAAACCCACCGGACCGACGGCGCTGAATGCACTGAAGGATGCCGGATATGATGTGATTTCCGTTGGAAAGATTAACGATATCTTTGTGGGAGAAGGGATAACAGAAAGTAATCATTCCGACAGCAGTGTACATGGCATGCAGCAGACCATCGATATCGCAAAGCGGGATTTCAAGGGACTTTGCTTTACCAATCTGGTAGATTTTGATGCGTTATGGGGACATCGCAGAAATCCAGTGGGATACGGGGAAGAGATCGAAAAATTTGATAAAAAGCTGGGAGAGCTTCTGCCGCTGCTCCGTGAGGACGATCTGCTGATTCTGACGGCGGATCATGGAAATGATCCAACCTACAAGGGAACGGATCATACGAGAGAGCAGGTCCCGTTTATTGCGTATTCACCGTCGGATACGGAAAGTGGGAAGCTTGATACCAGTGACACCTTTGCCGTTATCGGTGCGACTATTGCGGACAATTTCGGTGTCAAGATGCCGGAGGGAACCATCGGAACTTCTATGCTGGATCAGATAAAATAAATGACATTGGACTTGAAGTTAAAAACAGAAAGGCGGCGATTATATGGTTGATTATACAGAAGGAACGGGAAAACAGTACCACACAGGAATCGGTCCGGAGGATATCGGCGGATATGTCATCATGCCGGGGGACCCCAAGCGATGCAAGAAGATAGCAGAACATTTTGAAAATCCGGTGTTAGTTGCGGATAATCGTGAATATACCACATATACGGGAACCATCGATGGGGTAAAAGTCAGTGTGACGTCAACCGGCATCGGTGGTCCGTCAGCGGCTATCGCTATCGAGGAGTTATCCAAGTGCGGAGCCCATACTTTTCTGCGTGTGGGCACCTGTGGCGGTATGCAGGAGGATGTACTGGGCGGAGATATCGTAGTTGCAAGCGGAGCTATCCGCATGGAAGGAACCAGCAGAGAGTACGCTCCCATTGAGTACCCGGCTGTTCCCCATGTGGATGTTATGAATGCCATGATCCGTGCAGCGAAGAATCTGAAGTTCCGCTGTCATGCGGGCGTTGTACAGTCGAAGGATTCCTTCTTTGGACAGCATGAGCCGGAGGTGATGCCGGTCAGCTACGAGCTTGAAAATAAGTGGCAGGCGTGGCTTCGGATGGGATGCCTGGCATCGGAGATGGAGTCAGCAGCACTGTTTATCGCAGGCAGCTTCCTTCGGGTGCGTGTAGGTGCCTGCTTCCTGGTTCTGGCTAATCAGGAGCGGGCGAAAAAAGGTCTGTCCAATGAACAGGCCCATGATACAGAGGCAGCGATCCGGACAGCAGTGGAAGCCATCCGTATCTTGATTCAGGAGGATGCGAAGAATGAATAATGAGAGGATAGAAACACTCATCGAGGAAGCATTCGCAGCACGGAAAATGGCCTATACACCCTATTCTCATTTTCAGGTGGGGGCGGCTCTGCTGACTGAAAAAGGCGGGATTTACCGTGGCTGCAATATTGAAAATGCGGCCTATACACCGACAAACTGCGCGGAACGCACTGCCTTTTTTAAGGCAGTCAGTGAGGGTGAACGCAGCTTCACAGCGATTGCAGTTGTGGGAGGCCCGGAAGGAGCTTCGGAATTTGACTGGTGTGCGCCCTGTGGCGTGTGTCGTCAGGTGATGAAGGAATTCTGCCATGAGGATGCGTTTCAGATCATTCTGGCACGTTCGGTGAAGGAATATAAGGTCTATACACTGGCGGAGCTTCTACCGATGGGATTCGGACCGGATAATTTGCAGTAGGAATGCCGATTGCCTCATAAAGCTGGTATGCAGGTGTCAAAGACCCGCGCACTGTAATCTTACAGTTTCATTAATATAACTTAATATATTGGAACACCTTTTGACATTGCAAAAAAAACAGGGTACACTGTATGACAGGCGGGGATGGATTCACCATTTCCGCCTGTATTCAGAAGAAAAAGCGGACGCAGGTCCGATGAAAAATAGAAAAAGTGTGGGGAGTTTGGACGGATGGCTCAGAAAGAGTGGAAACGGGAAGAAATGAAACAGAATCAGGGAAGAACAGAGCAGAACCAGAGAAAAAAGGTTCAGAAAAAGACAGGGTATAGGGCAGTGCTGGCGGCTTCGATGTTTTTGATTGCTGCTTCGGCAGCCCTGTCAGCGTGCAAAAAATCACCGGCGGCTGAGACAACAGCGCAGACACAGGCGGCAGAGGAAACGGAGGGCGCGGTCAGCACGGCGCTCGGAGCGGCGGATCGGGTGCTGGAGGAGAATGGCATGCTGTACCTCAAATACCGCACGGAGATCCGTTCCCTTTCGAAGGAGACAGGCGAGATGAAGACGCTCTGCCAGTTTGACACGGGAGATGAAAACAGCACCTTCTGGGTCTACGGAGGCGGGCTGTATTTTGATCGGATACAGGCGGAGAGTGGCAGCACACAGGGCACGGAGCTTTATGGGCTGTACCGGCTGGATTTGGAGAGCGGTGTGGAAGAGCATTTAGCGGATCTGACGGATCAGCCGTCGGTGCTCTATGCGTCAAAGAACCGCCTGTATGTCAAGGGTTACAACATGAATGTCATTTATACGCTCGATGAGAATGGCAAAACAGCGGGAGAGTTGTCACCGTCAGACACGATCTACGGGGAGATTCCGGCAGGCTGCAGCGAGCTGTTTAATGGGATTCTTCCATATTATACGGAACAGTTTGGGTATATGCCGGTGCAGAATGAAACCTGCCTGGTGATTGCGGATGTGGACGGCAGCCATCCGAGGGAGATTTCGGATATTACGAATACATCGTCGGTGCTGTTTGCGAAGGACGCATTTTTTGCCCTGCTTCGGGATGGCAATGGAAATACGCAGTGTTACCGCTATGAGGTCTCTGACCCGGAGAAACGGACGCTTTTATATGAGACGGCGGAAAATATCAGCCTGGTGCAGTATCAGGACGGATATTTGTACCTGATGGAAAATCAGGCGTCCCAGATCAGCACGGGAAAATTTTCGTTTAAGCGGATTGCGGCGGATGCTAAGGCAGATGCAGCGGCAAATGCCGCCGAGGCGCAGAATGCGCTTTTTACGGTCGAGGAAGAGCCGGGCATGACGAATGATTTTTCTATGTATGGTAATTTTTATGTGACGGGAAATCAGGCATACTGCCAGCAGTTTAAGGATTACGGCGTTTATCTGGGCGAAAAAACGCTGGATGATGCGGCAGGCGGGGAAGCGACGCTGTTAGAGCCAGTTCTGTTCCAGTCTCCGATCCGGGAGCTGGGGCATGTCGAGGCGCAGTCGGAGACGTTAAAGAGTGCGGATGGAAGCCGGGAGCTGGGAAGTGTGTACGCAGAGCGGCTGGTATTTGACGGCGAGGGCGATGCGGTCGAGGCGATGAACCAGACGATGCAGGAGCTGCAGGCGTCGGTTCTGTCGGCGGCGCGGACGGATTCCATGAATCTTGATACGGAGATGAACATCGATACGGCGGAATCGGACGGATCGGAGGAAGAGACACTTCCGCAGGAGGCGGATGCAGCGCAGCCGGTCTATTCGATGGCGCTTACGATCGACGGAGATGACGCGATTACGTATCTGGATGATCATTATGTCTGCGTCCGTGCGGATGGATATGAATATACGGGCGGCGCACACGGAACGCCGTTCCGCCAGTATTTTGTCTTTGACCGGGAAACGGGGGCACGCCTGTCTTTGAGCGATGTGGTTGAGAATCCGGTGGAGGAGCTGCAGGCGAAGGTTGGTGCGGCATTCCGGGAGCTGGCGGAAAAGACAAATTTTGCCTTTGAATCACCGGAGGATCTGGAACATACGGTGGCAGACGGCATCAGCTACGAATCGCCGTTTTATCTGAGCGAGACGGGCGTGGTTTTCTATTATGCGCCGTATGAGATTGCATCGTATGCGGAAGGATTCCCGGAGGTAACAATTCCGTACAGCGAGTTGGAAATGCGGATTGCGCTTAGCAAGTAGGAATTTTCTGAACTGCAACAAATGCGGATTGCGCTTAAGTAGAGATCTTGAAGTTGAGAAAAAAATCGCTTATAATACTCCATAGAAAAACAGTGTCGAACGAATCTGAAAGAATGGCACAGGATGAGGAGGAAACAGCATGAAGACAGTTGTTAAGGAAAATGCGAACGGCGGTAAAGGACAGGTAGTTGTAAAATACATTCTGGATGACAATGAGTTAAATGCAAAATGTAAGATGTTTGCCGAGGTAACGATCGCACCGGGATGTTCCCTGGGCTATCATGAGCACCACGGCGAGAGCGAGACGTATTATATCATCAAGGGACAGGGCGAGTACGATGACAATGGAACGAAACGTCCGGTTACCGTCGGCGATAAGACCTTCACGCCGGATGGCTGTGGTCATGGCATTGCCAATACCGGAGATGAAGATCTGGTCTTTATGGCATTGATCCAGCTGGATTAAGAGTGAAGAACAAAACAGAAAAAGGTAACTGTTCACAGTAACCAAAAAAGGCGCTGGCACGGGAAGTGGTTCGATGTGTCGGCGCTTTTTGCCATATATGTCCGGAAAATGCCTATATGTTTAAGCGGAAAAAATTGGAAATCAAAAAAATAGTGGATCAAAGAAAGAAAAAGGAGGTGTGCCTGCGTGAAACTATTTCATCTTTCTGATCTGCATATCGGGAAAATGTTAAATGGCTATAGCCTGCGCGAGAGCCAGAAGAATGCGTTTTTGCAGATACTTAAATATGCGGAGGAAGAGAAGCCGGATGCGATTCTGATATGCGGGGATATTTATGATAAATCGGTCCCGGCGGGGGAAGCGTATACGCTTTTTGACTGGTTTCTGACCGAGCTATCCGGGCGCTGTCCGGGGACGGAGATCCTGATCATTGCGGGAAATCACGATTCACCGGAGCGGCTGGCGTATGGCGCATCGTTTCTGGCACGCCACCGGATCCATATCGCGGCGCTGCCGCCGGCAGATCGGACGGAGTATTTAAAGCAGGTCACACTTACAGATGAGTGGGGACCGGTTCATTTTTATCTGGTACCGTTTATCCGTCCGGGTCATGTGCGCCATTTGTTTGACACCAATGGTTATACCGATGCATTCCAGAAACTCCTGGCGCGGGAGACGATCCGGAAGCAGGAGCGCAATGTGGTTCTGGCGCACCAGTTTTTTGTCTGGAACGGTCAGAATCCGGAAACCTGCGATTCAGAGACGGCGGTACTGACCTCCGGAGGATTGGATGCGATCGATGCGTCGGTGCTGGAACCGTTTGAATATGCGGCGTTAGGGCATATCCACGGGGCACAGAAGGTAGGGCAGGAGCGGTTTCGCTATTGTGGGACGCCGTACAAATATTCGATCAGTGAAGAACACCATCAGAAGGGGATCACGGTGGTGGAACTGGGAGAAAAAGGAAGTGAGCCGCAGATCCGCCGTCTGCCGATTCTCTGCCATCCCGATGTAAAGCGCGTGCGGGGGACACTGGAAGAACTCAAGCTGCTTTCAGATACGATGGAAAAGATGCCGGATGGAAGCGGACGCGCGGACGCGTATGTGAGCGTGGTCCTGACGGACGAAAAAGAAATGTACGATTTCCGGGAACGCCTGGAGGAGTTATTTGCGCATATTTTGGAGATCCGGGTGGACAATGAGAGGACGCGGAAACGACTGGAGGAAGAACCGGAGGAAACAGGGGCGGTGACGCCGTTTCAGGCATTTGCCTCTTTTTATGAGGCGGTGCGCCACTGCCCGATGACAGAGGAACAGGAGACGATTCTGGCGCGCATGGTGGAAGAGGCAGAGGAGGAGGAACGCGTATGAAACCGAAGCTGCTTACAATGTCGGCGTTTGGCTCTTATGGGGGCGTGACGCAGATTGATTTCGAACGGGCGGGGACGGGATTGTTCCTGATCACGGGCGATACGGGGGCAGGCAAAACGACGATCTTTGACGCGATCTCGTTTGCGCTCTACGGGGCGGCGAGCGGCGCCGGGAGAGAGGGCGCGATGCTTCGCAGCCAGTATGCACCGGAGGACGCGGAGACCTGGGTGGAACTGACGTTTGAGGATAAGGGGCAGGATTATACGATCCGCCGCAGTCCGGCATACACGCGCCTCAGCAAGCGGAAAAATAAGGACGGCGCATACACGGCGACGAGTGTGGCGCCGAAAGCGTCTCTGCTTTTGCCGGATGGAAGTGAGATGTCCGGCCGGATCCGTGAGATCGATGAGAAGATCCGGGCGATCGTGGGCGTGGACCGCGATCAGTTTTCGCAGATCACGATGATCGCGCAGGGCGAATACATCCGTCTGCTCCATGCATCCTCCAAAGAAAGAAAAGAGATATTTTCGCGCATTTTCCATACCGGGATCTACGGTAGAATCCAGCAGAAGCTGCGGGAGGCAGATCGGACGCTGTATGGAAGGCTGGAGGATAACAAGACCCGGTGCGAGGAAGTCATCCGGCAGGTGACGGTTCCCAGGACGGAGGAGGCGGTAGCTTCGGAGTGGGAAGAAAGATGGCAGTCTTTGAAAGAGCGGTACCGGACAAATGGAGCGGAACTGCTTGCATTTCTGCATCATTTGTCGGAGGAAAGCCGGAGGCTCGAGGAAGAGACGGGGAGACTGGAAGAGAATGCAATCCAGAAGCTTGCTGCCGGACAGAACCATCTGGAGCTTGTGAAAAAGGAAAAACGGGTACTGGAAGAAAAGAGCCGTTTGGAAGCATTTGGACGGGAGATGGAGGCTAGGCGCCGGGAAGCTGCCGCAGCCTATGAGAGCCGGAAACCGGAGCTGGAGGATCAGATCCGGCGGATGCAGGATGCGCTTCCGCTCTATGCGGAGCAGGAGAAAAAACGGCAGGCATATGAAACTTTGGAACATCAGCGGACGGCTCTGACCCAAAACCTGAAAAAAATGCAGAATCAGCTGGAAACGTGCCGTACACAGGAAGAAATACTTCGAAACCAGGAGCGGGAGGCGGTAGAGGCGCGCGCTGCCCTGGCAGAATGCCGGGGACGGCGGGAGCAGATGGAACGGCGCCAGGCGGTTTTGCAGGAGTTAGGGAAATGCTGTGAAGCGGAGCGGACATGGAGAAAGTCACTAGAAAAACGCCAGGAAAAATTTCAGGCAGCCGCGCGGGCGTACCAGCAGTCAGATCAGTTGTATCAGGACGCGTCCTGCCGCTTTCTGGCGATGCAGGCGGGACTTCTGGCGGCAGAGCTGCAGGAAGGAAAACCGTGCCCGGTCTGTGGCTCGCTGGAACACCCGGCTCCCTGCCGTCTGGAGACAGAGCCGATCCGGGAGGAACAGGTGGAAGCGCTGCGTGCCGGGCGGGATGATGCCGATCAGAAGCAGAGGACAGCCGCTGAGGCGTGCCAGGAGGCGCAGATCTCGCTGGAACATGAGAGCAGACGGCGGATAGAGATCCAGGGAAAACTGTACGGCCAAAATCAGGACAGCCCGGCAGCCCAGTCGGATGTGGATGCTCTGGAGAAGGAGCTCCGGCAGATGGCACAAGAAATCCGGCGATGCAGGCAGGCGGAAACCACTTATACTGACCGGATTGCCATGGAAGAAACGATCCGGCAGAAACGGGAGGCGAACGGAGCCGGACAGAAGAAGCTGGAAGCTGCGCTGGAGCTTAAAAGAAGTGAGGTGCAGCAGGCGGCGATCGAGAGCCAGACGAGACGTAATGAGCTGGAGGAACTCTCGAAGCGGCTGGAGTGGAAAGACAGCCGGACACTCCAGGTGGAGCTTGAGAAGCGCAGCCGGGAGCTGGAAACACTTGCAGAGGCGGTGACAGCGGCTGATAAGAAAGCACAGGAGTGCCGGGAAAAATGCAGGGAGCTGGAGGGAAGCTTATCTTCGCTCCGGGAACATATGGAAGCAGATTCGGAAACAGATCCGGAAGAAAAAATCCAGCAGGCGATCCGGCACTGGGAAGAGGAAAAAACCCGCTGGTCGCGGCTTCACCGGGAACATATGTCGGTGCGGACGCGCAACGAGGATGCATATGCGGCACTTCGGGTGTATCTGCAGGAACGGGAGCAGCTTGACCGGGAAAAACAGCAGATCAGCGAGCTTTACCAGACGGCGGACGGAAAACTGAGCGGCGCGGCGCGGATCGATTTCCAGACGTATGTACAGCGCCAGTATTTCCGCCAGATGATACAGGCAGCTAACCGCCGCCTGCGCCGGATGACGAAAGGAACCTTTGAACTTCAATGCCGCGGTCTGGCCGATCTGGGAAAACAGGGAGAAGTGGGACTTGACCTGGATGTTTACAGCTTTGTGACTGACCGGGTCCGGGACGTCAAAACGCTGTCCGGTGGAGAATCCTTTCTGGCGGCGCTTGCGATGGCGCTCGGCATGGCGGATGTCATCCAGAATGCGGCAGGCAGCGTGAAGGTGGATGCGATGTTCATTGATGAGGGATTTGGTTCCCTGGATGAGGAATCACGGACGCGGGCGGTTCAGGTGCTGCAGGAGCTGTCCGGAGGAAGACGCTTGATCGGCATCATTTCCCACGTGACGGAGCTGAAAGAGGAGATGGGACACAAGCTGGTGGTAAAAAAAGGAAATGGTGGAAGCCAGGTGCATTGGGAGATAGAAGATTAGTAGGACGGCGCAGAGCCGTTGTGTGACGAAAGAAAAGAGGCTATTTACATATGACAATCGTAATTCCAGGAATGGTGACGATATCGCTCTTATCTCTGTTTTACTGCAGTATGCTGCCGGAGACGGGGCGGAAGGCGAGAATGCAGGCATTTGAGCGGCAATATATCGCCCACCGGGGATTTCATGACAACCGGGGTGAATGTCCGGAAAATTCGCTCCCGGCGTTTGAGCGCGCGATCCAGATGGGATATGGGATCGAGCTGGATGTACAGCTGACAAAAGACGGGGTTCCGGTCGTATTTCACGACTGGGATCTGAAACGGGCGGCGGGCGTTGACCGGAAGATACGCGACTGTACCTTTGAAGAGCTGCAAAGCTATCGTTTGTTTGGTTCATCCCAGACGATACCAGCCTTTGAGACAGTGCTTGAGCTGGCGGATGGACGCACACCGCTTATCATCGAGCTGAAAGCGGAGATTGTCCACCGGGAGCTGTGCGAGAAATGCGCGGCGCTTTTAGACCGTTATCCAGGTGAGTACTGCATCGAATCGTTCAGTCCGCTGGCACTCGGCTGGTTTAAGCGCCATCGTCCGAATGTTTTGCGCGGACAGCTTGCGACCAATCACCGCGGCGAGGGATTGAAAACGCCGGTCATTGTGCGGGAGATGCTTACATACTGCATGCTAAACGGATTTTGCAGACCGGATTTCATTGCGTACAACTGCCAGTTCAGCAACACGCTTCCGGTGGAAATGCTGCGTTATTTCTACAAATGTAAGATGGCGGCGTGGACGATCAAAAACCAGGGCGAATTAAACCGGCACCGGAAACAGTTTGATGTTTTTATTTTTGACAGTTTCGAGCCGGATCAATTCGTGAATTTCAACAAAAAACATCCTAAAAGATAGTGAGAAAGTCCTAAATTATGCTGGAAAAGTTGATTTTCTATGAAAATCTGCTATAATGGCTAGGACAATTTAATAATGAGAGATTATTACGAATTCGAGAGGACAAAGATATGAAAAAGAAACAGCTTCTTTCAGGCGTAATGGCACTTTTGTTATCTGCTTCACTCTGTGCATGCGGAGGCAGCAAGACAGCAGAAGGCACCTCAGAAGCAGCTGGCGAGTCCAGCGAAGCAGAGACCAGTAATACTCTTTCAGAAGGAACACCCAGACCAGGCGGAAGCGTCGTAGTAGGCATGACGCAAGACCTGGCTAGTCTTGACCCCCATGTAGATACGGACGCAGGAACTAGAGACGTGGTTTTCAATTTGTACGAAGGGCTTGTAAAGCCTACTTCCGATGGCGGATTTATTCCGGCTGTTGCCAGCGATTATACCATTTCCGATGATGCAAAGACTTATACTTTCACATTGAGAGATGGCGTCACATTCCATGACGGCACATCGGTTACCATCGAAGATGTCAAATATTCCATCGATCGTTATGCGGAGATTCAGGGTGAATCCTCCGCTTTTTCTTCGCTTGTAGATAGTGTAGAGGTGCAGGATGACAAGACACTGGTTGTAAACCTGAAAGAAAGTTATTCAGAGTTTCTTCCGATGATGACGATTGCCATCATTCCGAAGTCCAACGAGGACCCGGCAGGCAATCCGATCGGTACCGGTCCATTCAAATATTTTTCCTACACACCGGGTCAGAACCTGGAGCTGGAAAAATATGACGGCTACTGGCAGGAGGGCGTTCCGAGCCTGGACAGCGTGGAATTTAAATTTATTGCCGATGTGGACACCGCATTTGTAGAGCTGCAGGCTGGCACCATCGACATTCTGAAATATTTAACCGCCGCACAGGCGGAGACGTTGGGCGATGAAGATTACAACATCGTACAGGGAAGCATGAACCTCGTCCATGCGATGTACTTAAACAGCGCTTACGAGCCGCTTTCCAAGACAGAGGTGCGTCAGGCGCTCTGCTATGCGGTAGACCGCGATGCGATCAACAACTTTATTTTCGGCGGAAAGAGCCACATCATCGGCTCCCATATGATCCCGGCAATGTCGAAATACTATGAGCCGGAAGCAGAGACTGTATACAGCTATGATCCGGAGAAGGCAAAAGAGCTTCTGGCAGATGCCGGATACGCAGATGGCTTTGATCTGGAAATTACTGTTCCGAGCTCATACAGCCAGCACGTAGACAGCGCGCAGATCATCGCAGACGAGCTGTCCCAGGTCGGCGTCAACGTGACCTTAAATCAGGTTGAGTGGAGCACTTGGCTGCAGGATGTATACAAGGGAGGCAATTTCCAGGCGACTGTCATCGGTTTTGACGGAACGCTGGCACCAAGCGACTGGCTCAAGAAATATGTGACAGACGATGCGAAGAACTTCATGCATTACTCCAACACTGAGTACGACGATGTATTTAATACAGCATACACAACCGTTGATGACGATGTAAAAGTAGAAAACTACAAGAAGGCGCAGATGATCCTGGCAGAGGATGCGGCAGCCGTTTACATCGAAGATCCAGCGAACCTCGTAGCAGTCAGCAAGAAGTTTGGCGGCTACACCTTCTACCCGACGGCAGCAGAGGATATGTCCCTGTTATATCAGGTAGAGCAGTAAAATATACAGTTACAATCCAGCAAATTCCTGCTGCTACCACGTTTTCTCACGGCATTTTCGGTTCCAAAAGTGCCTGCCCGTGAACAGTAACCAGGAAATAACAACAGAATAAGAAGCGGTAAACGCAGGAGGGAATTATGAAATTCTTTATAAAAAAACTGATAACTCTCATTATCACATTGTTGGTCATATCCTTCCTGACGTTTACCGCTTTTTCTGTGATTCCGGGCGATGCGGCACTTTCCAGGCTGGGAAAGGACGCGACGGAAGAGCAGTTAGAGCGGGCGCGGGATGAGATGGGATTAAACGATCCACTTCTGGAGCGGTATGGAAGATGGGTGACCGATGCGATGCAGGGGGATTTCGGGGAGTCCTACCGGTATGAGGGAACCTCAGTCCGCTCCCTTCTGGCACAGCGGCTTCCGGTCACGGTGCTTCTGGCAGTCATTTCCCTGCTCATCATCACGGTGATTTCAGTTCCGCTCGGAATCCTGAGTGCCCGGTTTGCCGGGAAATGGGTCGATACGCTGACGAACTGCCTGACGCAGATTCTGATGGCGGTGCCGTCATTCTTTCTCGGCATGATCCTGACATACGTGTTTGGACTGATTCTTCATATGTTCCAGCCGGGTAAATTTATCGAACCGTCGGAAAATTTCGGAAAGTCTGCACAGTACCTTTTATTTCCGGCGCTCGCGGTGGCGCTGCCGAAGATTGCGATGGTGGTGAAATTCCTGCGAAGCTCGATTCTGACCGAGATGAACCGGGAATACGTGCGGACTGCCTACAGCCGCGGCAATACGGAAACGGCGGTATTGTACGGGCATGTGCTGAAAAATGCGATGATTCCGGTTGTGACGTTCTTTGCGATGGTAATTGCGGAGATCCTTGCCGGCAGCATCGTGGCGGAGCAGGTGTTCAGCGTGCCGGGAATCGGAAGACTTCTGATCAGCTCGATCTCCAACCGCGATTATCCGGTTGTGCAGGCGATCGTGCTGTATATCACATCGATGGTCGTACTTATCAATTTTGCGGTTGATATGATTTATCAGGTTTTGGATCCGAGAGTCCGGACGGCGGAAGAATAGAGGGAAGACGAATGAAACGAAAGAATTATAATCTGATGATAGGGGGCGCGATCACGCTGTTCTTTCTGGCAGTTGCCCTGATCGGACAGTTCTGGACGCCGTATGGGACGACGACGATGGACTCCATGGCAGTCAATCTGGCGCCGTGTGCAGCACACCCGCTGGGAACGGACAACTTCGGGCGCGATATTTTGAGCCGTGTGATGGCGGGAAGCGGCAGCACCTTTTTTGTGGCAGTCTGCACGGTTCTGATCGGGTGTGTGTTTGGCACGATCGTCGGTGCGCTGACCGGCTATTTCGGCGGCTTTTTCGATAACCTGATCATGCGTTTCAATGATATCCTTTTATCGTTTCCGAGCATTCTTCTGGCGCTTATCTTCATCAGCCTGACGAAGCCGGGAAGCTACAACATCATTCTGGCGCTGGGAATCCTTTTTATCCCGAGTTTTGCCCGGATCGTCCGCAGTGAGGTGATCCGGTGCCGGGAACTGGATTTTGTCAAGAGTGCGCGGATCCTTGGCGCAGGGCATATCCGGATTATTTTCGCCCATATTCTGCCGAATGCGGCGGTCAGCCTTTTGACGGCGGCAGCGATCGGATTTAACAATGCGGTGCTGGCGGAGGCGAGTATGAGTTATCTGGGACTGGGAATCCAGCCGCCGGAGCCGAGTCTCGGGAGAATGCTTTACGAAGCGCAGTCGTACCTGTTCAATGCGCCGTGGTACGCGATCGGACCGGGCGTGACGATCATCCTGATTATTCTGGGATTCAGCATGGTGAGCGAGGGGCTGCGCTCGATGCAGCAGTAAGGAGGCGAAAAGATGGAACCATTGGTTGAGATAAAAAATCTGTCGATCCGTTTTCCAGAAGGAAATTCGACCTTTGAGGCAGTCAAGGGCATCAGCTTTTCGATCGGAAAAGGCGAGATCGTCGGAGTAGTCGGCGAGTCAGGGTCAGGAAAATCCATGAGTGCGCTTGCGCTGATGGGGCTGCTTCCGAAGGACGCCGAGATTGCCTCCGGATCGCTCTGTTTTCAGGGAGAAGATCTGGTGACCATGAAACCGGAAAAGCGAAGACAGCTATGCGGCAGCAAAATGGCGATGGTCTTTCAGGAGCCGATGACCTCCTTAAATCCGGTATTGAAAATCGAACGGCAGGTCGGGGAAAGCCTGCGGATCCATACGAAACTCGGAAATGCTGAGATCCATGAACGGGTCGTGCAGGCACTCTCAGAAGTCGGTCTGCCGGACCCGGAGGGGCTGTGCGGTAAATACCCGCATGAACTTTCTGGCGGCATGCGCCAGCGTGTGATGATCGCGCAGGCGATGATCAATTCTCCGAGTCTTCTGATTGCGGATGAGCCGACGACAGCGTTAGACTGTGTCGTTCAGGCACAGATCCTGGAGCTTCTGCGGAATATCCACCGGACCAAGGGAACGTCGATTCTCTTTATTTCCCATGATCTGAATGTTGTGCGTGCGCTCTGCAGCCGTGTGATCGTGGTTTATAAGGGCGAGATCGTGGAAGAAGGGCAGACGGAAGACGTCCTTCTGCATCCGAAGCATGAATATACGCGCCATCTGGTGGCGTCGATTCCGGAGGGAGAAAAAGGGGAAAGCTCCGGCGGGGAGATCCTGCGCCTGACGGATTTGAACGTATTTTACGATGTGCGTGGCGGTCTGTTCCGCAAAAAAGGAAAAAAACACGTAATTCACGATCTGAACCTGTCGGCAAGAGAGGGAGAGATTGTGGGGATCGTGGGCGAGAGCGGCTGCGGCAAATCGACGCTCAGCAAGACGATCCTGGGACTTCATGACAATTATACGGGTGAGGTGAAAGTGCGTGACGGCGTCCGTCCGCAGATGGTATTTCAGGATCCGGCGGGATCGCTCAACCCGGCGCGGACGATCGGATGGATTCTGGAAGAACCGCTGCGCCTGCGCGGCATCAGGGACCGCGCAGAGCGCAGGCAGCTAGTGAAGGAAATGCTTGAAAATGTCGGACTGGACGAGTCCTTTGCGGCGCGCCATCCGAGAGAGCTTTCTGGCGGTCAGAAACAGCGCATCAGCATCGGCGTGGCCCTTCTCATGGATCCGCGCCTGGTGATCGCGGATGAGCCTGTTTCGGCGCTTGATGTGACGGTCCAGTCCCAGATTTTGAACCTGCTTTTGAAGCTGCACGCCGAAAAGCAGATGACCATCCTCTTTATTTCCCACGATCTGAACGTCGTGCGCGGGCTCTGCAGCCGTGTCATGGTCATTTACAGGGGTGTGATTGTGGAAGAGGGTCTGGCAGAAGAGATCTATGAGCATCCGGCGCACCCGTACACGAAACTTCTGCTGGAAGCGGCGATCGGCGGGGATACAATGGAACTGGATGCGGAGGCAGGAAAGCAGAGTGCGGAGCCGGAGAGAGACAGCCGGATGGAAAAACCTGAGCGGGGACAGACGAAAGAGAACCTTTTGGAAAATCAGGAAAAAGAGCGGTCCGTCCAGAATGCACCAAAGAAGATAGCGGGCAGTGGGGAGAAGTGTATCTTTTATGAGCGATGTCCGAAGAGAAGAGAGGCGTGTGCCCATGTGCCGCTGTCACCGGAGGCAGTACAACTTTCAAGGACACACTGGGCGCGGTGTATTCAGATAGAAGCATAATCTGATAAGCTGAAATAGAGAAAAACGAAATAGCAGCCGAAAAAAGACAGACGGTTCAGCCTATGCCAGGGAAAGCGGCATGGCTCGAATCGTCTGTCAATGTTTTTTCCTGCGGTGGGAAATCAAAGTGCGCGGCTGCTCACTGGAAGAATCCTGCTGCCCCTGCTGTGCCTCACCGGAAAGCTGCAGCGGCTCCCGGCGGTGCCGGAGTGAATGGTAAAAAAGCCAGATCAGATCCACCAGGGCGATCAGAAACGCACATCCGGCTAATAGATGAAATACCTCATGCGTCAGGGCGGGATACGGCAGAGCGGATATGATATAAGGAGAAGTCATGTTCCGCAGGGAGCTCACCGTCCAGGAGAGACTGTCCGCCATCGTCTGGAGAAGCGATTCATAGGTATCCTCGTTCAGGCGGATCAAACGCCCGTTTAATGAAAGTGCTTTGCGTTCGGGCGGCTCTGGATAGCCGGAAGACGGATCGAGCAGATAGAAATGGCAGGTTCCATTTTCCAGAGAGTAATAATAATATCCGGTCTCTTTCTTTCCATCGTAGGCAGCGCACCCTGTATAATATAAGGAAGGAGCGTTCACCGAGACATAGGGCTGAGCCGGGTTATAAAAATCTTCAAACTTGCACTGGCTGTTTATCGGCCGCGGGGAGTGTGAATGTTCCCCGGCATTCTGCCACAGGAGCAGGATGGACGCGATCAGCACCAGCGCCGGAAGCCACATCTGCCGGCGGTAAAAACGGCGGCTTTTGATGGGGGAATGTTTTTGTTTTTCAGTCAAATTTTTCATACGCTCTAGTATAGTCAGTTCTGCGTGGAACGTCAAGAGTTAGTGTATACGACAAAATCCTGCTGCCACCACGTTTTCTTACGGCACTTTCGGTTCCAAAAGTGCCTACCTGTGAACAATTACTCCATTCCTGGTCATCTGCGCGTGCTTTTTCAATTATTCTTGCAAACAGGGCGAAAAATTGCTATGATGGGAGTGCTGGCATCGGAAGGAGATTGTGCAGTAGGGGAAAGCTTTCGGTGCATGGCAGTCATTTTTGCATCGGCAATATAGAAGGAGAGGCTAAATGGACGCTTACACGAGTTTTGCGGAAGTATATGATATGTTTATGGATAATATTCCCTATGAGGACTGGTGCGGGTACCTGACTTCTCTTTTAAAGGAATATGGGATCAACGATGGTCTGGTGCTGGATCTGGGATGCGGAACCGGCACGCTGACGGAGCTTCTGGCAAAGGAAGGCTATGATATGATCGGCGTGGATGTCTCGGAGGATATGCTGCAGGAAGCAATCGAAAAACGGGCAGAATCCGGGCTGCCAATTTTGTATTTATTGCAGGATATGCGTGAATTTGAATTGTACGGGACGGTCCGGGCGGTCGTGAGTATCTGCGATTCGCTGAATTATATTCTGGATTATGACGATCTGGCGCACGTATTTTCGCTGGTCAACAATTATCTGGATCCGAAGGGAATGTTCATTTTCGACCTGAACACGGAGGCAAAGTTTCAGGCAATGGGAAGTGAGACGATCGCGGAGGTGCGCGACGAGGGGAGCTTCATCTGGGAAAATGAGTATGATGAAGAGGAGAAAATTAACTCCTACGATTTGACGCTCTTTATCCGCGAGGAGGATGACTTATACCGCCGCTATCAGGAGACGCATTTTGAGCGCGCGTGGTCGTTGGACGAGATAAAAAAGGCGCTCACAGAGGCGGGCATGGAATTTGTGGCGGCGTATGACGCATTTACGAAGAATGCGCCGCGAAAAGAGAGCGACCGAATCTATGTGGTTGCGAGAGAACATGGAAAAGAGGTATAAATGATGGAAAAGATAAAAGCAGGTGAAATAACGGGACAGACCGGAGATTATATGCTCCGTGCGACGGCGGCGCATGGTCAGATCCGCGCATTTGCGGCGACTTCCCGTGATCTGGTGGAGAAAGCCAGACAGGCGCACAATACCAGCCCGGTGGCGACCGCAGCGCTGGGACGCCTGATGACGGCAGGGGTCATGATGGGATCGATGATGAAAGCGGACAGTGATCTTTTAACCATCCGGGTCGAGGGCGATGGTCCGATCGGCGGTCTGACGGTGACAGCTGATAAGAACGGCAATGTCAAGGGCTACGCGTTCCACCCGGAGGTAATGCTGCCGCCGAATGCGAAGGGCAAACTGGATGTGGGCGGTGCGCTGGGAGTCGGCGTCTTGAGCGTAATCCAGGATATCGGTTTGAAAGAGCCGTATGTGGGACAGACGATCCTGGTAACGGGTGAGATTGCGGAAGATCTGACTTATTACTATGCGACCTCCGAGCAGACTCCGTCCTCCGTGGCACTGGGCGTTCTGATGAATAAAGAAAATACGGTGCGCCAGGCAGGCGGATTTATCATCCAGCTGCTTCCGGGAGCAGAGGAAGCGACGATCGCGGCACTTGAAAAGACGATCGGTGAGCTGGAGCCGGTGACGACGATGTTAAATAAGGGAATGACCCCGGAGGACATTCTGGAGCTGATTTTAGGACAATTTGGTCTGGAGATTCTGGATAAGATGCCGATTCAGTTTACCTGCAACTGCACCAAGAGCCGTGTAGAAAAGGCGCTGATCAGCATCGGCGGCAAGGAGCTGCAGGAGATGATCGACGAGGGCAAGAGCATCGAAGTCAACTGCCAGTTCTGCAACAAGCACTATGAATTTAGTGTGGATGAGCTGAAAAAATTGTACGAGAAAGCTAAGAAGTAAAAAGACCGGATACGCAATTTCCAACCTCCGGTAGACGGAGAAGAAATTATGCGGATATTCGACCTGCAGCCCTGC
>ENA-UEYG01000906-UEYG01000906.1-human-gut-metagenome-genome-assembly--contig:-NODE-906-length-22657-cov-48.454872_pt1 | contig 22657 bp, 18 predicted proteins | sample MGYA00242933_ERZ507934 | MGnify/ENA primary metagenome ERZ507934 (study PRJEB26167, sample SAMN06115527) | human gut metagenome | host: Homo sapiens | place: China:Zejiang | collected 2015-11-10... | reverse complement strand
CGCGTGGGAGAGTAGGTAGCCGCCTCTTCAAGCCGGATCCTGAACAAGGGTCCGGCTTTCTTTTTGTTCGCGGGCTTGCGTGTTCCCTCCCCTCGTGCGGCTGGCTCTCTGCGGCAGAGCCTGCCAAGGAGGGTTATGCCGGTTTAGAGGTTGATATTTTGTGCTTGGAGGTTGGCGTGGGCATACGCTTTACAGCACGTATTCGTAGTGGGGGGCGGTTTATAAACGCAGCCAAATGCCGAGAATAACGGCGCCCGAAACCGAAATCCTGTAAAATGAACCGGATATTGTTGCTTTGCCGCTGCAGAAGAAATGCAGGCCGTATAGATTGTAATTCCTTCGAATGTGCGGGAGATTTGTATGTCGCAGGACGGATCTATGATCGAGATAGGCTCTTCGTTTGTGCGGGGTTTTCGGAAATTCAATGTAGAGCGATCCGCTATTTTAAGTAATCCGGCTCTTCGGGACGGAAGTGATTCGTGATATGGTTCGGGAGCGGAATGTCACTTGGGAAATACAGGAGCGATAATCGGCAAAACGGGATGGGACGGAGTTCAGATCCGAATGCGATTTTTGGAGGGTTGAAATAGTCCCAAACGATAAACAACGAAGTTTTTGCGTATGCGGCGAAGGGATCAGGGGTTTCCTCTGTCGTAGTATCGCACTGTCCTATCAATATCTATAGAGTATTGTATTGCCGGCGGAATTCGTCTGTACTACACTTTTGCTTCCTGCGGATGGATTTCCCTGACTATTCGGCCTCCTTGGAGGCGGCGCTTGGGTTAAGGACTGCGATACCGATCGTGTTGCCGGTAGGGATCGTGCTCCGGGGGAGGGGTGAGTCAAGAACTGGATGCCGGTCTGGAAACGTGTACCCGGTGGAACGGATTACTTCCGTTCGTTTCCGATGTTATGCTTTAAGGCCCGGAGCTGTGCTTGCATGCGGTGAGGACCTTGGTTCGCGGATGAAATCGCGGGTACGGGATCCCGAATGTTCTGTCGCTGCGGTTGGATCCCATATTTCAGCCGAAGATAATGGTTGGAGTTATATGAGGTCCGGATCGTTTTCGCAGACAGGGACGGATTCGTCGTAGAATTGTTGGTGTCTTCCTGCTGTGGGAATAACGGGCGGTTTCCTGGGCGCTTGATTGGTCGGTGTCGTGGTGAGGAAGTGGAGTGCCGGGAGCATGGTTTCGCAAGATAATAACCATGTTAGCTCGATCCGGTGAAGCCGGCTTCATTTGAATTCGGGGTTCTCTAAATCCGGCTTGTCAGTAGGCGCAGGGTCGCCGTATGCGGAGTGATTTCGGTCCATTGCGTCGATGCGGGCAACAACCAGGTTTCGCCCTGCCGGACATCGATTCGATTGCCTTCGTTGTCGGTCAATGAACCACTCCCCTGAAGCAGAACTATTGCCACGAAAGAGTCCGTTGCCGACCAGTCGCAGCGTGTTCGTGCGGTCAGGGTATATAGCGACGTAGTAAAGTAAGGCGTGGTGACAAGCCGGACTTCCTGATTGTTCTCCGGAGCGTACGTTATGCGGCTGTTTTCGGAAGATTCGAAATCGATCGCTTCGCGTGCCAATTCGGTATGCAACTCCCGGGAATTGCCCGCTGCATCCCGCCGGTCGAAATCGTAGATCCGGTAGGTGATGTCCGAACTTTGCTGGATCTCGACGATGAAGGACCCCTTTCCGATGCTGTGCACCCGTCCTGCCGGCAGATAAAAGACGTCGCCCGATGCGATTGCCTGGCGATTCAAAACGTCGGTCAATGTATTGTCGGCAACGCGACGTTCGTACTCCGCCGGTGCGATCGGACGGGAGAATCCGGTCAGTAACGAAGCGCCCGGTTCCGCTTCCAGCACGTACCACATCTCGCATTTCCCGCTTTTCCCGTGGCGCTTTCGTGCCAGTTCGTCGTCCGGGTGTACCTGGATCGAAAGATCTTCCCGGGCATCTATGAATTTTACCAACAAGGGAAATTCCTGCCCGAAACGGGCATAGTTGGCTTTGCCCAGAAGCTCTGCGCCGAAGCGTCCGATCAGCTCGGGCAGGGTGCTTCCGGTCCACGGCCCTTCCGCCACCACCGATTCCGAGCCGGGCATGCCGGAAAGTTCCCAGCTTTCGCCTACACGGGAGAGCTCGGATGCGAGTTCCTTGTAGGGGATGATGCGTTCGCCGCCCCAGAGGGTCTGCTTCAGAATCGGATGAAATTTGAGGGGACGCAATGCTTCAGGTCTTAATTTGTTCCTACAAATATACTATTTTTCGGCAAGCAAAAGCTTTCTGCGACGAGAAAATGAAACGGGAAGCCGGTGTATTTGCAACTGGGTTGCAAGGAAAATGCACTATATTTGACACCAAAGAAGAATAAAAGCATTATGAAAAGTCAAACGAATGGTCGCGGCTGCGCCGCTTGCGATGCAGGTCCTGACCACGACCGTCATTCGCAAAGCTATTGGATGCCCGTTGCGTCGGCCGTGTTATTTGCGGCGGGACTCGTCATGCAATATACCGGTGTCGAATTTTTCGCATCTTCCGCAGTACGGTTCTGCTGGTACCTCGCAGCTTATTTTCCGGTAGGGCTTCCTGTGCTCCGGGAGGCATGGAACGGTATGCGGCAGCGGGATTTCTTTACGGAATATACGCTGATGAGCCTCGCTGCCATCGGTGCTTTCTATATCGGAGAGTATCCCGAGGGGGTTGCCGTGATGTTGTTTTATTCGATCGGAGAGGCGTTGCAGGAGCGTGCCGTGGAGCGGGCGCGGCGGAATATTCGTGCGCTCGTCGATATCCGGCCCGAACAGGCGAACGTCTTGGAGGACGGGAAACCGGTGGCTATGCCCGCTGCGCAGGTCGTGCCGGGCCGGACGATCGAGGTGCTTCCGGGGGGACGTGTCCCTCTGGACGGCGTTTTGCTGTCCGAGGCGGCCCCGTTCAATACGGCGGCGCTGACCGGAGAGAGTACGCCGCGGACGATCTGTAAGGGAGATGAGGTGTTGGCGGGTATGATCTCTTCGCAGCATCCGGTTCGTATCGAAGTGACGCGCCCGTATGGGGAGAGCGCCCTTTCGCGGATTCTCTCCATGGTCGAAGAAGCTGCGGCGCGCAAGGCTCCCGCCGAATTGTTCATCCGCCGTTTCGCCCGGATTTATACTCCCGTAGTGACAGGATTGGCCGTGCTGATCGTCGCTTTGCCCGGATTGTGGTCGCTCCTGCACGGAGGCTTCGCCTATTCGTTCGACGAATGGTTGTCCCGGGCCCTGGTATTTCTGGTGGCCTCTTGTCCTTGTGCGCTGGTTATCAGTATTCCGCTGGGCTATTTCAGCGGTATCGGCGTTGCTTCGAAGGCTGGCGTGCTCTTTAAGGGCGGCAGTTATCTGGATGCCATTGCGCGGGTCAATACCGTGGTTTTCGACAAGACCGGCACGCTGACCGAGGGTTTGTTCGAAGTCCGGGAGGTGCATGTTGCTCCGGGCGTGAATTCCGGGGAGCTGCTCGGATGGGTCGCTTCGGCCGAACGGACCAGTATACACCCGGTGGCCCGGGCAGTCGTGCAGTATGCCGAGAGGGAGGGTGTCGCTCTTCTCGCTTCGGAGGGCGCAGTTGAAATCGCCGGACACGGCATTCGGGCCGAATTCGACGGGAAACAGTTGCTGGTGGGCAATACGCGTCTGATGGCTCGCTTCGGCGTGGAATATCCGTCGGAGGTCGATGCGATTCCCGAGACGATCGTCGTATGTGCGCTCGACGGCCGGTATGCGGGCTATCTCGTGATTGCGGACAAGCCCAAGGAGGATGCCGCGCGTGCCGTGGCGGAATTGAAGTCGCTCGGAATCGAGGATATTCGGATTTTGTCGGGCGACCGGGAGGCGCTGGTGGCGAATTTGGGCCGCAGGCTGGGCGTTTCCGAGGCCCGGGGGGATCTCCTGCCCGAAGGTAAGATGGAGATACTCGAGGCGCTGCGCGGAGAGCCCGGCAAAGTCACGGCTTTCGTCGGCGACGGATTCAACGACGCTCCGGCTCTCGCGACGAGCGATGTCGGGGTGGCGATGGGGGCTTTGGGCAGCGACGCAGCCATCGAAACGGCCGACGTGGTGATCCAGTCCGACCAGCCTTCGCGTCTGCCTGCGGCGATCCGTATCGGACGTCTTACGCACCGCATCGTGCGGCAGAATATCCTGCTGGCGATCGGGGTGAAGGTCGTCGTGCTGACGTTGGGCGCACTCGGCATCGCAACCATGTGGGAAGCGGTCTTCGCCGATGTAGGCGTCACTCTGCTTGCGGTTCTGAATGCCGTGAGGGCTTCCAATAGTCGTTTTTAATGCGTATCTTGCACCTATGAACGAAAACGAATACATTTCCAGCCTCAAGGCCCGCGATATCCGTCCTACGGCGCTGCGGCTGTTGATTCTGCGTACGATGGCCGGATTCGACCGGGCTTTCAGTCTCGCGGATCTCGAAGAGGAGCTCGATACGGTGGATAAATCGACTCTTTTCCGTACGCTCACTCTTTTTCTGGCGCATCACCTGGTGCACGGCATCGACGACGGTACCGGTTCGCTCAAATATGCGCTTTGCAGCAGCGATTGCGATTGTGAAATCGACGACCTGCATACCCATTTCTATTGCACGCATTGCCGGCGTACCTTTTGCCTGCGAGGGGTGGCTGTTCCGCAGGTGGGCCTGCCGGACGGATTTTCGGCCGAAACGATCAATTTCGTTATCAAGGGGATCTGCGCCGACTGTTCGGGGCGGAACTGACAGGAGGGATCGAGGCGGCTTGCCAGGACGACGAAGCCCCGTTCGCCCCGGTCGGAGACGGTCGATTAAAGGTCCGGGAATTTCCGGAGGCTCCTTTCCCGCAGCGGATGTCGGCAGCAGGTGGCGAGCCAGTTGCGGATCAGCGCCGAGCCGCAATTCGAAATGCAGGATTCGGGGTGGAATTGCACGCCGTGTATCGGCAGATTCCGGTGATAAAAGGACATGATGTGCCCCGTTTCATCGTGCGAACTTGCGATCAGCTCTTCGGGCATCGAGTCCGGATCGACGACCCACGAATGGTAGCGTCCTACGATCAGGGGCGGAGCGACTTTCTGCAGCAGCAGATCGCCCGCATCGGTTACGGTCAGCATCGTCGGATGCCCGTGCAGCGGGGCCGACAGTTGTCGCAGTTCGGCTCCGAACGCCCGGGCGAGCGCCTGATGTCCCAGACAGATCCCCAGCACGGGGATTCGCTGCCGCACGATCTGTCCGATCGCCGCCATAAGGTCGCCCGCCTCTTCCGGGATTCCGGGGCCCGGAGAGAGGAGTATCCCGTCGTAATCGCCGAATTTTTCGAAGTCGATCCGGTCGTTGAGTTGTATCGTAATATTCACCGGTTCGGACGATTCCCGAAGCAGTTGTACGGCGTTGTGGACGAACGAGTCGTAATTATCGATTACCAGTATCTTTTTCACGGCTACAAAAGTAACCTTTTTTATACCTTTGCGGAATAAAAATCGTCAGAATGGAAGCTCAGCTTGTCCGAAAAGCCGTGAATCGTTGTGCCGCGCAGGGAAAACCGTTTCTTTTCGGGGTCGATTTCGAATTGCGGGAGGGATTTTTCGTGGAGAATCCGCTCGTCTGCCGGCAGATCCCGTTTGCCTGCGGAGAGATTACCAATGTGCCGGATAGCTTCTCCGGGGAGGCGGAAATTACGCCCCGCCTGGAGATTCTGCATACCGATCGGGAGGCGTATCTTCGCCGGTTCGCCGTCATTCGCCGGGGGTTGCTTCGCGGGGACAGTTTTCTGACCAACCTGACCGAGCGGACTCCGATCCGAACGAACCTTACTCTCGAGGAGATCTTCCGCCGCAGCCGTGCCCGTTACAAACTGTTGCTGCCGGGGCGTCTGGTCTGCTTCTCTCCCGAGTGTTTCGTCCGCATTACGGACGGGGTGATCCGCTCCTACCCGATGAAAGGAACGATCGACGCTGCGTTGCCCGATGCCGAGGCCCGGTTGCTGGAGGATTACAAGGAGCGTTGCGAACATTACACCATCGTCGATCTGATTCGCAACGACCTGAACCGGATTGCCGATCGTGTGCGTGTCGAGCGTTTCCGTTACGTCGAGAAGATCGCTACCCTGCGGGGCGAAATCTTGCAGACGAGCTCCGAAATTGCCGGCGACCTGCGGTCGGGATGGCGGCAGGAACTGGGCGACCTGCTTTTCAGCCTGCTGCCTGCCGGCTCGATTTCGGGGGCTCCGAAACCCGCGACCCTGCGGTTGATCCGCGATGCCGAGGGGTCCCCCAGGGGATATTATACGGGGGTATTCGGCTATTTCGACGGTCGCGATCTGGACAGCGCGGTGATGATCCGCTATATCGAATGCGAGAACGGGCGGTTCTATTTCCGCAGCGGCGGCGGCATCACCGTGCACAGTGACCCGCAACAGGAGTACGACGAGGTCGTTACCAAAATTTACCTGCCGATTCCCTGATTGCGATGGACGAGTTGCTCTTCATAGAAACCATTCGAGTCGAAGACGGAATTTTCGTTCGTCCCGAACTTCATTTGCATCGTATGCGGCAGACGGTCCGCGAAGCATACGGCGTCGCCTCCGGTTTCGATTTGGCGGATGGTTCGATTCCGCTTCAGCATCGGAAGGGAACGGTGAAGTGCCGGATCGTTTACGGCCGGTCGCTGTCGGAGATTTCGTTTGCGCCGTATGTTCCCCGCGAGATTCGCTCCCTGCGGCTGGTCGCTGCGGACGACGAATTGGATTACCATTTGAAATATGCGGATCGTAGCGCCCTTGCCCGTCTTTTGCAACGTCGGGACGATTGCGACGAGATCCTGATCGTGCGCGACGGGGCGATTACCGATACCAGTTACAGCAACGTGGCGTTTTTCGACGGACGGAAATACGTTACGCCGGATACTTTCCTGCTCAACGGCACGCGGAGGCAGTACTTGCTCGGTACGGGAGTTTTAACCGAATGCCGCATTACGCCTTCCGACCTGGGCGGTTTCGAGCGGGTCGTGCTCATCAATGCCATGTTGGGAATCGAGGACGACCTCGCCGTTCCGATCGAACGGATTCGGGGATTATAACCGAAGGTAAGTGGCATAATCGCAGGGTTGCGGACCCTGCGTTTTTTATCGATCAAATCCGGCCTTTGGCGGGATTCAGCGGTATGTCAGTTTTGTCGTTCGTAATAGGCGATCCGGTCGCAACAGACTTTTTCCGTGATGTCGCGCATGAGTTCGAGGCGCGGGATCAAGGCGTCGATGTCGGTCTTGGTAACGACGAAATCCTTGTTGTAGCGGGCTTGTACATAGGCATCCTGTAACAGATTGAACAGGCGCCGCTCCTCCTCCGTATTTCGAGGGAAAACCGATACCAGTTGCAGCGTGTGCGTCTTGCAGCGATCCATCAGAATTTCCAGCGCATGATCTTTATAGCCGTAAAGGATATATACCAGCGGAATGGTACGCAGGTAATTTTCCGCAGCTTGATGTAGATGGAAAGAGGCCATTTTATATTTCTGCAACCCGGCATAGTAACGTGCTCCTAACAGAAAATCGCTGGCGAACTGGAATTTTTCGCTGAAATAGTCGCGGGCGATTTGCGCGATTTCCGCATAGTTCAATTTTCGGCATCGCGCCAGTTTGAACTCCTGCGAGGAGTAGAGCATGATTCCCTGCTTTTTGATTTCATGGTAGAAGTATTGTCCCAGTTCGAGGTTTTTATTCAGCCGGGAAATACTTTCGTTGATGAATTGCGGCCGGGTGTAAAATTCGCTTTGTTTGTTTTCGAAAAACCGTTCGGTGATGCGGGCGTAAACGTCGTATTCCTTCAGGCCGAGCCTTCGGCGCGTGACGATCAAAATGTCGTAGTCGCTCATGAAAAAGGTCGTCACCCCGTAATCCCGCCGACGGTCGCAATCGACGTACATATCCCGGGCGTAACTGCCGTAAAGAATAATCATTACGCAATCTTTTATTTCGTTTCGGATGATCTCCACAAGTTGATGCAGATCACGTCTTTTTTCCGCAGGCAGGAAGTTGATCGAACTTTTCATGCATACAAAGTTAGCAAGAAAATTGAAACGCCTAATTTTTACAATGAAATTAAAATACTATATTTGTGCGTAGTATTTTCGCGCGATGACGTTTGTTGTAGTGGGGCGGCGTGTGTCGTCCGGGAACAAATAAGCAGTTTGGATGCAATGCGGAAATACGGTAGTTCGGCGTAGCCGACAGACATAAAAGGGTACACAACTCTTATGCCTACCGTAAAATTGGGAATTTACAGTAATCAGGTGTAGCAGTTGTCTGTCCTTGTTATGCCCTGCTCGTTTCGACGGGAGGGGCAGGCAAGGGCGCAGGACAATCGACTGATTACGGGCTCCCAATGCCTTCGGTAGTAGATTGACACCGCGCCTTCTTTTCATTTTATATGCGAGAAGGTGCAAAATCCGATCCATAACATTTTATGTCCGGGGCCCAACAATTCCTGATATAGATTGATACATCCAAAGAAGCTGTAAATCAGAAAGTAAGAATTGCTCCTACGGAATAAGTAATTTTTGGTTGGTATGAAAAAAACGGATTATTCTTCCTGGAGAAGATTGGAGCGCGTGATTGAATCTTCTGGATTGACAATCAATTCATTCGCCAGATATGTCGGGTTGCCGCGAGGCGAAAATCTTTATCAGATCAAGCGGGGAAATTATGGAGTAAGCCTTGGTGTGGCTAAAAAGATCCATGCGAAATTTCCGCAGTATCCGATTTCCTGGTTGATGCACGGTGAAGCCGAATCCGCTGCTACGCCGGAAGGCGATGCTTTTGTCGTTCGGATTCCTGTATATCGGGACTCTTCCGTGGCGGAGTTTCCGCCCAAGGAGGTTCCAGAACGGTATCTGCTTCTTTCTGCCGAAGAGGCTCGGGGGGCTCAAATTGCATTATGCACGGACGATCAATTCGGAACGGTTTTGCAGCATTGGCTCGTGTTGCTGCGGGAGCCGGACGGAGAAGTTATAAACGGGAGAGTTTATTTCGTTATGACGGAGTGTTTCTATCTGTTTTGTTCCGTCTATCGTATCGAGGGGGATCCTGCTCGTCTGCGGTTGAAATCTTTGTTTGCAACTGCAGACGACGACCTGGAGGTCCGATGCGAAGAGATTTGTGTGATGTGGCCGGTTTGTGGGGCTATTTGCGGATTAAAATAGATTCGTAGTATACGGGTTTCCGAAGAATAGTGTTGTTTTTTGTCGGAATAGTCTTATCATAATGTAAATAGGAAGGTGTTTCAGAAGTGAATTTATGCTGAAAAAAATTAAATTCGCTCTTTCCGAAGGGATTTTGCATAATAAGAAAACACTGATTGCCGAACCTGGAAAAGAATAAGGCGATCGCTTTATTCTCTTATTTGTCAATCGAATATAAAAATAAAAAAGGATGGATTCGAAAAATCCATCCTTTTGAAAGTTGCTTTGTGCGGATAAAGGTGCTTCCGCACGAATGTAAGCCCGATGTATATCAACGAATTGCGACGGTTTTTCGGCTTCTGTCCCCGCATCGCCTACCGTCATTCTGCACGGTCTTGCGCCCGCCTGCCCGTTTCGCCTGCGCGGCCGCCGTATCTCCTTGCATGACAGTACAAAGATAGCGATTTCGGACGAGAAATCCAAATGCCGGAAAATTTTGAGATGCAAATAGATTATACGGTCAGATCGTGTTGTTTGAATTATATATTTTTTATATTTATGTGTGTTAAATTGATTGGTTGAATCGAAATAAATATATCAGCTATGAAGAAATTCGAATATAAATCTTTTACTTTCGCTTATATGGAGAACGATTCTATTGCGGGATCCGACATTAAAGTGTTGAATAAATTGGGGGCTCAAGGTTGGGAGGTGATAGCGATAGCTCCTGTGAAACAGTGGAAACAAGTTGGGCATCCCGAAAACTTAGTGGCTATTTTAAAACGAGAAATAGAAAAATAAACATTATGTATCTGCATGAAGCGATGGAAAAACTATTTCGCCAAGTCGGACGATCAATGACGACAAAAGAAATAGCGGAAAAATTGAATGAAAATAAATGGTATCGAAAAGCAGACGGTTCGCTAATAACTCCGTATCAAATTTATGGGAGAGCTAAGGGGTACCCAGAGCTTTTTTATTGTGAAGGTTCGACAATTTCTCTCAAGGGGAGTACAACAAGAAAAATTGCTTTTGAGAGAACTTCCAAGCAACATGTTCGCATATCTCAAAATACAGTAAAAGATTCTGTTTTGGTTGAGAAAATGTTGATGAACAAACAGAACTTTAAATCTGCCAAAGATGTTGACGGGTTTGTTCCCCAAGCGTCTGGTTTATACTGTATACGCATTAAAAATGTACATTTGCTTCCGGAGCCGTTTGGTACTATTCTTTTGGAGAGGGGGCATGACATTCTTTATATTGGTATTGCCTCTGAGAATCTGTACAATCGGTTCCTGAATCAAGAACTTCGGGCAAAGGGCCACGGAACGTTTTTTAGAAGTATGGGGGCTGTTCTTGGGTACAAGCCCCCGAAAGGATCGTTGATTGAGAAGCGCAATAAGAAAAATTATAAATTCTCGAAAACCGATGAATTGAAAATAATCGGATGGATCAACGAGAATTTGATGGTAAATTGGGTAGAATCCGCCGGAGATCTCGATAGCTTGGAAACCAGCCTAATCGTCAAATATCTACCATTGCTTAATCTTTCGAAAAATCCAGCTGCGCTTCAAATTTTGTCGTATTTGCGAAAAGAATGTGTCGAAATCGCGAATAGAAATTAGGAATTGGAGGTATAATTTAATTGCATTGGGAAATATCCCGATGCTTCGGGTTTATTCGTATCTTTGTTTCTATGGACAACGGGGAGATCATCATTTACCGGACGGCCGACGGCGAGACCCGTCTGGAAGTCCGCATGGAGAGCGACAGCGTATGGCTGACGCAGGCGCAGATGGCGGAGTTGTTTCAGACGACCCCGCAGAATATTACAATGCACACGAACCACGTATTTCGAGAGGGCGAATTGGAAAAGGAGGCAACTTGTAAGAGATCCTTACAAGTTCGCCAAGAGGGTACGCGCACGATTCGCCGTATACAGAATATCTACAACCTTGACGTGATTATCTCTGTCGGCTACCGTGTCAAGTCGCCGCGCGGCACGCAGTTTCGCATCTGGGCGAACAAGGTGCTGAAAGAGTACCTTATAAAGGGTTATGCCGTCAATAATCAAGCGAAAGCCGAGCAGTTGGAGGAGCTGAAAAAGACCGTCCGCCTGCTCTCCAATGTCTTGGCTGCGAAGGAGGTTACGAAATCCGAGGCGGTCGGGCTGCTGCGCGTGATTACGGACTATACTTATGGCCTCGATACGCTCGACCGCTACGATTATCAGCAGTTGGAGGTATCGGCCACTACGTCTGAGGAGCCGTTCCGCGCGACCTATGAGAATGCGATGGCGGCGTTGCAGGTGTTGCGCGACAAGTTCGGCGGCAGCGCCCTGTTCGCCCGCGAGAAGGACGAGTCGTTCAAGAGCACGATGGGCGCGATTTACCAGACCTTCGGCGGCCGCGACCTCTACCCGAGCGTCGAGGAGAAAGCGGCCAACCTGCTCTACCTGACGGTCAAGAACCACTCGTTCAGCGACGGCAACAAACGCATCGCGGCGTTCCTGTTCCTCTGGTTCTTGGAGAACAACCGCATCCTCTACCGTCCCGACGGCTCGCGTCTCTTGGATAACAACACGTTGGTGGCCCTGACGCTGATGATCGCAGAGAGCCGCACCGAGGAGAAGGACGTGATGACGAAGGTGGTGGTGAATCTGATCAATAAGAATAATTAGAAGGATTTTGTATCTTTACATAAAATTATTGCATAATGGCAACCATGAACACGGCCGATATCGGCTTTGAGAGGGAAATATGGAAGGCCGCGGACAAGATGCGCGGCAATATCGACGCATCGGAGTACAAGTCCGTTGTGTTGGGGCTTATTTTCCTGAAATATATTTCCGATAAGTTCGAAACGAAATACCGGCAGCTTGTCGCCGAGGGCGAAGGATTCGAGGAGGACAAGGACGAATATACGGCCGAAAATATCTTCTATGTCCCGACCGAAGCCCGCTGGGAGCGGATTGCGGCCGAGGCGCACACGCCCGAAATAGGCCAGGTGATAGACAATGCGATGCGGGCGATCGAGAAGGAGAATAAGCGATTGAAAGATATTCTCCCGAAGAATTTCGCTCGTCCCGAACTCGACAAGCGCCGGTTGGGCGATGTGGTTGATCTGTTCACGAATATCCGGATGCACGAACATGGCGACTCGAAAGATATTCTGGGACGCGCCTATGAGTATTGTCTTTCGAAATTTGCCGAGGCGGAAGGGAAACTCGCCGGCGAATTCTATACGCCCGCCTGTATTGTCAAAACGCTCCTTATGCTTCTACCATAAAAGTCTTAATAAATCGAGCGAGCGTATTTCTATCCACTTTACAAATTTTAGCGATTTTGCGTTGTGAAACTTCAGCTTTCAATAGTTCTTGTATGAGAATCCTCTTATCGTGGAGTTTGTACTTCTCTGGAGCACTTTTTTCCCTTTAGGACGTCCTAATATTACCCCTTCTATTTTCTTTCGTGCTAAGGCTTCTTTTGTTCGTTGGCTAATAAGGTTACGTTCAATCTCTGCTGACAGTCCAAAAGCAAAAGCCAACACTTTACTTTGAATGTCCTCTCCTAACTTATAGTTGTCTTTGATAGTCCAAACCCTACATTCCTTGCTCATGCAAATATTCAGAATTTCCATTATCATAAAGAGATTACGACCCAATCTGGACAATTCAGCGCAGATAATCAAATCATCTTTCTGTACCTTATTGAGCAATTTTCCGAGTTCACGTTTGTTATAGGCTTTTGTTCCACTAATGGTTTCCTCTATCCAACCATCAATTTTTATGTTTTGATTGTCGCAGAAATTCTTGATTTCAAAACGTTGGTTTTCTACTGTCTGCTTATCACTGCTTACTCTAATGTATCCGTATATCATATGTCTAATTATAAATGTTTATAGATATATAATATGGATAGTTTTTCTATAGAAACCTAAGAGAGCGTTGATTTTACATTTAATTCTTTGCCATTTCGTTTTTAATGAACTTTCAATTTCCATTAGTCGTAAAGACCGTGAAAAATGTTTAGCCCCCACACTCTTACATCAGAAACCGGATAGTTCAATGGGCTTTTGAGCCCCCGCATTCGTAATGATGGCTCACGATGTAGTGATGTTGTTTAATTAAAGTTTCAGACTATGACCTACGTTGGAATCGATGTCAGCAAGGCGACCTTTGTTGTCGCTTATTCGTCCGCCAAGACCGGCAGGACAAAAACATTCAAGAACCACGGTTAAGGGTGTCCATGAGTTCATCCAAACCATTTCAGTAGCAGAGCACCATTGAGTATTAGAAGCCACAGGCAATTACAGTGCGTTGCTCGTCTATCTGCTTTCCGAAGCAGGGATAACCGTCAGCCTTGAGAATCCGCTGAAGATAAAGAACTTCGCCCGTGCCATGCTCTCCGTCACCAAGACGGACGAGATAGATGCCCGTCTGATAGCCCTGTACGGGGAGAGGATGCAGCCGGATCCTTATAAGCTCCGCAGTGACTCAATCCTCGTACTGAAGCAGAAACGAACGGTACTACGCCAGCTAAAGAAGCAACTTGTGGCAACACGCAACCTTAAAGGCTCGATGGAGTTCTTTCTTCTTTTGACCCTGAATGCAAGAAAACCATCGAAAAGACGATTGCTTTCCTCGAGAAGCAAATCAAGGCAATGGAAGAGAATATCACTTCCTTGGCGTAAGGCGAGTACAGGAAACAGATGGACTTGCTCACCTCCATCAAAGGCATCGGTGTTACACTGGCAGCCGCGCTTATCGTGGCCACAGGCGGGTTCACCTATTTTGATAATGCCAAGCAACTGACCCGTTATCTGGGCCTGTCACCTATTTACCAACAGTTCGGTACGTCAGTCAATGTCAAAGGTCACATCAACCAGAACGGGGATTCAAACCTCAGAAGCCAGCTCTATGTGGCGGCTTTCTCGTCACTCAGGTGTAATGCCGAGTGCAAGGCTTGTTTCGACCGTTTGCGGTCTAACGGCAAGCCAGGCAAGGTGGCGGTCGTTGCTGTCGCCAACAAACTTATAAGGCAAGCCTTCGCTGTGGTCACGCAAGGAAAACCGTATGTCGATGGGTTCAAGTCCGAGAAACCGTAAATACTCATCTGCGGAGGGAACGCCATGCGGCAACCTTAGATTTGCAGCATCAAAATATTTATCTTTGAATTGATATTGAAAGGAAAGCAAAAGGAAAACCATCAGCGGCAATAGAAGTCAAGTCTAAGTCCCTATTCGGTCCTTTTGCTCCTTCCTTGAACTCAAACCCATATAAGAATTTCAGTAAACCTGTTTAAGATTATTAGGTCAAGTTCAGGTCCTTTCTTTTTTGTTTAATGTTCAAAAACAAAAGTATGAAAGTTTTTTATTTAGGAGTTGATGTGAGTAAGAAAAAATTGGATTTATGTTTAAGGAGTAACGGAAAGGACATCCTTTATGATGTTATTCCTAATGATCTATCCTCTATTAAATCTTGGTTAACAAGAACGTTTGAGAAATTTTTCCTCTCTGAGGACAGTTTGGTTGTCTGTGCGGAACATACAGGGCAATATACCTATCCTTTGGTCTGTGCAACAAAAAGTATAGGAGTCTACTTATGTTTGGAAGATGCAGCTAAAATAAAATATTGTCATGGAATACCTCGTGGCAAAAATGATAAAATAGATGCCTGCCGAATAGCAATGTATGCAGAAAGATATAATGATTGCCTACAACCGTATACCGCATCAGAGCTTATAATACAAAAACTCAAAAACTTATCAACAGAACGCAGTATGCTTGTTGCAGATAGGGCTAAATATCAATCCCAGCTAAAAGATCAGGTAGACTATATGGAACACTCAATATATATTGCTAAATGCAATAGAGTTGAAGGGATTATCAATACATTTACGGATTACATAGCACAAATAGACCTTGAAATAAAAGAACTTATAAATCAAGCACCTGTCATTGCTCATCAAATGGATTTACTCATGTCTGTGGATGGAGTTGGGGAACGTGTTGCACTGAAGATGATCATGGAAACAGATGCTTTCACTTCTTTTACTGATCCCAGGAAGTTTTGCTGTCATGCAGGAGTTGTTCCGTTCGTCTATGTGTCAGGAAGTAGCCAACGTTCTAAAAATAGAGTATCTAATAGGGCTGACAAAAGCATCAAGCATTTGCTACATATGGCGGCACTATCTGTTTCACAAGTGAAAAATAGTCCATTGAAGAAATATTATGACAGAAAGGTCGAAGAGGGAAAAAATAAGATGTCGGTTCTGAATGCAGTTAGAGCGAAATTAGTTACGATTATGTTCGCTGTAATTAGGACGGATGCTTTTTTTTCGAGAAATTATCAAAATTCGCTTGCGTAATCCATAAGAATAGGGGCGGGAGCACCCGTCCCGACGAGCGGGACTTCAACTACCTTTCCCCTGCCGTTACGAATATATTCCATCGGTGTTTTCATTTGTATGCCTTGATGGGGTCGAAGATAATTGTATGCATATATGGCATCGGCTATACGTTTATCCAACTGTTCAAAGCTATCATCTTCGCAGTCAAACAGCCACCCATTCTTGATCGTGTTATTTATCCGTTCAGCCAGGGCATTATGTAGCGGATCTCCACACTGAGTCATACTAATATTGATATGATGTTTCTTGAGCATGCCCACATACAGTTTTGAGCAGTATTGCACTCCCCGGTCAGAATGGTGTATGAGACTACTCAAATCAACATTGTATCTGTTGTAAAAGTCCATAGCCATCCTAAGTGCCTTTAAGGGACCTTCCGCTTCAAGTGTTTTGCACAGTGCATATCCGACTATGGCCCGACTGCCCGCATCGGTAAGAAGAGACAGGTAAGCCCATCCCTGGCACGTGGCAACATAGGTTATGTCCGCTACAACCATTGAACCGAATGTGTCAGCTACAAATTTAGGAGTGACATTCAGCAAGTCCGGATAAATGTAATAATTATGATTGGAATTTGTTGTCTTTGGTCTCACATGCCTGACACGTTGACACAGGCCATTAGCACGAAAAATATTATAGCATTGATCACGCCCAATGACCATCCTGACACCAAACTTGCGGAGGCAGCATGCATAGAGTTCACGCATACCAGCCTTAGGCATAAGTTTACGTAACTCATTACAATACAGCACAATGCTTGATGTGAGGATGTCTATTTCCTTTTTTCTGTTGACATGCTTATAATAACCTTGTCTGGTTATGCCGAAGTAATCACAGAGGAACTGCAGACTGCCGCGCATATGACGGGCAGAGTTCCCCTGTGACAAGGTGTCGATTACTTGGCATCGGAGTTTTTTCGAACCTTGATGTGATAGGTGGACTCCGCAAGATTAATCAATTCCTCACAAGCTTCATGACGAAGACTTTCCTCCTGAAGGGCACGCTGAAGTTTGCGGTTTTCGGCACGCAATGCAGCGAGTTCTTTTTCCAGTTCATTGAGAGACTCATCAGAGGCTTTGCTTAAAGAGGGCTGTTCTGTATTCATAACTTTATCATTTATATGATACTTTTCGAGCCAAAGAATCAGCAGACGTCGGCAAATACCGGTACGCTTAGCAAACTGATACTTCGTTTCGGAAGTCGATAAATACTCACGAATATAAGACATTCGTTCAGATTCTGTGTAAGGAGTGTACTTCTTTTTTAATTCTTCCATGTGAATTTCGAATTTGAGAAGTGTCAACTTATTCAGTACACTACATTATCCTTAGTTATTCTTCCGATAACTAATCACTGCCCAACTATTAAACACTACTGCAAAAAACAACAATACTCCAAACTGTGGCAGTAAATCAAAGAAACCACTCCCCTTTAAATACACCATTCGCATCACTTCCATAAAATACCTCAAAGGATTGAGCCTAGTAATTAGTTGAGCCCATTCCGGCATACTGCTAATGGGAGTAAACAAACCACTCATCAAAATTACAACCAACAAACAGAACCACATAACAAACATAGACTGTTGCATCGTTGCCGAGTAGTTGGAAATAACAAGTCCGAAACCGGACATTACCAGAACGAAAAGAACTGCGAAAAAGTAAATCAATAGAAAATGACCGACCGGCACTATGCCATAAATTAACCAGGCTAATATGAAACATACAGTCAGCACCACAAAACCAATCAACCAGTAAGGCAAGAGCTTTGCCAAAATAAAGATAAACTTCGGAACCGGCGTCACATTGATTTGCTCAATCGTTCCTACTTCCTTCTCGCTAACTATATTCAATGCAGGCAAGAAACCACAAATCAAAGTTAATAACATGACCATCAATGCCGGAATCATATAGAGTTTATAGTTCAGATTCGGATTAAACAACCCCTGTGTATCAATGCCTATCGAAGGGAAAGCACCGGAGACTGTAGCAGTTGCAGGATATTCCGAACGCAGCTCGGCTGCATAATCATTAATAATAGAAGATAGATAAGAACTCCCCAGCCCTCCTTTTGTCCCATTCACAGCATTGGCTGCTATCAGTATGTGGGTATCTTCTCCATTCATCCAATCCCGTTCCAGATGCCGCGGAATTTCCATCACAATATCCGCCGTTCCAATTTCAATATTCCGCAAGCCTTCTTCATACGAAGCCGGCACTTCCACCAGACGGAAATAGGTAGAGGCGGCAATCTTATTGACTAAACGTTGTGAAATAGCCGAATGGTCATTATCCACAATATTCAGCTGTATATTCTTGATTTCCAGATTTACCGCCCAAGGCATCAGCAGCATAATCATGCATGGAAATACAAGAATCAATTTCGGAAGAAACGAATTGCGAAGCAATTGTTTAAACTCTTTTTCTATCAGGAACTTTATCATAAATAATTCTTCCATTTATCAATCTGCCCATTAGCACACTGTATAGTATTCATGCAGCCAATTGGCATATCGACATATTATTCCAATCTATACTTAAATTTCTTGATACTGATCGTAATAAGTACCGTCGCCATCAATAACAAGATACCAATCTCTTTATACACCAATGCAACTGGTACTCCTTCAATCATCAGTTTACGCACAGCCTGTATATACCAACGTGCCGGAAGTATATCCGAGATCCATTGAAGTATCACCGGCATACTCTCTATAGGGAAAATCATGCCCGATAAAAGCATCGTGGGCATCATCAGCATCAATCCGGAAACCAGCATGGCCGCAACCTGTGTACGTGTGACTGATGAAATCAATAAGCCCAATGCCAACGATACGAAGATAAACAGCAAAGATACCGTGATTAACCAGAACAAACTTCCTACCACCGGAACATCCAACACAAAGACCGAAAGCAAAAGGATCGTTATCAGATTGACGAACGACAGCACAAAATAAGGTACAGCCTTTGCCAAAATAATAAATAGCGGCTTCACAGGTGAAACTAATAATACTTCCATCGTGCCTGTTTCTTTCTCACGAACAATGGAAATCGAGGTCATCATGGCGCAAATCAGCATCAGGATCAAGCCCATCACTCCCGGAACAAAGTTATAAGCACTCTTCATCTGCGGGTTGTAGAGCAATTTGATATCAGGAGTCAGGCGGGCAGCCGACATATTCGGGGGAATCATCTCCTGGCCTACCATAGAAACGATTCCTGTCGCATAATTAACTTGCGAAGTCGACATATTGGGATCTGTTGCATCTACTATCAGCTGTACACGAGCATCACCCGTATAGAGATCATCCGCAAACCGTTCGCTAAAGACAATCGCCATATCAACTTCATTCTTTAGGAAAGCAGCTTCCATTTCCTGGGGCGAATGAAAACGTGCAGTAACGGTGAAATACTCACTGGCATCCAAACGATCAATTATTTTTCGCGTTACCACATCATTAGAAGGATCGAGCACCGCCAACCGAACATTCTTCACTTCCGTGCTGATAGCAAAACCGAATAGAATAATTTGCACGACAGGCATCCCCAACAAAATCAGCATGGTTCGCCGGTCACGGAAAATATGATAAAACTCTTTCTTTATAAAAGCTATAAACTGTTTCATAATCAATCTGCTTTGCGCACCGCACCGCGGGCTAATTTCTGAAAAACGTCATCCATCGTTTCCGCACTGAATTGTTGTTTCAGACGGGCAGGTGTATCAAGTGCTTTTATCTGACCGTCCACCATGATAGATATCCGGTTGCAATATTCCGCTTCATCCATATAATGGGTAGTGACAAACACGGTAATACCCTGATCGGCTGCCTGATAGATCAATTCCCAGAACTGTCTTCTCGTAGCAGGATCTACTCCGCCAGTCGGCTCATCCAGAAAAACGATTCTCGGTTCATGGAATATGGATACTGAAAAAGCCAATTTCTGTTTCCATCCCACCGGAAGACTCTTCACCAGAGTATCCCGTTCGGCAGTAAGCTCCAAACGATCCAACAATTCTTCTGTCTTCCGTTCTATCTCTTGTTCCTTCAGACCATAAATTCCGGCAAACAGACGGATATTCTCCCACACTTTCAGGTCTTCATATAGCGAAAACTTTTGGCTCATATATCCGATATGTTTCTTAACTTGTTCGGCCTCCCGGTAAATATCATATCCTGCCACCTTCCCGATGCCTGATGTCGGTTTACTTAATCCGCAAAGCATACGCATAGCTGTCGTCTTTCCTGCTCCATTAGCACCCAGAAAGCCAAATATCTCGCCCCGGTTCACCTGAAAGGAGATATGATCTACTGCGGTAAAATCTCCAAAACACTTTGTCAACTGTTCCACTTCAATGACCGGAGCTACTTCATGCTTCACTTCCTCCCGTTCCAAGGAAGGAGGGCAAAGGATAGACGCAAATTGATGAAGAATACGTTCGGGAGTATCAATGCCATGAATCTGTCCATGATTGATGAAAGCAATCCGGTCACATTGCCGGGCCTCATCCATGATGGGAGTAGAAACAACAATGGTAATCCCCTGTTCCCGTAAGTTTCGGAGCATTTGCCAGAATTCCTTACGCGACACGGGGTCTACTCCGGTAGTGGGTTCATCCAGAAATAAAATATCCGGTTTATGAATCAAAGCGCAGCTCAATGCCAGTTTCTGCTTCATACCACCTGACAAAGCCCCTGCCCTTCTTTTCCTGAACGGTTCTATCTGTTGGTAGATATCTTTAATTAAATCATAATTCTCCTGAACTGTCGTATGGAACACGGTAGCAAAAAACTCCAGATTCTCTTCTACCGAAAGATCCTGGTAAAGTGAAAAACGACCGGGCATATATCCCACTTTCGTACGAATCTGTTTATAATCCGTTACCACATCCAGCCCGGCAACCATGGCCGTTCCTTTATCCGCCAGCAACAAAGTAGTCAGAATACGGAATAAGGAACTCTTACCGGCACCATCAGGCCCTATCAGACCAAAGATTTCTCCCCGTTCCACAACGAAAGAAACTTCTTTCAGCGCCTCCACTGTTCCATAGTTCTTGCCGACTTCTTTCACAACCACTATGGGTTCTCCCTTTTCCATCTCCTCTCCTTTAATTTTTAATCATTAATTTTTCAATGTCACTCCTCCGTACATACCAATCTTCAATGCTCCGTCATTCTTCACGGCAATTTTCACTGCATATACCAGATTAGCACGTTCGTTTTTCGTCAAAATCGTTTTGGGAGTGAACTCCGAACGGTCGGAAATCCAGGTCACTACCCCCGGATAAGCTTTCTGCTCCGAGTTTCCATAATCAGCATACACAGTTACCTCATCTCCCAGTTTCACTTGCGACAACTGTTCGGAGGTAATGTAAGCCCTCAAATACATGCGATCCACTTCAGCCACTTTAAACAGCGGTTTACCTATCGCCGCCAATTCACCGGCTTCTGCATATTTTGCCAATACGGTACCTTCAATAGGCGACTGGACATGACATTTAGCTAATTGATCCTCCATCTGTGCAACTTGTATGGCAACCGAATTTCCTTGTTCTATCAGGCTGTTCGTACTATTCTGCAATGACGATTCCTGTGCGACAAGCTGCCTTTCAAGCAATTTGACTTGTGCGTCCCAGTCGTCCAACTGTTTCTGATTCGCCGCTCCAGCGGCAAGCAGGTTTTCCACGCGTTTCTTTTCACGTTCTGCTGTTGCTATTTGCTGTTTGGTAGCAGCTATCTGTTTAGCAAGATCCGGACGTTGGCTTTCCACTGATTTCATACTGGCCTCCAGTTGTAATTTCTTCAAATACAATTGCACCGTATCCACCAGTCCAATCTCCTCACCTGCTTTCAGTCTTGTCCCCTCTTCTACCTCCAGTCGCAACAACTTTCCGGCAGCTTCGGCAGAGACTATCACTTCTGTGGCTTCAAACGTGCCGGTTGCATCATAGCTGGGTATTCCCTTACCACAAGCAGCCAACATTATCAATGCCACTCCAACCATTCCTATCTTTGTCATTCGTTCCATATCTAAAGAAGTTATATTAATCATTCGTAGTATATTTCAATTGATAAATTCCCATTAACCGTTGAATTTCATGCAACGCTTTCGACTGACGTGCCAAACTCTCATTGGTCAATTCCCGAAGCATCTCGGTCACCGTCAATGTTCCATTCGCCACTTTGGCCTCTGCCGATTTGCGAATATTGGTACGCAAACGGATAATCTCATCATCATCCTGCATTTGCTTTTCCAATGATTGGATGGCCTGATCCTGTTGCGTCATCTCCAATCTTGTATTAAAAAGAAATACATCCCGGTTATTATCCAATTGCCGGCGTTTATTTTCAATTACCTTCCGGTCATTCTTCAAGGTATACAAACTACCAAAATTCCATGAAAGGCGAACACCCGCAATATAGTAGGGAGAAAATTCATTTTTCAGCATATTCAATCCGGGGTTTCCATAAGCTCCCTGCACGAATAATCCGAACTGTGGAAGATGACGCACATTCAAAGCTTTCTCCTGTACTTGCAATCCTACTCCTTGCGCATTGAACAAAGATAATTCCGGACGACGAATCTCACCGACAGCCGAAATGTCATCTTGAGGAACAGGTTTCTCCAAAACCGTTTCCTGCGACAATTTCTCTCCTACCAAAAGTGAAAGCATCTTCAAATACGCCATACGCGATGAAACCAGTTCAACTCTTTTCTGCTTTGTGTTCAACTGCTCCACTTTCACAGCATCCAAATCGGCCTGATTGGCAATGCCATTTTCTACGTAAGCAGTAATCTGGCGATAATTTCTCTCCAGTTCATCTTGCAACAATGCATTCTGTTTCAGTTGCTCGTCCAACAAAAGAATCCCAAAATAAAGGTCATTTACACGACTATTTAGCGCATACATATCCACAATTGCTCCATCACTGATGTGAACTCCTTGCATAATCAAGACTCCATCACCAATCCAAACATCGTTTCCAATTTCGACGAGAATCTTATCATCTGCATCCGCATACTTAAATTCAGCAAACTTATTTTCCTGAA
>ENA-UEYG01000892-UEYG01000892.1-human-gut-metagenome-genome-assembly--contig:-NODE-892-length-22841-cov-12.563038_pt1 | contig 22841 bp, 20 predicted proteins | sample MGYA00242933_ERZ507934 | MGnify/ENA primary metagenome ERZ507934 (study PRJEB26167, sample SAMN06115527) | human gut metagenome | host: Homo sapiens | place: China:Zejiang | collected 2015-11-10... | reverse complement strand
ATTCTGGGAGGTATAGAGGCATCTTTGCGCCGTGTCACCCATTATGACTACTGGCAGGACTGCCTGCGTAAATCAATTCTGATAGATTCCGGAGCCGATTTATTGATCTATGGAATGGGAGAGAAACCGATTACGGAACTTTGCAAGAGAATGAAAGAAGGCAAAGACAGTCAGGACGGAGCCCATTTACCCTTACAAAAAAAGAGATCAGTCTACCAGACCAATTCGGGGAAATACTTCGTCAGCGTATTGCGCAGAATCGACAGTGTGATCGGTTTCACCAGCACTTCGCTCGCTCCCGCGTTCATCGCATTCTCCTTGTCAGAGCTGAAAGCGTAGGCGGTCTGCATGATAATAGGGATTTCCTTGTTTTCTCCGCGGATGATCTTCGTAGCATCCAGTCCGTTCATCACAGGCATTTTGATGTCCATCAGGATCGCTTTGGCCTCGTTGCCGTATTCCTTGAACAGTGCCACGATTTCTTCGCCATTCTTGGCCCACTGTATATCACATTTCTTTCCGATGATTGCTTTGATCAATTTGAAGTTGCTGTCGTCGTCCTCGGCCACTAAGATAAGAGGTCTGAATTCATTTGTTTGTCCGCCTTCCATATCGTTTCTATATTATTTTTAAAATTATTCTCTAAAATTACTTTTTAGTCAACATATTTCAGTTAATAATGTTTTTCAGCCCGCAAGTTATAAAAAAGATTGATATATTTCGCTATCTTTGCGCCTCAAATTATAAAGAATTGTATGATTTCGATAGACGGACTAGCCGTAGAGTTTAGCGGCACTACCCTATTTAGTGATATTTCTTTCGTTATTAATGAAAAAGACCGCATCGCCCTGATGGGAAAAAACGGAGCGGGAAAAAGTACCTTACTCAAGATTCTGGCAGGAGTCCGACAGCCTACCCGTGGCAAGGTTTCGGCCCCCAAGGATTGCGTAGTAGCCTATCTCCCGCAGCATTTGATGACGGAAGACGGCAGAACTGTGTTTGCCGAAACGGCACAGGCTTTCGCGCATCTACATGAGATGGAAGCACGGATAGACGCACTGAACAAGGAGCTGGAAACACGGACGGATTACGAAAGTGACAGCTACATGGCACTGATCGAGGAAGTGTCCGCCCTCAGCGAAAAATTTTACTCCATCGACGCAACCAATTACGAAGAGGACGTAGAGAAATCATTACTCGGACTCGGATTCACACGCGAAGATTTTCAACGTCAGACGAGCGACTTCAGCGGAGGCTGGCGCATGCGCATCGAGCTCGCCAAACTGCTGCTGCAAAAACCGGACGTACTCCTGCTTGACGAGCCGACCAACCACCTCGACATCGAATCGATACAATGGCTGGAAGATTTTCTGATCAATAACGGCAAAGCGGTCATCGTGATCAGCCACGACCGCAAATTCGTGGACAACATCACCACCCGCACCATTGAAGTAACGATGGGCCGCATCTACGACTATAAAGTAAACTACTCCCAATACCTGCAACTGCGCAAGGAACGCCGCGAACAGCAACAGAAGGCTTATGACGAGCAACAGAAGTTCATCGCCGAGACGGAAGCCTTCATCGAACGTTTCAAGGGGACGTATTCGAAGACTTTGCAAGTGCAGAGCCGTGTCAAGATGCTGGAAAAACTGGAATTGCTGGAAGTAGACGAGGAAGATACTTCGGCACTGCGGCTGAAATTCCCGCCTTCGCCCCGTTCGGGCAGTTACCCCGTCACGATGGAAGGCGTCGGGAAGACGTACGGCGATCATGTCGTGTTCCGCAACGCCAACCTGACAATTGAACGTGGCGACAAGGTGGCTTTCGTAGGCAAGAACGGTGAAGGTAAATCGACACTGGTGAAATGTATCATGAACGAAATCGACCACGACGGCACGCTGACGCTGGGACATAACGTGCAAATCGGATATTTCGCGCAGAATCAAGCCTCGCTGATGGACGAAAACCTCACGGTTTTCCAGACGATTGACGACGTGGCAAAAGGAGAAATCCGCAACAAGATACGTGACTTGCTGGGCGCCTTCATGTTCGGCGGACCGGAAGAATCTATGAAGAAAGTGAAAGTGCTCTCGGGCGGCGAACGTACCCGCCTGGCAATGATCAAGCTCCTGCTGGAACCGGTCAACCTCCTGATTCTGGACGAGCCGACCAACCACCTCGACATGAAAACCAAAGATATCCTCAAGCAAGCACTGATGGATTTCGACGGCACCCTGATCGTCGTTTCGCACGACCGTGACTTCCTTGACGGACTGGTGACCAAGGTCTACGAGTTCGGCAATAAGAAGGTGACGGAGCATCTTTGCGGCATCTACGAATTCCTCGAAAAGAAGAAAATGGATTCGTTGCAGGAACTGGAAAAGAAATAATAAACAATAAAAAGACATTATCTGCTTTAGGTGAAAGAAAAAGTATTTGTATATTTGTGCAAATTTAATAATAGACTTAGAGCAGATAATGTTCTGCAATAAAGGATGAAAGGGAAGAAACGATTCATAGTAACGATGCTATTCTTTATCAACATCATTATGTTGGTAGCCGCCGTTATTCCCCATCACCACCACCCCAACGGGATGATCTGCATGAAGCAGGACCAACCGGTAGAGCAGCAATGCCCCAACCACCATCATCACCCCGCAAGCGATTCATGTTGCAGCAGCGAATGCATGACCCGCTTCCACTCTCCCATCCCCTCCGTGCACACGGACAGCGGACCGAATTACGTATTCGTCGCCACCCTGTTTACGGATATGATCATCGAACATTTATTACGACCGCAGGAAAGACGAGTCAAAAATTACTACATCTATCGTGAATCCCTGCACGGTACGAAAATACCTCGTACCTCCTCCCTTCGGGCCCCTCCCTACTCTGTTTTTGCGTAATGACGTAAATGCAAGCAAGTTGCATCTGCGTTACTCTATCTTTGTAGCGTACAAAAACAGTAAAACTTAGTAGGAAAACAACATTTATGAAGAAACTTATCTTTATAGGAGTCGTGGGATTATTCGTCCTGGGCTCTTGCAACAGTAAAAATACTGGTCATAAAGGGCATGACCACGAGACCGTCACACACAATCATGATGAACACGAAGGACATGACCACGAAGCAGAAGGTCATGACCACGAAGCCGAAGGAGCCGACCATTCACACGAAGGTGAATGCAGCGGAGGACACGATCACGGCAAAGTTGCCACCAGCGAACCCGCCGGCGAGCACAGCGATGAAATCATCCTCCCGAAAGCGAAAGCTGACGCTGCCGGTGTAAAGGTAAATGCTATCACACCGGCCCCCTTCCAGCAAGTCATCAAGACAAGCGGACAGGTACTCGCTGCCCAAGGCGACGAATCGGTGGCTGTAGCCACGGTGGCCGGAGTCGTTTCTTTCCGCGGCAAGGTGACGGAAGGAATGAGCGTCGGTCGCGGCACTCCGCTGGTGACTATTTCTTCGCACAACATCGCCGACGGTGACCCCGTACAACGTGCCCGAATCGCTTACGAAGTATCCAAAAAGGAATACGAACGAATGAAGTCGCTCGTCAAAAACAAGATTGTGTCCGACAAGGATTTCGCACAGGCGGAGCAGAACTACGAAAACGCACGTATCAGCTACGAAGCGCTCGCCAAAAACCACTCGGCCATCGGTCAGAATATCACCGCGCCCATTGCCGGATACGTGAAAAGTATTCTGGTCAATGAGGGAGACTACGTAACCATCGGTCAGCCACTGGTCAGCGTGACACAGAACCGCCGGCTTTTCCTCCGTGCCGAAGTATCGGAAAAATACTACCCGTATCTCCGCACAATCAGTTCCGCCAATTTCCGGACACCTTATAATAATGAGGTCTACGAACTGAATGAACTGAGCGGCAGACTGCTTTCCTTCGGGAAAACTTCCGGAGACAACTCTTTCTACGTGCCCGTCACCTTCGAATTTGACAATAAAGGAGAAGTGATTCCGGGATCATTCGTCGAAGTTTATCTGCTTTCCTCCCAACTGGAAAACGTGATATCCGTGCCCCGCACCGCCCTGACGGAAGAGCAAGGCATCTTCTTCGTCTACCTGCAACTCGATGAAGAAGGCTACAAGAAACAGGAAGTGACCCTCGGCGCCGACAATGGCAAAAGTGTACAAATCCTGACCGGAATCAAACCCGGAGACCGTGTAGTGACCGAAGGCGCATACCAAGTTCGCCTGGCAAGCGCAAGCAACGCCATCCCTGCCCACAGTCATGAGCACTAGCGGCAAAGCGCCGCATCCAAGTTCCCTTGCGGCACACACAGAACTCATTTATAGTTACGCAAGTTTATCCCCTGTCCGGCACTTCTCAAAAGTAAACCGGGAGGAACCAGACTTAATCAATGAAATATCATGCTAAATAAAATCATACATTACTCCCTGCACAACCGACTGGTTGTGCTCTGCGCGGCCATCCTCCTGCTTATCGCGGGGACTTACACCGCCATGCATACGGAAGTAGACGTGTTTCCCGACCTGAACGCCCCGACAGTGGTCATCATGACCGAAGCCAACGGTATGGCAGCCGAGGAAGTGGAACAGCTCGTCACCTTCCCCGTCGAAACAGCCGTAAACGGGGCTACCGGCGTGCGCCGTGTCCGTTCTTCTTCGACCAACGGTTTCTCCGTTGTCTGGGTAGAGTTCGACTGGGGCACAGATATATACCTCGCCCGTCAGATCGTCAGCGAAAAGCTCGCCGTAGTCAGCGAGTCACTTCCCGTCAACGTGGGCAAGCCGACTCTCGGCCCCCAATCGTCCATCTTGGGCGAAATGCTCATCGTCGGTCTGACCGCCGACTCCACCTCCATGCTCGATCTGCGGACGATTGCCGACTGGACGATCCGCCCGCGCCTGCTCTCCACCGGAGGCGTGGCACAGGTGGCAGTGCTCGGAGGAGACATCAAGGAATATCAGATTCAGTTGGACCCCGAACGGATGCGCCACTACGGCGTATCGATGGGAGAAGTGATGGCCGTCACCCAAGACATGAACCTAAACGCCAACGGCGGCGTACTTTACGAATTTGGCAATGAATATATCGTGCGCGGAGTACTCTCTACCCCCAAAGTGGAAGAACTCGGCAAAGCGGTAGTGAAAACGGTGAACAACTTTCCGGTGACGCTGGAAGACATCGCCGACGTGAAAATAGGTCCCAAAGCCCCGAAACTGGGCACAGCCTCGGAGCGTGGCAAACCGGCCGTACTCATGACCGTCACCAAACAGCCCGCCACCAGCACGCTGGAACTGACGGACAAATTGGAGGCCTCTCTGCAAGACTTACAGAAGAATTTGCCTGCGGACGTCAAAGTCTCCACGGATATTTTCCGCCAGAGCCGCTTTATCGAAAGCTCTATCGGCAACGTGAAAAAGTCTCTTTTTGAAGGAGGAATCTTTGTCGTCATCGTACTTTTCCTGTTTTTGGCCAATGTGCGAACTACGCTGATTTCCCTTGTCACGCTGCCGCTTTCACTACTCGTCTCCATCCTCACGCTTCACTACATGGGGCTGACTATCAACACGATGAGTCTGGGAGGTATGGCCATAGCCATCGGTTCGCTGGTCGACGATGCCATCGTCGACGTGGAAAATGTATACAAGCGACTGCGGGAGAACCGTCTGAAAGCGGAAGCCGAACGCCTCAGCACGCTCGAAGTGGTATTCAACGCTTCGAAGGAAGTGCGAATGCCGATTCTTAATTCAACGCTGATCATTGTCGTCAGCTTTGTGCCGCTGTTCTTCCTGAGTGGAATGGAAGGACGTATGCTGGTACCGCTGGGTATCGCTTTCATCGTGGCGCTGTTCGCTTCCACGGTCGTTGCCCTCACGCTGACTCCGGTGCTCTGCTCTTACCTGCTGGGCAGCAACAAGACGAACAAGGAACTGAAAGAATCTTTCGTAGCCCGCTGGATGAAAGGCATTTACGAAAAGGCGCTGACATGGGTGCTGGCTCACAAACGGGTGACACTCGGCAGCACCATCGTCCTTTTCCTGATCGCCCTAGGGGTATTCTTTACGCTCGGGCGCAGCTTCCTTCCTTCGTTCAATGAAGGCTCGTTCACCATCAATATCAGTTCGCTGCCGGGCATATCTCTGGAAGAAAGCAACAAGATGGGACACCGTGCCGAAGAATTGCTGCTGACAATCCCCGAAATACAAACCGTAGCCCGCAAAACGGGACGTGCCGAACTGGATGAACACGCGCTCGGCGTAAACGTTTCGGAAATCGAGGCACCGTTTGAACTGAAAGACCGCCCGCGCAGCGAACTCGTCGCCGAAGTGCGCGAGAAACTCGGAACGATCACCGGAGCAAACATCGAAATCGGTCAGCCCATCAGCCACCGTATCGACGCGATGTTGTCCGGTACGAAGGCAAATATCGCCATCAAACTCTTCGGAGACGACCTGAACAAGATGTTCTCGCTGGGCAACCAGATCAAGGGAGCTATCAGCGACATTCCGGGAATTGCCGACCTCAACGTGGAACAACAAATCGAACGCCCGCAGCTGAAGATACAGCCCAAACGGGAAATGCTGGCGAAATTCGGCATCACCCTGCCGGAGTTTTCTGAATACGTGAATGTGGCGCTGGCAGGAAAAGTGATTTCGCAAGTGTACGAGCAGGGCAAGAGTTTCGACCTCATCGTCAAAGTGAAGGACGACGCACGCGACGAAATGGAGAAAATCCGCAACCTCATGGTCGACACCAACGATGGACGCAAAGTTCCTCTGAACTACGTGGCGGAAGTGGTTTCCTCCATGGGACCGAACACGATCAACCGCGAAAATGTAAAACGGAAAATCGTTATCTCCGCCAACGTTGCCGACCGTGACCTGCGCAGTGTTGTAAATGATATTCAGAAGCAGGTAGACGCCACTATCCAGTTGCCCGAAGGCTACCACATCGAGTATGGCGGACAATTCGAAAGCGAACAGGCTGCCAGCCGTGTATTGGCGCTGACATCTTTCATGAGTATTGTCATTATTTTCCTGTTGCTTTACCACGAGTTCCGCAGCGTCAAGGAGTCCGGCGTGATCTTGCTGAACCTGCCTCTGGCATTGATCGGCGGCGTTTTTGCGCTTGTCATCACGACCGGCGAAGTAAGCATTCCGGCAATTATTGGTTTCATCTCGCTGTTCGGTATCGCGACCCGCAACGGTATGCTGCTCATCAGCCACTACAACCACTTGCAGCAAGTGGAGGGACTGAACGTATACGACAGCGTGGTACAAGGCTCTCTCGACCGTCTGAATCCGATCCTGATGACAGCTCTCTCCTCTGCGCTGGCACTGATACCGCTGGCTCTGGGCGGTGATCTGCCGGGCAACGAGATTCAAAGCCCGATGGCCAAAGTGATTTTGGGCGGACTTTTAACATCTACTTTCCTGAACGGTTTCATCGTTCCGATTGTTTATCTGATGATGCATCGCCAGCGTAGCGCCGGAGCAAATTCTCCATGCGGCGTACCAGCGGAACAAGCATAATTATCAGTTAAATATAGCTACTATGTATATAGAAACAAATAAAAAAAGTATGAAACGAATCATCATCATAGGCTCTTTGGTAAGCTGCGCACTTCTCGCCCTCACGGGCGAAGTGCAGGCCCAAAGCGGCATCGAACAGGTTTTGAAGAATATCGAAGCCAACAATAAGGAGTTGCAGGCAAACGCCCAACTCATCACCTCGCAAAAGCTGGAAGCCAAAACGGACAATAACCTGCCGGACCCGACATTATCATACGCCCACCTTTGGGGAGCGAAAGATAAAAACGAAACGATCGGCGAACTTGTGGTGTCGCAAAGTTTCGACTTTCCGAGCCTGTATGCCACCCGCAACAAGCTGAATCGTCTGAAAGCGGGTGCTTTTGACAGTCAGGCGGACGTCTTCCGCCAAGAGAAATTGTTGCTCGCCAAAGAAGTGTGTCTGGACATTATCATGCTGCGCCAGCAAAAACACATCTTGGAGGAACGGCTGCGCAACGCAGAAGAACTTGCCAAAATGTACGCCAAGCGCCTCCAAACCGGAGATGCGAACGCTCTCGAAACGAATAAAATCAATCTGGAACTGCTGAATGTCAAGACGGAAACTTCGCTGAACGAAACGGCACTGCGCAATAAGTTGCAGGAACTGAACACGTTAAACGGCAATATCCCCGTAGTGTTCGAAGAAAACACGTATCCTGCGACGCCTTTCCCTGCCGACTATCAGATACTGAAATCGGAAGTGCTCTCCGCCGACCGCACGTTAATGGCGTTCAACAACGAAAGCCTCGTTGCCCGCAAGCAGATCGCCGTCAACAAGTCGCAATGGCTACCGAAACTGGAACTCGGCTACCGCCGGAACACCGAAACGGGAACGCCTTTCAACGGAGTAGTAGTGGGATTCTCCTTCCCGCTTTTCGAGAATCGCAACAAGGTGAAAATAGCCAAAGCGCAAGCGCTGAACATCGACTTGCAGAAAGACAACGCCACCCTGCAAGTGGAATCCGAACTGGCACAGCTCTATCGGGAAGCCAAAACGCTGCACACCTCTATGGAGGAATACAGGAAAACTTTTCAGGCGCAACAAGACCTCGCACTGCTGAAACAGGCTCTGACAGGCGGACAGATCAGCATGATCGAGTATTTTGTCGAGGTATCCGTCATTTATCAAAGTCATCAGAATTACCTCCAGCTGGAGAATCAATATCAGAAGGCAATGGCACGAATTTATAAGAGCAAGCTATAAATTCCGCTTTATTTCGCCCGATTATTGAATAAATAACTGAGGTTTCGCAAGTTCTTTATATTATTGACAAACAATAGTATCTCAATTCTCCTCCTCCCGGGAGCTACCCTTTATACACATCTATTTTTTTTAAGAAATAGATGTATAAAGAGTTAAATTAATTAAGGCTATTCATGATAAGCATAGTCATTATTTAATCTTTTTTTTCCTAATAACACCTTTAAATATTCCAATTTGTAAGGATTTAAAGATGTGTATAAAGGGTAGCTCCCGGGAGGAGGGGAATTAAGATAGTTTGGATAACGCAAAGGTAACCTGCGAAACTTGAATAAATAAAAAGAATGCATTACATTTGGGGACTGTAAAAAAACACTAAACTATTATGAAAACTAAAACCCTCTCTTACACCCCCATCTTGTTTTGCATTCTTATTTTATGGAGTGCCTGTAAAGACGATGCCGATGCCCCCCTGCGGTTTTACGACAGCAAATACGAAGTGCCCATGGGAGGAAGACGCTACCTCGGAATCGAAAGTGGAAACGGAGACTACTCTCTGGAAATCGGAAATCCCCGCATCGCAAGTGCCGGAGTCGAAAGCGGCTGGAGCGGAGTTCCCGCCGGACGAATGATTTACATATCCGGAATTCTCACCGGAAGCACGTATCTGAAAGTGACAGACAACGCCACACAGGAAACGCTCACTCTGCCCATTAAAGTGGTGGACTACTACGAAGATCTCAATCTGATACACGGCTCGTCATCCCTGCGTCCCAATGGGGACGAAAACCTACTGCCGGGTGTTGACGACATTTTCCTTGTCAGCAACGCTGCCCGTGACGCTTATTTCTTCAAACAAGGACAACGAACCGCTTTTTCATCGGGACTCGAACTGATCACCAAAGGAACTTATGCACTGAAACAAGGAGAAGACAACAAAGCCACGCTGACTCTTACCTTTTCATTGGATGCCTCACCGGCTACGGAACACCATTTCACCGTATGGGGAAACACGTACCTGCTTCATCGACTGGACAAGAACTTACATCTGAACTGGGGCACGCCGCCCATTGGAGAAACACGGACATCACCTGCCCCGCCTCCGGCCTACACACTGGAAGAAATAACGGAAGGAGCAGAACCGGGAACAGGCAGACAGGTCGGTTTCATTCTGAATTATAAGGAAATCCCCACGGGAATACTTCCCTAAATTATGGATGATAAATTAGCCGCGCTATCAAGCTAAGCATTCTATCCTTTCTCCGTTTCTTTCAGGAATGATCTTTACAGCGTACGTATCTCCTCCGGCAAATACCCGCTACGGATACGCCACTCCTGCGGATAAAGATTATTGGCACGATTTCCGATATTCTTAACAAATCCGAGAGGAATATTCCGGTAAGTAAGCAAGATATAACCACGAGGGGCTGTTTCCGGCAAGGTAATAGCTTCTTTTCGTAAATAAGCGATAGCCTGTTCATAACTCACCTCTTCGGTATCAAAAGCATCCTGCCGCAAGAGCGTAGCGCTCATCGCCAGCGCATGAGCGGGAGTCAAATCTCTCCCTTTCACTTCACCAGTCAGAACGCCTGCCTGTATCACTTTCAGATGCTGTTTCATGGCAGCCAGTTCATCGGTATATCGTTGCGGAAATGCGACGATGCCCGCGCCTTCCGCAGACAAGGTGTATTTTTCGGCATTTTCCAGCTTCAGCCAGTTCAGTGCCATCCCCATGTGTTCTTTGGAAACGGGAGAAGCAGCCGCTCCGCCTTTCTTATCTTTTTTCTTGGACGACTTTGCTTTTGAGAATGAATAGGTTGCCGGTTCATCTTCCGCATCCGGTTTGCGAAGTGCCGCCAGAAAGAATCCTTCGCCTTTTGTCTTATGAGGAAGAAAATGACAGACAGACAAACTTCTCTGAGATTCATCCTCTCCATCGAGTAAATTCCCCGTTATATTCCACTCGTCCTGCACCTCCAGCGGCAAGAGTTCCGCACCGAATTCCTGCTGAATCCAGCAGACGTTCTCTTCATCTTCTTTGCTATTATAGGTACACGTACTATATATTAATATGCCGCCCGGTTTCAGACAGGGCCAAATATCCGCAATAATCCGCCGCTGACGCTGCCAGCAGATCTCTACATTCTCCGGACTCCATTCCTCCACAGCCACGGGATCTTTACGAAACATTCCCTCGCCCGAACAAGGCACATCGGTCAGAATAACATCGAAGAAAGACGGAAGTGCCGAGAAATCAGCCGGATCATTGTTGGTAACCACCACATCCGGATGCCCCCACTTCGTCAGATTCTCCGCCAGCACCTGTGAACGGTTCCGGATCACTTCATTCGCCACCAGCAGACTCCCTTCCGGAAGCACGCTGCGCGCATGGGTTGATTTTCCTCCGGGCGCCGCACAAAGATCGAGCATCACCACCGGAGACTCGACATACTGCCGCAGCACCTGCTCCACAAACATGGACGAAGCCTCCTGAACATAGTAGCAACCGGCATGAAACAACGGGTCGAACGTAAAAGTCAGACGCTCGTCAAGATAGTAGCCATCGGATGCCCAGGGAACTTTGTTGAAGGAAAAACGGGCAGAACTGTCTGTCAGCGAGCTTACTCCTTCCTCCTTCATTCTCAATTTATTGATCCGAATGCTGACGGGAGGCTCCTGTTGCAAGGCGGCAGCCAGTTTTTCATATTCTTCATTGCCCAGTAAGGCACGGGTATAGTCGATAAAAGAAGCGGGTAAATTCATTTTTCATTTATTAATTCCTGCAAATATCAAAAATATTTCGTCTCTTTGCAACTTTCTGACATACGAACTACGTCTAACAGACAAAGAAACAAATAAAAGAATTAATATATGAAACGGATTTTAATTGCTTTACTGGTCATGATGACCATTTTCTCTCTGGCAAACGCCCAGAAACAAACGACTATTGTGAACGACTCTACCGGAAACGTAAAAGTGACCGTAACGAAAGGGAAAGGCAAGGATGCCAAGGTTAATGTCGGCAACACGGCCGTCACTGTGATCGGCATCGATGACGAAGACGCCGACACGACAAGTGTAGATACGGGCAAAGTGAGTAGCTCCTCGCGCGGCCCTCACGGAAAAGCGAGCTTCACCATCAGCTCTGACGACGATGACTTCCCGTTCAATAATTTCGGAGATGCAGTCGGAGGAGGTATTCTGGTAGCCATCATCAGCATCATTGCCATATTCGGAATGCCGGTATTCATCATATTTGTAGTCTTCTTCTTCCGCTACAAGAACCGGAAAGCACGCTACCGTCTTGCCGAACAGGCTCTCGCAGCCGGCCAGCCTCTTCCGGAAGAATTCATACGGGAGAACAAATCGACAGACCAACGTACACAAGGAATCAAAAATACCTTTACAGGCATCGGGCTCTTCATATTCCTCTGGGCCATCACCGGTGAATTCGGAATTGGCGCTATCGGACTGCTCGTCATGTTTATGGGACTGGGACAATGGCTGATCGGCTACAAGCAACATGCCAACGAGGAAACCAAGAACAGAGAAACCGCCATCAGAAGCAACGACATCATCATCTCGGAGAAGAACGACGAAGAGAAGAACGAAGAAAATAGATGAGCCAACTCAACGATATATCGCTAGTCGCACAGGTCGTGGTGTTCAAGAACACCAGGGCCTTCGACCAGTTGGTACAAAAATACCAGTCGCCTGTCAGACGCTTCTTCCTGCATCTGACTTGCGGTGACAGCGAATTGAGTGACGACTTGGCACAGGATACATTCATCAAGGCATATACCAATCTGGCCTCGTTCCGTAACTTGTCGAGTTTCTCCACATGGCTATACCGTATTGCTTATAATATTTTTTATGATTATATTCGCAGCCGGAAGGAGATGGCAGACCTGGATACCAGGGAAGTAGACGCCGTCAACTGCACCGAACAAGCGAACATAGGGCAGACAATGGATGTTTATCAGTCACTCAAATCGCTGAAGGAAGTGGAACGAACCTGCATCACGTTGTTTTACATGGAAGATGTAAGCATCGACAAGATTGCAGGAATAACGGGAATACCGGCAGGAACGGTGAAAAGCCACCTGTCGCGTGGAAAAGAAAAATTAGCAACGTATTTAAAAAGAAACGGTTATGACGGAAATAGATAATGATAAACTTCTGAAAGCAATTACTCGGCCAGTAACATCCAGGTACTGGAAGGTTTAGAGGCTGTACGTAAGCGTCCTGCCATGTACATCGGCGACATTAGTTCCAAGGGACTCCATCACTTGGTTTACGAGGTTGTAGACAACTCCATCGACGAAGCGCTCGCCGGTTATTGCGACCACATCGAAGTTACCATCAACGAAGATAACTCTATCACCGTACAAGACAACGGACGCGGTATTCCGGTAGACTTTCACGAAAAAGAACAGAAATCCGCTCTCGAAGTTGTCATGACCGTGCTGCATGCCGGCGGTAAATTCGACAAGGGTTCCTACAAAGTTTCCGGTGGTTTGCACGGCGTCGGTGTATCTTGTGTAAACGCATTGTCCACGCACATGACGACGCAGGTTTTCCGCAACGGAAAAATCTACCAGCAAGAATACGAATGCGGCCATCCGCTATATTCGGTAAAGGAAGTCGGCACTACCGCAATCACCGGTACGCGCCAGCAGTTCTGGCCGGATGCTACAATCTTTACTGAAACGGTCTACAGTTACGATATTCTGGCAACCCGCATGCGCGAGTTGGCCTATCTGAACGCCGGCATCAAAATTACGCTGACCGACCTCCGCGTAAAAGAAGAAGACGGAAGCTACAAGCAAGAAGTTTTCTATTCCGTAGAGGGCTTGAAGGAGTTTGTGCGCTATATAGATTCTTCCCGCGAACATCTGGTGAACGATGTCATCTACATCAACACCGAAAAACAAGGTACGCCGGTAGAGGTAGCCATCATGTACAATACTTCCTACAACGAGAATATCCACTCTTATGTAAACAATATCAATACCATCGAAGGCGGTACGCACCTGGCCGGCTTCCGCCGTGCGCTGACCCGTACCTTGAAGAAATATGCCGAAGACAACAAGATGCTGGAAAAGGCAAAAGTAGAGATTTCCGGCGATGACTTCCGCGAAGGTCTGACCGCAGTTATCTCCATCAAGGTGGCCGAACCGCAGTTTGAAGGACAGACCAAGACAAAGCTCGGTAACAACGAGGTTATGGGAGCTGTGGACCAGGCTGTAGGCGAAGCACTCTCCTATTACCTGGAAGAGCATCCCAAAGAGGCCAAAATGATTGTAGACAAGGTGATATTGGCAGCACAGGCACGCGTGGCTGCACGCAAGGCGCGCGAGTCCGTACAACGCAAGTCACCGATGTCCGGTGGCGGCATGCCGGGCAAACTGGCCGACTGCTCCAGCAAAGACCCGGAAGAATGCGAATTGTTCCTCGTCGAGGGTGACTCTGCAGGCGGTTCTGCCAAACAAGGACGTAACCGTACTTTCCAAGCTATCCTGCCGCTTCGCGGTAAGATTCTGAATGTAGAGAAGGCCATGTGGCACAAAGCATTCGAAAGCGATGAAGTAAACAATATCATTCAGGCTTTGGGCATCCGCTTCGGTGTAGACGGAGAGGACAGCAAGGAAGCCAATATAGACAAGTTGCGTTACAAGAAAGTAATCATCATGACCGATGCCGACGTCGATGGTTCTCACATCGACACGCTGATCATGACGCTCTTCTTCCGCTATTTCCCGCAGGTGATACAGCAAGGGTATCTGTACATTGCCACTCCCCCGCTCTATCTCTGCACCAAAGGCAAGGTGAAAGAATACTGCTGGACAGACCAACAGCGCCAGAAGTTTATCGATACTTACGGCGGCGGTTCGGAAAATGCGGTCCACACCCAGCGCTACAAAGGTTTGGGTGAAATGAATCCGGAACAATTGTGGGAGACAACCATGAATCCGGAAAACCGCATGCTGAAGCAAGTGCATCTTGAGAATGCTGCCGAAGCCGACTATACCTTCTCCATGCTGATGGGTGAAGACGTAGGCCCGCGCCGCGATTTCATCGAAAAGAACGCAACCTATGCAAATATTGACGCATAATCAGGAAATTAAAAATTGAGAATTAAGAATTGAAAAATAGACATGCTATCATTTTAATTCTTAATTCTCAATCCTCAATTTTTTATTTACCAACCTCACATCTTACAACGAAGAAGCTCCGGACGGACAGGAAATACCTGTTGACCGGAGCTTTTCTTATATCATTCCCTGCTTCTTCATCTCTTCGGCAGCCAGTTCCAGCTCGGCATACCAATCTTCACCGAATTTACGTATCAAAGGTTCCTTTAAGAACTTATATACCGGCACATCCTCTTTCCGCCCCAACAGGACAGCCGCCTTACAAACATCCCAACGGTGATAGTTCACCGCCTTATAAGGCCCGTAATCGCCTATGCGGATAGGATAAAGATGGCAGGAAACGGGTTTGTAAAAGTCCGTCTTACCTTCTCTATACGCTTTTTCTATGGCACAATAGCAACAGCCTTTCCCGTCATAGCAAGTAAATACACAGTCCTTGTTATTAACGATAGACGTTACCAAATCGCCCTCTTCATCCGTGTACACCACTCCTTGTGCATCTATCACGGCACGCGCTTCCGGAGAAAGTTCATCCCAAATCACAGGCAGTACCTCTTCCAGTTTCTCTACCTCCTCAAATTCCACCGGAGCACCGGCATCCCCTTCAATGCAACATTCTCCTTTGCAAGCATCCAGATTGCAAAGGAACTTCTCGCGCAGTACATCAAAAGAAACTACAACATCATCTATCTGTAACATTAGTAAATTGAAAATTAAAAATTGAGCATTAAAAAATAAATGTTCACCTGTTTAAAGATTGTTTCATCCGCTTCTTCTAAGACAATATGAATTCTTTCTGAGCATCCGCTAAAAACTTGTATGCGTTTACTATTCGAATAGCAAACGCATACGACTTAGCATGGATAACATTATCCCTTGCTATCATTTCTTAATTTTTAATTCTCAATTATCAACTTATAATCAAGTCTTTACCAGTCATTTCAGCAGGTTGCTTCATACCCAGAATATGCAGGATGGAAGGAGCTACATCCGCCAATACACCGTTCTCTACCTTAGCATTCTTATCGGCCGTGACATAAACAAACGGAACGGGATTCAAAGAGTGGGCCGTATTCGGCGTACCATCCTCGTTCAGGGCATGGTCGGCATTACCGTGGTCGGCAATGATGATTACCTCGTAATCGTTGGCTTTGGCAGCTTCCACCGTATCTTTCACGCATTCGTCGATAGCTTTTACGGCTTTCTCAATGGCTTCGTAAATACCGGTGTGACCCACCATATCGCCGTTCGCATAATTCACTACGATGAAATCGAACTTCTTGGTATTAATGGCCTCAACCAGTTTATCTTTTACTTCGTAAGCGCTCATTTCCGGCTTCAGGTCATACGTAGCCACCTTCGGAGACGGAACAAGGATACGTTCTTCCGCATCGTACGGAGTTTCGCGACCGCCGTTGAAGAAGAATGTTACGTGGGCGTACTTCTCCGTTTCGGCAATATGGAGCTGGGTCTTGCCGTTGGCTGCCAAGTATTCGCCCAAGGTATTCTGTACGTTTTCCTTATCGAAGAGAATGTGCACACCCTTGAAGGAAGCATCGTACGGAGTCATGCAATAATACTGCAAACCGGGAATAGTGTGCATTCCCTGCTCGGGCATATCCTGCTGAGTAAGCACGATAGTCAGTTCCTTGGCACGGTCGTTACGATAGTTGAAGAAGATAACTACGTCACCTTCCTTGATAGTACCGTCGAAGTTCGCGTTTACAATCGGTTTGATGAACTCATCGGTTACGCCCTCATCGTAAGACTCCTGCATGGCCTGGACCATGTCGGAAGCAACCTTACCTTCTCCGTTTACCAACAGGTCATAAGCCACTTTCACACGTTCCCAACGTTTGTCGCGGTCCATGGCATAGAAACGGCCTACGATGGAAGCAATCTTACCGGCTGACTTTTCGCAATGTGCCGTCAACTGCTCGATGAAACCTTTACCGCTCTTCGGGTCGGTGTCGCGACCGTCCATAAAGCAGTGGATAAATGTATTCTCGATGCCGTATTCCTTTGAAATATCGCAAAGCTTGAACAGATGGTCGAAAGAACTGTGCACACCGCCATTGCTGGTGAGTCCCATAAAATGGATGTTCTTACCGTGCTCCTTCGCGTAAGAGAAAGCGGAAACGATTTCCTTATTCTTCAGGATGCTGCCGTCGGCACAAGCACGGTTAATCTTTACCAAGTCCTGGTATACGATGCGTCCTGCACCGATATTGAGGTGACCTACTTCCGAGTTACCCATCTGTCCGTCGGGCAAACCGACATTCTCGCCGCTTGCCTGCAACTCCGAGTGCGGATAAGTGGCCAACAGGCTGTCCCAATAGGGAGTAGGCGTATTGAAAATCACATCATCTTTACCTTGATCGCCGATACCCCAGCCATCAAGAATCATTAAAAGGGCTTTCTTGCTCATAATTATTAGTTTTTTAATTGTACAATCTCTACTTATATGGAAGAAGGGAATTGATTTACAATCCGTTTTTCCAATTGCAAAGGTACAAAATAGCGGCCAAACTATGTCATTCGGAAAGTAAAAATAACATTTGCACAAAGGAGCGCTTTCCATAAACAACAAGAAATCCTAAAAAAGCCATGCCGACGCATGAAATCCAATATGATTTTCATACTTTTGCATGGCTTTTAAATAAAATCAACTGAAATTATGGACGATTCAAACCCACGAACGTGCAATAGTGTTTACAATTAAAGCGAGCGGAGACGTTGGTCGCAATGCCTCTGTTCGGACTAAAGAAAGGAGGCAAAACAATGAGAAAGTATCTCTACAGCGAAAACGGCTTCGTAGAAAAAGCCGAATGGAAACCTAACTGCTGGGTAAACGTGGAGTGCCCGGACGACAGCGATTTCCAATTCCTTACCCAAGAACTGAAAGTTCCCGAATCATTCCTTGAAGACATAGCCGATACGGACGAACGTCCGCGCACGGAGACCGAAGGCAACTGGCTGCTGACCATTCTGCGCATTCCGATGCAGAGCAACCAGCACGGCATCCCGTTTATCACTGTGCCCATCGGCATCATTACAAACAACGATATCATCGTTTCCGTATGTTATCATCACACCGAACTGATACCGGACTTCATACAGCATACCCGTCGCAAAGGGATTGTAGTCAACAATAAGCTGACACTGATTTTACGAATCATATACTCCTCCGCCGTATGGTTCCTGAAATATCTGAAACAAATCAATAACGATGTGGCCACCGCCGAAAAGGAACTGGAAAAGAGCATCCGCAACGAGGACCTTCTCCAGTTGATGAAACTGCAAAAGACGCTGGTGTACTTCAACACTTCCATCCGCGGCAACGAAGTCATGATAGGACGGTTGAAAAACATCTTCCAAGACACGGACTATCTTGATTTGGAACTGCTGGAGGATGTTGTTATCGAACTGAAGCAGGCGTACAACACGGTAAACATCTACAGCGACATCCTTACAGGGACAATGGACGCTTTCGCTTCCATTATTTCCAACAACGTGAATGCTATCATGAAACGCATGACAAGCCTCTCCATTACCCTGATGATACCTACGTTGATAGCCAGTTTCTACGGTATGAACGTGGATATACACCTAGAAGGATTTCCACATGCGTTTGTGTTCATTGTGCTGCTGTCCGCAATATTATCGGCCGTGACCTTTATATGGTTCAGAAAAATCAAATGGTTCTGAAAATACGTGTACGCTACAGACATCAGTATTTCAACACCTTTGCAGACACCGTTTTATACCTGGGCATCGTCATACCGATAGAAGCACCGATATAGGTAGGGTCGCAAACTATATATTTCCGGCCGTTCACCATGAGATAATCACCGGAAACATTGCCATTGAAGCGGACAGCAGTGGCGATGTGTTCCGGGTAATCCAGCAGTACGACATCAAGTCCCAAGAGTTTCCGCACCAGATAAGAGAACAGCATCGCACGGTCCTCGCAATCGGAATAGGGATAGTAGAACAGTTCTTCGACAAAGAACGGCTTCTCGTATCCGAACTGTTGGCCGTCTGTCTGATATTGGAAAGCGGTCTGCACGAAATTTATCAGAATGTTTGCCGCATCCGCCTCATTCCGTCCCTGCACCAAAGGAGCCAATGAAGACAATATCCGGTTTTCCATGGCAGCATTGACCGGAGCATTGAAGTAGACGCTGTAATCGCACTGGGGATAAGCTTTATAGAAATCCATCAAAGCCTTCGGAACATCCACCGTAACCTTGGCAGCGCTTCCCTTTGCCTGGTGAGTGGAACTGACGACTGTACCCGGAAACAACGGAGCCTCTTTCAATTGCATTCCTACACTGTTCTTTGCCTTGGGATGCTGGTTGAAGTCGTCTGCCCATTAATCATCTGCACGCTACTCTGTTGCGAGCGGCTGGGCCCCATCAACACATCAAATCCCTTCATAGAAGGAGCACGAAAATCCCTTACCTTTTGTGTAGTCACCGTATACGACAGTCTGAACTGGTCTCCTACCGCCACAGCGTCAGGAGCGGACGCAGTAAACGATACCTTGCCATCGGCAAAGGCATTCATACTGACTGCAATCAGTGCTATCCATAAGAAAACTATTTTTCTCATATATTATTCCTATTATGTTTGTTACCAATCTTTTTCCAGACGACCTCCTTGAAGTACCTGCTGCTTTTTCACTTTATCCTGCACATCCTTCTCGTCTTGCATGACAGAGTTTAACAGCTGCTCGGCATTTTCCTTAGACATCTCATTATCTTTCTTTTCCGGCTGAGAAGGTTGTTGTTGCTGGTCTTGATTCTGTTGCTGGTCTTTCTGCTGATCCTGCTGTTTATCCTGCTCCTTCTGTTGGTCCTGTTTATCCTGATCTTGATTCTGATCCTGGTTCTGCTGCTGGTCTTGCAATTGTTTCTGTGCCAAAGCAAGGTTATAGCGCGTTTCATCATCTTTCGGATTATTGCGTAACGACTCCTTATAGGCTTCTACCGCCTTTGCATAATCCTTCTGAGAATGAAAGATGACTCCCATATTATGATAAATCTGTGCTAAGTTCGATTTGTCCTTTTCTATCTTGGTAGCTCCCACATATTGCTCCATCGCTTCCTGCAGCTTGTTCTGCTGGGTCAATGTATTTCCCAGGTTGAACATGGAAACCGTTGACTTCGGGTTTACCTCCAAAGCCTTCCGATAGTTCACTTCTGCATCCACATATACGCTATCCTTAAAAAAACGGTTTCCCTTACGGATATAATCGCGTTCCGCCTTCTGTGCAGAAGCTGAAACTGCCACTAACAGCAGCAAAACTATTCCAATATACTTTTTCTGTAACATACGCATCATTTCTTATTAGAGAATAAATGAATGTTGCGGAACAGAGGATTCTTGCGCTCCAATATCAACATCTCAGCCAGTAACAACAGCAGAATAATCCATGCCACTGCCTGAAACTGTTCATTGAATTCCGTGTACACCTGTGTTTCCACATCTGCCTTTGCCATCTTGTTGATTTCCTGACTAATCGCTTTCTGTGCACCGTTGGTATTGTCTACGCGCACATAAATACCATTTCCTGCCTGAGCAATTTCCTGACACATCTGCTCATTCAAGCGAGTAACGATTACATTACCTTCACGATCACGACGATAATCATTAGTACCCTCTATTGGAATGGGGGCACCCTCAGGCATACCTACCCCTAATACATTGACCTGGATACCTTTCTCTGCAGCAGCCTTAGCAGCTTCTACGGCACCACCTTCATGGTTTTCACCGTCGGTGATGACAATAACAGTACGTCCCACTCCTTCTTGAGGTGTAAAACTCCGGGCAGCCAGATTTATTGCAGCTCCAATTGCCGTACCTTGCTTGGAAATCAGCGAAGGGTCGATGGACTCCAAAAACATCTTGGCAGAAATATAATCACTCGTAATAGGTAACTGGGTAAATGCGTCACCTGCAAAAACAATCATACCGACCTTGTCATTCTGCATCTTATCTACCAACTGCGCCACCAGCCGTTTTGCCTTCTGCAAGCGGCTTGGCTGTACGTCTTGTGCCAGCATGGAATTGGATATATCCAACGCAATCATCACTTCCACTCCCTGGCGTTTTACCGTCTCCAGTTTGGAACCAAACTGCGGACGTGCCAGCAGTACCGTGAACAACCCGATAGCCGCAAAAACCAACCAAAACTTCACATCCGGACGGTATTTGGAAACATCCGGCATTAGCTGTGCCATCAGTATAGGGTCACCAAACTTACGAATGGCTTTCCTCCTCCGATAATTGGAGTACAAGTAGAAGGCCGCCAATAAAGGCAGCAACAGCAACAAGTACAAATATGCAGGTTCTTCAAATCGAAACATCTTTTTATTTACAATTTAGCAATTTACAATTTACAATTTGGCTACGCAATGACTGATACACTAAAAGACATTCTCCTTTTTACGGTATCTTCTTCAATATAGAGTTGCGTAACAGTACCTCCAGTAATACGCACAAGAAAGCAGCCAACGCCAACCAGCGGTACTCTTCCTGGCGCTTGCTGTATTCTTTTACATTCAATTTTGTTTTCTCCAGCTTGTCTATCTCCTCATACACTTCCTTCAACTTCGAGTTGCTGGTGGCACGGAAATAGTTACCTTCCGTTGTTCCGGCAATCTGTGTCAAAGTCTTTTCATCAATTTCGACGGGCATATTGACATATTGCACTGTTCCGCCTACCGGATAAGGATAAGGAGCCATACCATTGGTTCCTACCCCAATAGTATAAACGCGAATGTCAAAACTCTTGGCTATTTCAGCAGCCGTCAAAGGAGAAATATCACCTTTATTATTGACACCGTCCGTCAGCAGAATAATGACTTTCGACTTTGCCTTGCTATCCTTCAAACGGGTAACGGCATTGGCAATACCCATACCGATTGCCGTTCCGTCTTCAATCAGCCCGCACTTCATATCTTTAAGCAAGTTCAACAATACGGCATGGTCTACTGTCAACGGACATTGCGTAAAGCTTTCTCCAGCAAACAAAGTTATACCTATATTGTCATTCGGACGTCCGTTAATAAACTCTGCCGCCACATCCTTCGCCGCTTCCAACCGGTTAGGTTTCAGGTCTTCGGCCAGCATACTGGTAGAAACGTCCATAGCAAGCATGATATCAATACCCTCAATCTCACTGTTCTGCCAGCTATCGGTGGTTTGCGGACGTGCCAAAACAAGAATAATCAGTATCAAGGCAATTATCCGCAATACAAACGGTACATACAACAAATAGTTCTTATAGCTTTTAGGGGTATGGGCATACACACGGGCATCCGAAATCTGAAGCGTAGCTTCACTATTCTTCCGCTTCATAATATACCATACTATATAAGGTATAAGCAACAGCAGCAAAAATAAATATTCAATATTGGCAAAAACCATATTTATGTACGATTTAACGATTTACAATTCAGCTTCGCTCCAAACATCCCTCACTTTTCACTCATGTATATCCGATTGAAGTCACTTTTCCTGTATTAAGCAAAATAATTATACAACTCCAATCCGATATATATCAATGAACTGACAAGGGCTACAGCCAACACTACAATACCCGTTCCCAGCAAAACCTTGGTACGCAAAGAACGTTTCTCGATAATGGTAATCTCCGTAGGCTGCGGCTTGGCATTCTCCTCTTCTTTCTCCTTGGTTTCATTAATAAAGTCAATGGCATTAATCAGGTTAGCGTCATTTTCGTTCATCAATGGATTATGCTTGGCAAATTTCACCAAATCAGCAGTCTGGAACAATTCACGCAAATCCGATATTGCTTCCTTATCTTTCATTTCCAGCAACTTGTCTATGATTTCCGAGGAAGTCATTTCCAATGCATTGAAACCGAAACGGTCTTTTATATAAGTACGAATAG
>ENA-UEYG01000863-UEYG01000863.1-human-gut-metagenome-genome-assembly--contig:-NODE-863-length-23077-cov-7.092391_pt1 | contig 23077 bp, 10 predicted proteins | sample MGYA00242933_ERZ507934 | MGnify/ENA primary metagenome ERZ507934 (study PRJEB26167, sample SAMN06115527) | human gut metagenome | host: Homo sapiens | place: China:Zejiang | collected 2015-11-10... | reverse complement strand
GGCGAGGCGAAGTGCGGCCTTGCCCGTCATCATCCCCAAATCCGTCATGCTGTTTTCCTCCCAACAGGTGAATGAAGTGGATGCCCTCTTTCACGAGGATCAATCAGGTCCATTCTTTTTTATACATTGGGAGTATTCTCTTTTGCACATCGTATTAGAGCTTGTATCGTTAATATCTTTTTATATGTGTTGGTTATCAACTCTATACTAGCTATCGCAAACGATGTTTCCATGATTATAGATTTTTAAATATATGTCAGGATATCTTCTCTTCAAAAGAAAGATACCATGACAAGAAAACGGTATGACAATAGGATAAACAACTCTCCATGCTCTTTATAGGAGGAACTATGGGTATCCCACAAAAAAGCCTCGTGATCGGCGCTTGCGAAATCGCCTGCCACTACCCGGAGCTCTCACTCAACGACGCGGCAGGAGATGCGCTCCAACTCGCTGAAAAGATCCGGCTTTGCGGCATTGAGGAAAACCAAAAGAAAGAGACTGTCTTTATCGCAGCTTGCCGTTTTGTCAGTGCAGATAAAGATCTCACGCCTCAAAAAGCGATAGAAAAGGCTTTACGGCTATGGGATATCATTGAAGCATGACGGAAAAGCAATATTGGAAAACGGTAAACCGATGGGAATGTGCTCTCTCATGGGGTTAGGCCGTGGCACAAGATGAAATCGGAGCCCTCCCCACAAAAAAGGAGCCAAAACCCAAAAACATCCCTCCCGAAATGAGTCGAGAGGGATGTTCCGGACATAAAGCGAGGCCCTAAGGATAGCCACCACAGAGTGTTGAGGCCGGGCATCTTCTTTCAATGCATCATTGTTTCAAACGATCTGCATACCGCCCTTAGCTCATTCATACCATATCACTTGTTCCCCCTCGCAAGGTTGCGGGAAACCACCATGAGGGCGGCAAGCATGACGAGCAGCAGGGCCGTGCCCATGAGCAGGGCATAATCCTCCATCTGCAGGATCGTGTACAGCAACGAGTACAGGGCCACGAGCAATACGCCTATCCCCATACCTTCCTTATAATTACGCAGGGCGAAACCGACATAGCACGACACCATCAGTACAATGCATCCCGATGCCGAAAGGTAGGATGTCAGAAAGGCCAGATGCTCGGACAACGACAGCAGGACCAGATAGAACACCACCATCGACAGCCCCACGATGCCGTACTGTACCGGATGCAGCCGCGCCCCAAGACCCATTTCAAATACAATGAACGCAAGGAAAGTCAGGCCGATGAACAGCACGCCGTACTTCACCGAGCGTTCCACCAGCTTATAGTGCGTACCGGCTTGGTACAGATCCACGCCGACGGCAAACTCCGTGAAATGCCTCGGCCACGTGTGCAGCGTGCCAAGATTCGGATACGAGCGCGCCAATGACGGCACGCTCCACACCGCGGAGAAGCCCGTGTCCGAAGTTTCATAAGAGGCCGGAAGCACCTGCCCTTGAAAACTCGGATGCGGCCACGGCGAACGCACCTTGATCTCCGTGGTTTCGCCCGCCGTCGCAAACCGGATGCCGCCGCTGCCGCTCAAGGCCAGCCGCTGCGAAAAGTCAAATGTCCCTTGCCCCGCATTCAGGGCAATGGGAACACGGAAGCCGGACGGAAGGTTCTCGAACGGCTGCGTACCCGGCTCGGCGCTGTACGGGACACCGGCCCAGACGAACGGGCTCGCCTCGCGGAGCGCACTCGGGTGGCTCAGGCCCGTGACCACGAAAGACCGGGCATAATCCACATCAACCAACGCGGGGACGATGCGGGTCAGCGCTTCCCTGGACGGCAATGTGAACTGCCCGGAAATACCGATCTCGGACGTATACACCAACGCCCGGTATATCCCCCTACGGCGGGATTCTGGATCAAGCGTGGCGTCAAAAGACAGACGCGACGGCAGGATGACGAAATAGCTCGCCTCCAGCCTTGTTTCGCGTACCAGCCTGTCCTCGCCCCCCTCGACGGGCACGACGCGTTCCCGCTCCACACGCTCCGTATACGGGACCAGCAGATACGGGCCGGAAAGCTGCTGCAGCCCGCCCCATGTCCGGCTGATGTCCTCCACCACTTCACGGTACAGCGACGAGCGTTCCCCTACGAGGCTTTCCACCATCAAGAGCGGAATCAGGAGCAACAGTGCGATGCCCGCTACGACGGCGTAACGAAACATCATCGAATCCTTCAATTGATCCTGCAACACGGCCTTGTCCGTATTGTTCGGCGTCTCCACAACATCCTCCACGGGCAACTGAGGTTCTCGGGCCTTTTCTGAAGGAGCCCCCTGCTCTCCAGACGTTTCGAACGCGAACGTATCTTCGGCGGTCAGGGATTCTGTCCGGACCACCCCTTTCTCCGCAGCCCCCGGAGGAGGCAACGGCTCCGCCGCAGTAACCGGGGTCTGTCCGGAAACCCGGCGCGTCCGGCGCATGATCCATCTGACTATGGCCACGAAACCGATGCACAACGGGATCAAAATCAACACGAGTACAAGCAGACCGATCAACATCACTTCGAACATACTTTATTTCCTGTCAATGCGACTCAACAGTTCCACCAACGGTGAACACCGGAGGTTCCCTCCCCGCCAATGTGCACTCAACAGGCACGCACAGCAAGCCTTGCCTTCTTTCTCCGGCCATAAGATGTGCCTGTTCCATCCTCTTTATTTTCTACCGCGTCACCCATACCAATGGAGCAGCCCTTCTCCGCACCCGGATTACCGCATAAACGGTATATCCGTACAGACACCAATTACGCCAGCAAGAATCCCCGTGCGAACCCCGAAGGGCTTTCCAAACATAAAAAAAGCCCTCCCGAAATCTCAGGAGGGCTTTGCTCAATCCATAGCAGGGTGGAGCACCACGCGGCCTTCCGCCAATGAGCGGGGCACGTCGATGATACGTTGGTTGCGCGACCCTCGGAACCGGATGATCAAGGACTTCTCCTCCAGTATGAAGGGGCCGTCCACAAGGATATCCAGCTGGCGCAGCAACGGCATATGCCGGCTGTCCGCAAGCAGCTCCTCATACAAATACCCGGTATAGCTCGTCAGATTGTACCCCGCAGCGCGCAGGCGCTCTGCCAGCGGCGCAAGCTTTCCGCTCTGTACGAACGGTTCCCCGCCGCTGAACGTTACCCCGCGCACGATGGGGTTTTTCCGTACGTCCGCAAACACCCAGTCGGGTGAAACCATGCGCCCGCCGTCGAAAGGATGCGTCGTCGGGTTATGGCAGCCCTTGCAATGGTGCGGGCAGCCCTGCGTAAACAGGACGTAGCGCAAGCCCGGCCCATCTACGATGGACTCCTCGACAATGCCGGATATGCGTATTTCGTCGCTCATACCAAAACCTCTGACTTCGCCAAGACGAGGGAGCATTGCGGAAGGGAGGGAAAAGCTTTTCTAAAGAAAGGGGGGAGCACCCCCACGCTTTTCCCTCCCTTCCCAAGGGCTTCTGCGCTTATTGGATCCCTGTTCACAGCTTTTTCAGCTTCAAAACGAAAGAACCCTAGTTACCGCAGCAGCCGATCTTGCAATGCTTCACGCGATCTTCGACTTCGGCGCGTTTGGCGTTGTTGAAACGATCCACGGTACCGACGAGGTATCCGGTAATGCGACGGATACGTTCAAACTTCACGCCTTCGCCAACCAAAACTTTCTTGCTTTCAGTGTTCATCGAACCATTCTCCAATACTTGGTTTAACAATAATGGGTATATCGGAAAATGCGGGCATCCGCACTTTGCTTGCTCATCAGCGCGACATTGACGCGCCTCTTCAATGCATTCCCAGTTCAACCGCTCCAGCTGGGCTGTCCCCGAGCTATACGAATTGATCCAAGGCGTTCCTCTTAGCGAACGGGGATGGAAAAACTCACCCGCTCCAACAGCCGGAACGAACCCCCTCCGCGCGGCCTCCCCACCAGTCAAAAGTCTTAGGAAGGGAAAGGGAGGGGTTTGGGGAGGGGAAGCCCTTCTTTCAGAAGGGTTCCCCTTCCCCTCCCCAATATTCATCTAAATCACCATATTGGGCATCTTGTCCTCGGCTTCGAGGCGTTCCTCTTCGGAACGCACGTCGCGGATGTAGCCCTTGATCTTGCGCAATACTTCGATATCGACGCCTTCGCCGTCGTGACGCCCGCAGCGGGGACACACGTCGCCGATGATGCCCGTGTAGCCGCACAGGGGATCACGGTCCACGGGATGGTTGATGGACCCGTAGCCGACGCCCATGTCCTTCATGGCCCGGATGAGATCCTCGAACGCCTCAAGGTTGTTCACCGGATCGCCGTCCACTTCCACATAGGTGATGTGCCCGCCGTTGGTCATCGCATGATACGGCGCTTCAAGACGGATCTTGTTGTAGGCGCTGATGCTGTAATAGACCGGGATGTGGAACGAATTGGTGTAGTAATCCTTATCCGTAATACCTTCGATGGAGCCGAAACGCTTGCGGTCGAGACGTACGAACTTGCCGGAAAGCCCTTCGGCGGGGGTTGCGATCACCGAGAAGTTGAGCTTCGTCTCGGCGGCCTTCTTGTCCGCCTTCTCGCGGATGAAGCCTACAATCTTGAGGCCAAGCTCCTGCGCTTCCTCGGACTCGCCGTGATGCTTGCCGATCAGCGCCTTGAGGCACTCCGCAAGGCCGATGAACCCCACGGTCAGCGTGCCGTGCTTGAGCACTTCGCGCACTTCGTCGTCCGGGCCGAGCCGTTCCGAATCGATCCAGATGCCCTGCCCCATCAGGAAGGGATAATTCTTGCACTTCTTGCACGACTGGATTTCGAGGCGCTCAAGAAGCTGCTCGAAGACCAGATCCACCATCTTGTCCAGCTCGGCGAAGAAGGCATCGACGTTGTGATCCGCAAGGATGCCGAGGCGGGGCAGGTTGATGGACGTAAAGCTCAGGTTACCGCGCCCGTTGACGATTTCACGGCTCGGATCGTTCATGTTGGCCATAACGCGCGTGCGGCAGCCCATGTAGGCGATTTCCGTCTCGGGATGGCCGGGCTTGTAGTAGGCCAAGTTGAACGGCGCGTCGATGAAGGAAAAGTTCGGGAACAGGCGCTTGGCGGACACGCGGCAGGCAAGCTTGAACAAATCATAGTTGGGCTCGCCTTCCCGGAAGTTGACGCCTTCCTTCACCTTGAAGATATGGATGGGGAAGATGGGCGTCTCGCCGTTGCCGAGGCCCGCTTCGGTGGCCAGCAGCACGTTGCGGATGACCATGCGGCCTTCGGGGGAGGTGTCGGTCCCGTAGTTGATGGAGCTGAAGGGGATCTGCGCGCCAGCGCGGGAATGCATGGTGTTGAGGTTGTGCACCAGCGCTTCCATCGCCTGATACGTGGCCTTCTCGGTGTACTCAAGGGCCTTTTTGACGGCGAAGTCGATGTTCAGGGCGGGGGCGTACTTAGTGAGGATCTCCCGGACGAAGGCGAGGCCCTTTTCATCGAGGATGGATTCGTTTTCCTCAATGTAGGCGCGCAGCTCGGCCTTTACATCATCTTTGCTCTCCATATTGTAGAGATCAAGGATCAGGCACAGTTCCTTGATGAAGGTCTTGGCGACGCCGGGAGCGAGGCCGTATTCGAAATTCGGGATGCTCTGCCCGCCGTGCTGGTCGTTCTGATTGGCTTGAATGGCAATGCAGGCAAGGGCGCTGTAGCTGCGGATATCGTTGGGTTCACGCAGGAAGCCGTGGCCCGTGCCGAAGCCGCCCTTGAACAGCGTCTTGATGTCGATCTGGCAGCAGGTGGTGGTCAGGCTCAGGAAATCAAGGTCGTGGATATGGATGTCGCCGTTCTTGTGCGCGAGGCTGTGCTTCGGGTTGAGGATGTACATCTCGTAGAACTGCTTGGAACTTTCGCTGCCGTAGCGCAGCATCATGCCCATAGCGGTATCGCCGTCGATGTTGGCGTTCTCGCGCTTGAGATCGTTGTCCTTGGCGTCCTTGAAGGTGAGGTCGCGGATGGTGGTCATGAGCCGGGTGTTCATTTCCCGGATCTTGGTCCGCTGGTGGCGGTACAGGATGTACGCCTTGGCGGTGCGGGCATGACCGCTCTTGATAAGGGTTTTTTCTACCAGATCCTGCACCTGTTCCACATCGGGGACGGCGTCCTCGAACTGCTCATTAAGGCGCTCCAGCACTTCGGCGGCTATCTTGAGCGAAAGGACATAATCCTTCCCCCCCTGACTGCTGGCGGCGCGGAAGATTGCCTGAGCGATCTTGTTCACGTCAAAAGGAACAATGCGTGCGTCACGTTTCCTGATAGAACTAACCATTCGTCATCTCACTCGCTTTAATCAAGAAAAAAAGGCTGTTTGCAGTTCGCAACAATATGTACTTGTTACTGAAAGGAAACAGATTCATACATCCAGCATAGCCTATCCGGCGACTCGGGGCTAGTGTCTAACACTCTTTTCCGACAAGTTCTTTTTCGAACCACCCACCGTCCGATTGCCCGCCATCGGGACGCAAAAAAGGACGCCTTAGAGCAACGAGGCCCGTCGCTCTTTCGTTAAACCGGGGAGGCCCACTATCAAAACTTTCTGAATATCCGAGGGTTGATATGCTCACCCCGATATCGGGGGCATACGGCAGCGAACCCTCGCTTGTCCGGGGGGATGTCTCTCTGCGTGAAGAAGGTGTAAACGCAAACCGGAAGAGGATCAACACCCCTTTACATGCCCAAGCGAAAGCTCTCTCCTCAAAAGCCCCGGGAAACAAGGCTTCCGTCGGGATGAAAAATTTTTCAGCTTTTTTTATACTCCGGCGAGTCATATCAAGGCCATTCTGTCAACCGCCAATTTGCAGCTAGTTACGCATAACTTTTTTTAAGTATTGAATTATTTTTTTCTAGAAATATCAAAAAATCCTGCCTCGCCTCCCCTTTCTTCAGCGTATACGGGCCTCCTTTAAAAAGTAACAATTCCTAATTATAGAAAAACCTCCACCCGGGGAAACCCTGCCGAAAGCGTCTGGAGGCGGTAACGCCCACTCCAAAAGCCTCCCGGCACCCCGCACGGAGGATCGGGTTTTCCGCCTAACCGAAGCGACTTCCTCAACCACCACAGCCAAGCCGTGTTGACGGGTGGCGGGTAGCCCGGTACAAAACCAAAAGGCACCTTCAAAATGACCGCCGGTCAGCCCATCCCTCCCCAGTCCGGCACAGCGCTGTTTGTCTCGCCTTGCCGGTCCTCCGGTGTTTCCGTTCCAAGAGAACCACGGTCATTATGACGGAAACGGAGGCATCCTCACCCTGCCCCCGGTCCCCGCTCCGTCAGAAAAGGCGGAGGCGCTGCGGATCAGGTCCGTCCGCAGCGGGAGCCGTGCCCTGACATACGGAAACCATGAGGTGCATTCCTTGTTCCAACATCCGCCGCAACCGACGGCGGCAAACCTACCGCGCATGCCGTGCGCTCTTTTCAGGATACGTTGTATGACAAACGGATTTACGAAAGCAGAGGATACTGCTCGCCCGTAGCAAAGGCTGCTGCGCGACGAGCTGAAGATTGAAGCAGGCGGCCTTTGCTCATCCTCACATGAAAATTCATGCAAGGAGTGGGCAAGGTAGTGAGCTATACCAACGCCGACCGGATACTTCCCCGCGAACTGCTGGACGCGATCCAGCAATATGCGGACGGGGTGTATCTGTATATTCCGCGCAAGGCGGAACGGAAACGGGCTTGGGGCGAGGCCACGGACTCCCGCAGGGAGCGGCTCGCCCGGAACAGGGAGCTGTACGAGAAACATCTCGGCGGCGCTCCCGTGCACAAACTGGCGGAAGAATATTACCTCTCCGCCAAGACCATCTATAAAATCCTTGCCTCCATGCGGCAGGCATGACGGACAGCGCCACAGGCCCACGCTTGCGGCGCTTTTTCGTTTGAGAAGCAAGAAGGAGAACCACAAGAGCGCCCGTTTCCGATATAAGGCAGGGATACCTTTTTGCACAGGAGTTTCCACATGCATCCAACCTCAACAGCATCCAACCCGTTGTTCGACCGCGACTTCCTTCTCGCCACCATGATGGGCCCCAATTGTGTCAGGTTCGCCGAAGAACTGACCGCAAACATCCCCCTTTCTCCCAATATGCGCGTGCTCGACCTGGGGTGCGGCATGGGGCTGAGCTCGATATACCTCGCACGGACATTCGGCGTGCGGGTCTTTGCCGCGGACCTGTGGATAAACCCTTCGGACAACTTTGCCCGGTTCCGGGACTTCGGGCTTGAAGACGCCATCATCCCCCTCCGGGCCGAAGGACATGCCCTGCCCTTTGCCGAAGGTTACTTCGACGCCGTGATCTGTATCGATGCCTACCACTCTTTCGGCTGTGCTCCGGAGTACCTCGACGCTCACATCGTTCCTCTCGTCAAGCCGGGCGGCTTTATCGCCGCCGCCATCCCGGGCCTCCGGAAGGAATTCACGGGGGACATCCCCGACGAGCTCCGGCCTTATTGGCAGGAAGATATCAATTTCCACTCCGCCGGATGGTGGGCCGAACTCTGGAAGCAGTCCGCCCGCGCCGCCGTACGGGACGCCTTCTCCCTCCGCAGCCACAAAGCCGCATGGGAGGACTGGCTCCAGTGCGACAACCCCTATGCACAGCGCGATGCCGGCATGATGGAAAAGGCCGGCTGGCGCTACTTCGACTCCATCGGCATCATCGCTACCGTGTCCCCGGCAGCCTGTTCGGAACCGTACCTTCTATTATAAGGTAGAGGTCTCCCTTGAAAGCCTGTCACCCGTGCGGCGGAATGGCCTCACCCTTGGCAGCCCCATCTTGGAAATACCGTTCGCCGAGCCTCAATACCTCCGATAGGCATTCGTCCGTTTCCGGCACCAACCCGGACGGGTATATACCCGCCATCCAGCCACAAATCAGCCCAAACCTTTTGCCGAAGCCTCACACCTCCGGCAAAAGGACATCCCCGGCGAGCCCGGAACACAGCAGAAAGCAGCGGCTTCGGGCGAGACACTCTCTTCCGAAATAAAAAAGCCCTAAAAACCTGCATGGATTCCATCCGGAAAAGATACATGGATTCAAAGGCGGCGGTCCCGATGATACCCACCCGCCGGGACGCCAAATAGAAACAAGTCTCATTGACACCCGATGCACGACTGTTTATAGATAAGAAAAACTTTCGGCATCCCGCCCCGTTGGGGATGCCCATCATTCTTGAGAAACGCGCCTTCGCGCACCTCTCCCAGCCCGACATCATCAGGACTGCCCCATCGTAGATAAGGCCCTGCACATTACGTGCAGAGGCCTCTTTTGTTTTCCCTCCTACCGTTAAGGAGTCCTGATATGGCGGACATCATTCTCAATAAGCCGGAAGCGGGCACTCAGGCCGTCTTCGAAGCGGCCCGGGACAGCCGAATCGACCTCAACTTCCCTACTGATCAGGCAACGCTGGAACGTTCCGGCAATGACCTTATTTTCCGTTTCGACGACGGCAGCACCGTTGTCCTGCGTGATTTCTATACGGCCTATACCAAGGACTCCATGCCCGACTTCGTGATCGAAGGCACTCCGATCGCGGGCGAGCAATTCTTCACGGCCCTGAACGAACCAGACCTCATGCCCGCAGCCGGTCCGGCGGCAAACGCCGCCAGCGCGGACGGCGGGCGCTTCCGCGAATATGCCGACGACGCCCTCATCAACGGTGTAAACCGCCTTGACGGGCTCGACCTGAGCAGCAACCGCGCCTTCTTCCCCGAGCGCGACCCGTGGGGCGGCCTGCGCGGCGACGATACCCCCAACTACGCGCCGACCCTCAGCGTCAGCGGCTCGCTCGGCGTCATCGAATCCGGCGTGTTCCCCGGCGGCAATGAACTCTACGAGGGCATCCCCTCCATGTCCGGCAGGGCCACCGGCACCGACGCCAACGGCGATACGCTTTCCTTCGGCTTCATCGGCGCGAACGGGGCGCAGGTGACCAGCATCGTCACCCCCTATGGCGTGATGGCAATGGCCCCCGACGGGACCTACACCTATACCATCGACAACGCTAATCCCGATACCAACGGCCTCGCTCTTGGCGAAACCCGTACCGAAACCTTCACCGTCTATGTGAGCGACGGACGCGGCGGCCTCGCCACGCAGGAAATCACCGTCACCATCACCGGCACCAACGACCGGCCCGAACTCTCCATCGCCAACGCCGCGCAGGGCATCCACGAAGACACAGCCTCCGTGGGCGGCACATTCACGGTGCAGGACCCGGACAGCGACAGCGGGCAGAACCAGACGTTCCACATCGAAGGCGGCAGCAACACGCCCGCCGCCGACGGCACCAGCCCTTCCGACGGTTCCCACTCCGCCACAGGCAGCACGGACGCCACGTTCACCACGGACTACGGCACGCTGACCCTTGATCCCGCCACCGGGCAGTGGACCTATGCGCTCAACAACGCCAGCGACAAGGTCCAGCAGCTCAATGCCGGGGAAACCAAGGTCGAAACCTTTGAAGTGACCGTTACCGACGAACACGGCGCGACCTCCACCCAGACCATCACCGTTACCATCACCGGCACCAACGACATCCCGGTGATCGACACCGATCAGAGCAACTTCCATCTCGACTTCAAGGAACAAGGCGTCTACCAGCCCTCGGAAGGCGGCGACGGCAACACGCCCACGACGCCCGGCGGAACGGGCGAAGGCCAGCATCAGACCGGAACCCTTTCCGGCAAGATCTTCGCTTCCGATGCCGACAAGGAAAACGGGGCGGGTTCCACGGATCACGATGTCAACAAGCTCAACTTCCACGTCGAGCACGCCGGATCGAGCCTGACCGACGGTGGCGCCTCTACCACTGTGACCGGAACCGGAAACCCCGGTACCGGGGACGTCGTCTATACCTACACCTCCGCCTACGGCACCCTGACCTTCCACGCGGACGGCTCCTACGAGTATACGCTCAACAACAAGAATCCCGGCGAAGCAGGCGCGGACGGCAATGCCGTCAACAACCTCGCCCTCGGCCAGACCGTGACCGAAACCTTCACCGTCTACGTCACCGACGCCCAGACCGGCCGGAGCGAGCCCCAGACCATCACCGTCACCATCAACGGCACCAACGACGTCCCCACGCTTGATCTGTCCAACGACAATCTCAACGATCTGCTCGGCGGCGACGGCAACCTCCATGTGGTCGAGGACGGCGTGGGCCGTGAAGACGCCAACACCCCCACCACTGATCCCGGCAAGGAAAACACCTCCTTCACGGGCCATACCACCGACACCGGAACCGCCAGCGGCAATGACGTCGACGCTGGGCATATCCTGTATTTCGGCGCTGCCGCGGGCGAGAACACCAAGACGTTCGATCCTTCCGTATTCAACACGGCCGACTCCACCGCCACGGGCGGCGCGGCCTCTTCCGTGGTTGCGGGCGGCCAGTACGGCAGCCTGACGATCAACTCCAATGGCTCCTACACCTACGCCATGAAGGGCGAAGGCGAAAACGTCAGCTTCGAGCTCGACGGCAAGACCTACACCTCCCTTGATCAGCTCGCCGAAGGCGACACCATTTACGAAACCTTCACCATCTACGTGCGCGACGAGCACAATGCATGGACGGCGAAGACCGTCACCGTGGCCATCCACGGCACCAACGACATCCCCACCCTCGACATCACGGGCAGCGACTGGAACATCACCCAGGGCGGCGATCTGTCCATCGACGGCACCTTCACGGTCATCGACAACGACCGCGACGCCGGGACGGATCAGACCTTCCATATCGCTGGAGGCAAGACCACGGACGCCGACGGCAACGTTCATGACACCTCCGGCACGGGCACTGACGGCGCACACGGGACCGACGGCAACACGAACGCCACGTTCACCACGGACTACGGCACGCTGACCCTCGATCCCGCCACAGGACAGTGGACCTATGAAGCCAACCCCGACGCGATCAAGGGACTCGGCAAGGACGAAACCAAGATCGAAACCTTCGAAGTGACCGTCACCGACGAGCACGGCGCGACCTCCACGAAGGAGATCACCGTTACCCTGCACGGCACCAACGATGTGCCGTGGATCAAGCAGACTTCCATCGAACTGAAGGAACAGGGGGTCTATGACAGGCCCGAAGATTGGATTAAGGACGATGCCAATACCTCTACGACTGAAAAGGTCGGCGGCACATGGATAGGCGCCGGCGAGCACAAGCTCTCCATTGAAGGCGATCTGTCCCTGAATGCGGGTGACCTGGACGTTCACGACAAGCTCACCTATGGCATCAACGGGCTGACCACAGGCAGCGGCTCCGCCGACAGCCTGAATGTGGCGATCAAGGGCAGTGCCCCCGACGCTCCCGATACCGTGGAAGTCAGGGTCGTCTCCTCCACGTTTGATCCGAGCAATCCGCATATCCAGATCATTGAGACCAACTACGGCACGCTCACCCTCGACACGCAGACCGGCAAGTTTACCTTCGACATCAGCGGGTCCGACGCCGACAAGCTGGCGCAGGGCGAAGAGCTGAACTTCAACTTCCGCACCACCGTCGACGACGGGAACGGCGGAACAGCCGAACACATGCTGGCCGTGAAGATCAAGGGCACCAACGATCGGCCCACGCTCGATCTGGTTGAGCCCACCCACGGCGACAACGTCACGGTCGTGACCGACGATAAGACCGGCGAAGTCAAGTTCGACATCACCGAAAAGGCCGACGTCGCCAACGACACCACCGTTTCCGGGACGCTCAAGTCCAGCGACGAAGATCGCGGCGCCAACCTGCGCTACGGCGTGGCGCTCGGCAAGCAGGACGTGGAGTCCGAAGCGGGCCGGAACCTCGCCTTCGGTTCCGGTTCCGACGGCAAGCCCGGCATGGGCGAACCGCTCCACCAAGTCGGCGGCAAGATCGTGATTGAAGGCAGGTACGGCACGCTGACCATCGATCCGGAGAGCAATACCTACACCTACAAGACCAACGAAAACGCCGACCGTCTCGGCCTCGACGCCGACGGCAACCCGCAGACCGGAACCGACGAGTTCACCATCTACGTGCGTGACGAGCACGGCGCGTGGACGGCGAAGCCCCTTTCCATCACGGTCACCGGTTCCAACGACACGCCGACGATTACGGCTGACGACGCCGAGCACTGGGTCAAGGAAGCGGGCGTCGTGGACACCTCGACGGATCACGGCACCACCACCGACACGGCGAAGACCCCGGATCCCTCCGACGATTCCCGCGAGCTGACCGACGCGGATACCAGCCTCTCCCGGAATGAAATTTCCGGTCAGGTCCACGTCAAGGATACCGACACCACCGACACCCTGACCCTCAACATCGGGGCGAAGGAAGGTTCCGGTACGATCCTCATCGGCGATCCCAAGACGGACGCCAACGGCAACATTACGCTGGAAACCGAATTCGGTTCCATCATCCTGCACAAGGACGGAACCTATACCTACACGATCGACGAAGACAGGACGCAGTCCCTCTCGCAGGGCCAGACAGAGAAGGAAATCTTCACCATCACCGTGAGTGACGGGCACGGCGGCACGGCCTCCGTAGACATCACGATCAACATCGTGGGCACCAATGACCGGCCTACCCTGACTCTGACCAACCCCGCCGACATGACGGTCAGTGATCCCGGCTACGACAAGGACCATAATGAAGTCGCTGAAGACCTCACCGTCACCGGTACCTTCGAGGGTGCTGACCCCGACTCCAACCCCACGCTCGAATTCGGCGTGAGCACCAGCGCAGGCAACCGGGACACCGCGTTCGGCGCGGACGGTAACACCCCCGGCATGGGCGGCGGACATCATTCGGCCACGGGCACGTACGGCTCCCTGACTATTGATCCGAGCACCGGCAAGTACACCTACACGCTGGACACCACCAAGGGCGGCGCTGCGGACAAGCTGGGCCTCAAGCCCGACGGCAAGCCGGAACAGGGTTACGATACCTTCACCATCTACGTGCGCGACGAGCACGGCGCATGGTCTGAACAGACCATCACCATTACCGTCAACGGCTCCAACGATGCGCCCGTCATCGCCAAGACCGAGAATACGCTCACGGTGACGGAATCCGGCTTCAAGGCGGACAACACCGCCGTCGACACCACCCATGACGTGAGCAAGGGTTCGGTGGACGCCACCGACGTGGACACCAGCGATCAGGGCAAGCTGACGTATTACTTCTCCGACAAGGCTCACAACCCCGTTACGTTCGGGAAGGGCGACGTGCTCGGTCATCTGACGCTCGCCGACGGTACGAAGACCGAGATCACGGTTACCTCCGTCAAGCCGGACGGAACCATCGTAACCGACTACGGCACGTTCCATCTGGACACCAAGACCGGCGAGTACACGTTCACGAAGACCGAATCCACCGGCAACGCCACCGATCAGCTCCAGCTCGGCGACAAGGTGGAACTCGGCTTCTCCATCAGCGTGAAGGATTCCCACGGCGAAACGGCTTCGAGCACGCATGACGTCACCGTCGTGATCAACGGCTCCAACGACCGGCCTTCCGCCACGATGCAGGGCATCACCGTCAAGGAGGCCGGCGTCCATGACGGCAACACCGCGACCACGGCCGATACGGACGGCGCCCTCGGCGCCGGCGAGCATCGGATCACCTCAGGTACGCTGAATATAACGGACCTCAAGGACGTGGACGACGACATCAGCAAGGGGTTCGGAACCGGAGAGGATCAGTTCAAGATCAGCTTGCGGGGCTCGGGCAATTGCGGCACGCCGATCCACAATGCCGACGGTACGTGGACCATGACTCACCTGCTGAGCAATGGCGGAGACTTCAACAACGTCATAGGCACTCTCTTCAACTCCAACTTCCCGAAGGACGCCTTCGACAAGCTCGAAGCGCAGCTTCGAGCCGAAGGGCTGCTGGGAGAGAATGAGGCTCTCACTTACGGCAAGGCGGCTTCCATTCTCCCTCAGGTGGCGCTCGGCACCCTGACCGTCAACCCGGACGGTTCATACTCCTTTACCCTGCCCCCGGACGGCTCGGCGGGCAGCATGATCGTGAACATGTTCGGCGCGGACTACTCCTCCAGCCGGACCATCAACTTCTCCGTCACCGACCCGCACGGCGGCGTTTTCAACGGTTCATTCGGCGTCACCATCAAGGGCACCAACGACCGGCCCGAACTGGAACTGCTCGGCGGCGATGATCACCGCCTCGTTATCTCCACGGGTACGACGCCCGACGGAAACGCGACGACCCACGCCACAATCACCATGACCGAAGACGACAAGTCCTTCTCGGCCAATGCCAAGGGAACGGATGTGGACTTCGGTTCCAGGCTGACCTACGGCATCGCCGGAGGCCATATCGGCGATGCGGACAGTGCCGACATCAATGACCTGAAGGCGGCCTTTGACGGCGACAAGGGCATGGGCAACGCGCATACCCGGATCGAAACCGAGCACGGCGTGTTCACCATCGACTCGGCCACCGGCAAGTATACGTACACGCCGAACGAAAATCTGGTCTACGGCGAGAAGTACACGGATGAATTCACCATCTTCGTGCGCGACGAAAAGGGCGCGTGGTCACAGCAGCACGTCACCATCAACGTGACGGGCGGCGCTGACGCCCCGATCCTCGTGGGCAAGCTCCCCAACGCGATCATGGCCGAAATCACAGAGGCGGGCGTCGTGCCCAACACCAATACGGATGTGGACGGCTCCATCCACGTCAACGGCCAGCTCGTGGACGGCCACTTCAACAGCGGCGGGCACGCGCTTGGCTCCTTCGAGGTCAAGCAGGTCGACACAGGAGAGGGCGCGGGGCATCTGATCGCCGGGTTCGTCGTGGGCGGCAAGTTCTACGCGGGCGACCTGCACACCGACTACGGGACCCTGCACGCCGAAGTCGTCACCGAGAACGGCGTGTCCAAGGTCGTCTATTCCTTCATCCTGCCGGAACCGGGCACGAAGGAAGCCGCGAACCTCGATGCCCTCGACGCGGGCCAGCGTGAAAAGCTGTTCGATAACCTCAAGGTCGGCGTCTACGATTCCGCCCACGAATCCCTCGTGAACGGCGGTGCCAACCCGGACGGCTCGTTCAACATCAATACCGGCAACTCGAACCTCATCCCCACGCAGGACGTGGACGTCTACGTGAAGGGCACCAATGACCGGCCCGTCTTCACCGACGAAAACGGGAACGTCATCGCCGAAGTCGTCACCGACGCGAACGGGAAGACCTTCACGAAGATCACTTCCGACCAGACCAGTGAAGGCGTGTTGCAGGAAGACGGCAACCATACCCTTTCGGGCAACCTGAGCGCCCACGACCCCGACAAGAGCCACGGCGACGCGGCGGGCAACCTCAGCTACAGCATCGAGAGCGGCGGCAAGCTGGTGCAGATCATCGAAGGCAAGTACGGCATCCTCAAGCTCAATCAGGATGGCAGCTACACCTATGAGATCACCAAGCCCGAGCTGCTGAAGGCCCTGAATGAAGGCCAGAAGCTCAGCGAATCCGCTCTTGCGCAAGAAGAATTCGTCGTCCGCGTCACCGACCCGCTCGGGGCCCACAGCTCCGGCAAGCTGGTCATCGACGTTACCGGAACGGCGGACATGCCGACCATCAGCTTCGACAACACGGTGATATCTGAGGATAACGGAGCGATCGTAACGCCTTCGGAGGGCGATCACAGCCATGATCCCTCCATCACCGGACAGTTGACGCTGGGCGGCAGGGTCGATGCCGAGGATATCGGCGGCAGCCTGACGTGGACGAACAAGGGGCAAATCGGCTTCGCAGATGGCGCGGACGGCAAGCCGCTCGGCACGCTGAACATCGATCCGGAAACGGGCAAGTATACCTATACGCTGACCGAAAATGGCTCGAAGCTCGTCCAGTCCATGAACGATGGCGACGTCAAGACCGAAACCTTCAAGGTGCAGGTGGAGATCGAAGGCGGCAAGATCGTCGAGAAGGACATCACCATCACCATCAGGGGCACCAACGACGCCCCGACCTTTACGGAAAACGTCACCGGCCTTGAGGGCGACGTGAAGCAGGACGCCTTCGTCGATCCCGACGGAAGCGACGGCGGCGTCCCCGGCATGGTCTTCACGGGGACCCTCTCCGGCGCGACCGACGTGGACGATCCGGACGGCCAGCTCCGTTTCATGCTGGTCGGCAAGGACGGGAAGCCCGTCACGGAACTCAAGACCGAATACGGCACCATCGTCCTCACCTACGAGACGGCGACGGACGGTTCGATCATCACGCATTACAAGTACACGCTGGACAACGAGAGCACGAAGCTCGACGACGCCCTGAAAGACCTCGCCGACGGCGGGTTCCTGAAAGACCAAGTGAAGGTCGTGGTGGTCGACCCCCACGGCAAGGTTTCCGAGGAGCAGAAGGATCTCACCATCAACATCCATAAGCCCGACAACGAGGATGGATGGGACGGGGGAGCGGGCCTCATCATCGACGCCGACAAGAGCGATCTCAACGGCGCGGTGGTCGAGGACGGCAGGGATCTGCCGCAAACGCCTGACGTCACGGAAGGCCTGGTCTTCGAAGGCCAGCTCCATGCCAAGTGGGACGGCGAAGGCCACACCGGAACGCCTCCCGACCGCGTCTTCGGCATCGAAGAAAAGGATGAGTTTGGGCACGGAACCGGAAAGCAGATCCAGAGCAGCGCCGCCGACGGTTTCGTAACCGCGGAAGGCAAGTACGGCTACCTCGTCGTCGATCCCGTTACCGGGAAGTACACCTATACCCTGTACAACGGCGAAAACGGCAAGCCGGGCAAGGTGCAAGACCTCGCCGAAGGACAGACGGAGAAGGAAGACTTCGACGTCATGCTCAACGGCAAGGAGACGGGTTCCAAGATCACCATCACCATCCACGGCACCAACGACGCACCGGTCATCGACAGCTACCAAAATATGACCATTCAGGAAGGCGCCGATGGGCTGGGCAATCTGACGACCTCAGAAACCCTGAAGGCGCATGACATCGACAGTCTCAAGGGCAAGGACGGCTCGTTTGGATCGGGAACTGAAACCGAGACGCTCAAGTACTACTTCCGCGACGCGGACGGCAACGAAACCAGCACGCTGCAGACCAAGTACGGCACTGTCACGCTGACCTTCGATAAGGACGGCAACTGCACCTACACCTACACGACCGGCAAGGGAACGACCGCGCTGCCCGACCATCTGCCAAAGGGCGAGTCGCTTCCCGATTCGTTCATCATCTACGTGCGTGATGAACACGGCGAGGAGGTCGAGCAGGAAATTACCGTCACCATCAACGGCACCAACCACGGCCCCGAAGTGGTTCCGGGCGAGCACGTCCTGAACGTTGTGGAGGACGTGACCGTCTCGCAGGAAGGCAACCTGAACGATATCATCAAGGATGACGAAGGGCTGAACAACCTGCACTTTTCCATCAACGGCAAGGGAACGGTCGTGGAAGGCGAGTACGGTACGCTGCACATCGATCCGGCTACCGGAAAGTATATCTATACCCTGAACAATGCCGACCCGGAAGTGCAAGGCCTCGACGCCAAGAGCAGCATTAAGGAGACTTTCACGATCACTGTGACGGATAAGCACGGGGAAACGACGACCGTTGATGTTACGGTCAACGTCAAGGGCACCAACGACGCACCCGAGCTCACCCTCGGCAAGGTCCTCTCCGTGCGCGAAGGCGACGCTGACGCCGTTGGTGACACCGCCGTGGGCTTCGACAAGGATATTGCGGATCAGGGGCACCTGACCTACTCCTTCGGTAAGGATGCCGACGGCAAGCCCATTACTGAAATAACCAACGAATACGGTACGTTCACCATCGATCCCAATACAGGTGCATACACGTTCACGCTCGACAACACGTCCGAAACCGTGCTCAAGATGGCGGCGGGCCGTTTGTACGAGACTTCCATCAAGGTGACCGTCACTGACACGTCAGGACTGTCAGATACAAAGGAACTCGTCGTCAATATCGAAGGCACCAACACCGCCCCCGTCATCACGAGCGGCGAGCACGGCGTCATCATCGCTAACCCGGCTCCGCTGCTTGAAGACGGCGGCGTTTCCAAGGTGACCGGACAGGTGACGGCCCGCGAATACGACGAAGGCGACCACGTCGTTGCCTTCAAGTTCGTGAACGACAAGGGCGAGCTTGTCGACTCGCTCACCGGCAAGTACGGCACCATCAGTATCGATAAGGACGGCAACTACACCTACACGTTCAACAACGGGCAGGCGCAGCATCTTGGCGCTGGCGAAATGGCCGCCGAGCACTTCAACGTCGTCGCCGTCGACACCTACGGAGCGCAGACCACGACGCCTTCCGACCTGCAGATCCAGATTCAGGGCACCAACGACGCCCCTGTGATCACCAGCCCTACCCCTGTGCTCAACCTGACGGAACTGGCCAGCGGGCAGGCCGAAATAACCGGTACCATCACGTTCAACGATGCGGACAAGAAGGCCGACGGAACCTTCTATGACACGCATACCTTCTCGGTCAGGCCCGCCGGAGCCGCCGAGACGGAAAACGGTGCATCAGCCGAAGGCAAGTACGGTACGCTGACCATCGATGAACACGGCAACTACAAGTACACCCTGACCAGCGACGCGCTCAGAGAGGGAGACAAGTACGCAGAAACGTTCACGGTCACCGTGGACGACGGCAACGGCGGGAAGGCCACCCAGACCATCACCGTCAATCTCACCGGCACCAACGACGCCCCGGTGATTACGGAGTCGCACACCGACAACGGCACCACGGGGTCCTTCATCTTCACCGATGCCGATGTAAAGGCCGATGGTTCCTTCTACGATACGCATTCCTTCGCCATCAGCGTCGACGGCAAGGCACACGGCGTAACGCTGGATTCCACCGGCACGCACGGCACCGTCACCATCGACGGCCTGGGTACGTTCGAGCTGACGCAAGGCGACGGCGGCAACTGGCACTACGCCTTCACCGCCAGCCCAGAGGCCATAGCCGGGGCCGCTCTGGGAAGCCTCGTGACGCATGACTTCCAGATCATCGTCAATGACGGCCACGCCACGGCGATGACCCCGGCAGGCGAAGATTCCCTGTCTGTGAGCTTCATGGGCACGGGTACACCCCCTGCGGACATGGATCTGGGCAACCTGACGCCGGGCATGGCCCACAGCGATCATCTGCCCGGAATGGATGCGGACGGGCACCAGCTCGCCTACGCCTTCGACAAGGCCGTGGACGGCAACATCCAGGGAGAATTCGGGAGCCTGCATTTCAATGCGGAAACCGGACAGTACACCTACGCTCTGGACACCTCGGAGGACGGCCTCCACAAGCTGGCGCAGGCACAAGCCGACGGTTCCGACCTGAAGGAATCCTTCGGATATACCGTAAGCGGCCATGAGGGGCATTCCAACGGCTCGCTGGAAATCAACCTGACGGATCTGCACACGCAGCTCGGCCACGCCGGAGCCGATACGCTCGGCGACCAGACAGCGGCGCATTCACAGGTGATCTTCGGCGAAGGCGGCGACGACGTCATCCACGGCGGCGCGGGCAACGATTGGCTGTTCGGCGGCGAAGGGGACGATCAGATCTTCGGCGGCACGGGCGACGACATCCTGTACGGCGGCGCGGGCAACGATTACCTCGACGGCGGGACGGGCCACAACTCGCTCTACGGCGGAGCCGGAAACGATATCCTCGTCTACAACCAGGGCATGGCCCATGCCAGCGGCGGTGAAGGCATCGACTTCCTCGTCGGAGCCGACAGGGACACGCTGGACAGCCTGTTCGCCAACCAGGACAACAATCCCATCCAGAGCGATATCGAAGTGCTCATCACGTCCAAGCCGGACAGCCTGAGCCTTACGAATCTGGATGATCTGAAGAGCATCGGCATCTCCATAGAGGGCGATAAGCTCCACCTCTCCGGGGATTGGACACCGACGGCTACCGGAGGAGAGGAACACGGAATCAGCCTCGGCAATTACGCCGAGTTCACCCATCACAGCGACCACGGAGACATTACGATCCTTGTGCAGTCCGGTACGCCGGCCACTGACGACCTGGCGCAGCAGATCGTCCAGAACACGCTGAACCACGGACAAGGCTGATCCTGAAACGCAGCCGGAAGCCTTTCGGCTGCACCAAACACCTTATCCATCAATCCTGAAACAAAGGGTCCCGTCCCGGCAAAAGCGCCGGGATGGGACCCTTTTCTCAAACATCGCCAACCCGCTTTACCCAACCTTCACAGCAACAAAAAGCGGGGAAATCGCATCCCGCCCTATCGGCAACAATCCGTTTGGGGAAGCCGCGAGAGTCTGCCCAGCCCACTCCCTCTATGCACACGGGGCAATCGCCACTTGGCGCTCTCCCCCTTCCCTGCCCACGGAGGATGGGCATATCCACGGCCCCGAGTGAAGCCGCAGCCCACGCTCTTCGCCTAGACTTCTTTAAAAAAAGCCATTGATCCCAATCGAATCAATGGCTTGCCTGTCTGCGTCGGGGCAGGAAAAAGGGCATAGGCGGGGTGACGGGACGCGGCGGCGTTGTGCGCCGGGGACGCGGAGCTTCAAATGATCCGGTGACGACCACGGTCCGCTCCTCTTCTTCGAGTTCCTGCTGGCAAGCCACGCAGTACCGTACCGAAGGCGACGCCAAGAGCCGCAGGAGCGGTATGGGCTCCCCACACGCCTCACAGACGCCGTAATCCATGACCTCGATACGCCGTAGGGCGTTCTCCAGATCCCGGATACGCTCGACGCGCCGGGCGGTCAGCCGCTCATCCACCGCACGCTCGCTCAGACGCGAGGCCAGTTCGTTTTCATCGGGACATTTGAGAGAAATCTCCGGAGACATCCGGGGCGACCGCAACGCCGAAAGTTCCCGTTCCATCATCCATCGCAATGCAGCCAATTGAGAGGTGTTCATACCGTTCCTCACTTGCGGGGGTTGTTCCGTGGATTCGGATGTATCCCCCACAACGCGACGGCTTCATGACGCCCTTATGGCTTTTTTGTGCAACAGATGAAAACTGTTGGAACGGATGGCGGAATTTTCCTGCCCTGCGCTCTGCCCATAAGCACCACGCAAAACGGCCACAAGGCCCTCAACCGTCCGAAGAACTCAGCATTTCCCGCAGATCCGCAACGCTTGCCGCCAGCCGCGTGGCACCGGCCTCCACGAGTTCCTCCCGTGATCCGTAGCCGTACAGTACGCCTATGTCCGCAAGCCCGGCCTCACGCGCACCCGTGATGTCGTACTTTCGATCGCCCACCATGACCGCACTCGACGGAGTTATGCCCCGCTCCCGCATGGCATAGCGGATCACATCGATTTTGGAGGAACGTTTCCCCTCCATATCCGCGCCGTACACGCCCTCCAGCGACCCCGCAAACCCGAAATGCTCCGCGATGCGCTTGGCAAATACCTCCGGTTTCGAGGTCGCCACGATGAGCTGCCCGCCCGCAGCGCGCAAGACTTCAAGCATTTCAGGCACCCCCGGATACGGAGCGTTCTCGAAAATCCCCTTATCGCGGAAATACACGCGGTAGGTGTCCACGGCGCGTTTCGCATCCGCGTCGCTCATGCCCATAGTGCCCCGGAACGAGTCGTACAGCGGCGGTCCGATGAACGACCGCAGCGTCGCCGGTTCCGCTTCCATCCCGAAACTCCGCAGCGCATACCGCACCGAATTGACGATCCCCGGCTCCGAGTCCGTCAGCGTCCCGTCCAGATCAAAGAGTATTGTTTTGTATTGCATGGCTCGCTTGTACGTCCCCCCAGGCCTTTGCGCAACCTTGGTCAGGGCGGGGATGATGCCTCCGGCGGCAAGGGCTGCCGCCCCTTGACCCTGCCCGGGGGGGCAAGCGCCCCCCGGACCCAGGCAAGTGTGATCCGTTTCCTTCCGCACTTCGTTTGGAAGGAAACGGATCACCTCTGCCTGCATCAGGTGGTTACCTGCAAAGATGTTCTTTATTTTCAATAAATACTATGAAATACAAAAACATAATTATCGTTCCGAGCAATCCGCGCCGTATCAGAAGCTTCTACTCCCCAAAATGCAGCCC
>ENA-UEYG01000857-UEYG01000857.1-human-gut-metagenome-genome-assembly--contig:-NODE-857-length-23134-cov-4.586416_pt1 | contig 23134 bp, 18 predicted proteins | sample MGYA00242933_ERZ507934 | MGnify/ENA primary metagenome ERZ507934 (study PRJEB26167, sample SAMN06115527) | human gut metagenome | host: Homo sapiens | place: China:Zejiang | collected 2015-11-10... | reverse complement strand
TAATATCAAAATTCTAAAAGCTATTCCATATATAGAAACGGTACTCCAATTTATTGGGGATTTGAAGCGAGTGCGATAGAATATATTACTAACAAACTAATTTGAAAAATTTTCACCACAACATCTTCTGGGCACAATACATGCAAAAAAAAATACATCCTGCATGAATATGATGACACCGCTACACTTTTTGACAACGATGGCATGCCGTGAACAAAGGCCCCAAAAAGCTCTGGGAGCGCGGCCTCAAAAGGTCCGCTTTATACGCAACCAGCGTCCGCGTGACGTTTGGTTGGGGCAACAGCGGCAGACCGTGCACGGGCGTGGTCCGGTTGCTACAGCTTCCGCAGCCTTGCGCTCCTTTTTTTGGTAAATGCGGGCCCGCGCACTCTCCACACCTCAGACACGATACGTGACAAATATGCTCAAGGCACGGCTCGTCCTTCTGACCTCTTTTTTTGTGCTGCTGCTCCTTCTGCCGCCGCAGCCGCAGGCAAAGAGCGGCCCTCAGGAAACCGTGCGCGTGGCGTACAGAGCGTTTGGTCAGTATATGCACCGACTGCCTGACGGCAGTTATCGGGGCCTGCTGGTGGAATATATGGAGGCGGTGGCCCGCAAGGCCCATTTGCAGTTGGAGCCCGTGGATGGCGGGAACTGGGCGCACTGCCTGCGTCTGCTGGAACAGGGCGAGGCGGATATCCTGCCCGGGGTTTTCTACACACCTCAACGCGCGCAAAAAATGCTCTTTCCCGCGCTGCCCATGGGCAATGCCTTTGTGACTCTCAGTGTGCGCGCGGACGACCCCCGCTATGACCATGCCCGCCCAGCTGCCTTTAACGGCATGCGCGTGGGAGTAGTGCTCCAGTCCAAGGCCACAGAACACTTCAAAAATTTTTACCAGGCCCAGAACCTTTCAACCACTGTGGTGCCTTTTCTTTCTACGGCCGCCATGCTCACGGCCCTGCGGCAGGGCACTGTGGACGGCGCAGCCGTGGCGTATCTGGGCGAGAACATGCCTTTTAAGCCGGTCGTCCGGCTGGCGGCGGAACCCTTCTATCTGGCCCTGTCGCCCCGCAAGGCCTACCTGCTCGCCGACATCAACGCCGCGCAGCGCGAAATGGCCCGGGACGCCGCCGATCACAGTCTGGAACTTTTACAAAAAAAAACTGTCGCCCTGCCGCGCCATAACGACTTCACCGCCGAGGAAGAAGATTTCATCAAGCACGGGCGGCCCATTACCGTGGCCTACGGCCCGGACGCCCCGCCGCTGCAGTATCAGGACGCCCAGACAGGCGCCTTTACCGGCATCGTCCGCAACATATTTACACAACTGGAACAAAACTGCGGCCTGCGCTTCCACTATGTGCCCATGCCGCTCCCCCGGGCAGTGGAGCTGGCTGAAAAAAATGAAATTGACGTTCTGGCCTGCCTGACCGGGGATTTTTTGCAGGACAAATCCCTTAACCTGCGCACCAGTCGTCCCTACCTGCGCTCCGTCAGCGTGCGCCTGAGCCGAGGAGATATCCGCGCCACGGACGAGGCGCGGGTGGCCCTGCAGGAAGGGCTTCTGCTCTCTGCCCAGGCGGCGGCAGCCCTTCCCGGCCGCAACATTGTGCAGCACCAGAGCCTGCGCGCCTGCCTGGACGACCTGACAGGGAACAGGGTGGACGCCGTCTACACCAATCTGCACATGGCCAGAGCCCTTCTGGCCGAACCACCCTACGCCGGACTGCGCGTGGAAGTGCAGCCCCACCTGCTCAGCAACCTGCGCATGGGCGTGGCTCCCCAGGCAGACAGCAGGATATTCAGCATCCTGGACAAATGCCTGCAGGCTTTGCCCCCCACGGATATTGACGGACCCGTGCTGGCAAATCTGCCCGCCACGGGCAAGGTCAGCTTGCCGGAATTTATCCGCCAGCACCCAGTGGGAACCATGGGGGGCACCGTTGCCGTCTTTGGCCTTGTGGTGGCGCTGCTGGCCTGCGCGCTGGCCATCAAATCCGGCAGCAAAAGGCGTATTGAAAACCTGCTCTACCGCGACGTCCTCACCGGCATGCCCAACCTGGAAAAATTCCGTGAAGACAGTACCCAGTTGCTCAAAACTGGCCAGGATCGTTACGCCCTGCTTATGGGCGACATCTGCCAGTTCAAAGCCATCAACGACCAGCTGGGCTTTTCTCGCGGGGATGAGGTGTTGCGCGCCTACAGCGCAATTTTGCAGGGACGGGTTTCCTCTGCCGAGCGTTGCGCCCGCGTTTCTTCGGATATTTTTGTATTGCTGCTGCGCTACACCGGCTGGGAACAGCTCAGCGCACGCATGGGCCAGATAGAAAGCGCCCTGGATTCCTGGCGGCGCTCACAGGAGCTGCCCTATAAAATCTGCACCGTCTACGGCGCCTATGAGGTGCTTGCCGACGAGGACAAGGACGTGCAGCGCATGCTGGACCTGGCCAACTACGCCCGCCATGAAGCCAAACGCACCCCCAACACGCGGCTTATGCGCTATGACGAACAAATGCGCCAGGAGGCCTTGCTGCATCAGGAGCTGAACAGCAGGCTGGAAACGGCGCTGAGCAACGGCGAACTGACGCCCTGGTTCCAGGCCAAGGTGGATATGCGCACGGGCAGCATTATCGGCGCAGAAGCCCTGGTGCGCTGGAACCATCCTACCCGCGGTCTGCTCATGCCGGGCAGCTTTATTCCCCTTTTTGAACGCAACGGGCTGGTTACCAGCATTGATCTGTACGTTTTTGAAGAAGTCTGCAAAGCGCTGCGCAGTTGGCAGTTGCGCAACTTGCCCACGCACATCATCTCCTGCAATTTTTCCCAGCTGCACTTTGACAGAAAGGATTTTCCCCAGCAACTGGCTGAAATTGCCGCCCGCTACGACGTGCCCCACGCCCTGCTGGAAGTGGAAATAACCGAAAGCGCCATTATGAAAAATCCTGAAGCCGCCTGGATGCAGATCATTCAGCTCAAACAAATGGGCTTCAAAACGGCCATTGACGATTTCGGCACAGGCTATTCTTCCCTGGGGCTGGTGCAGATGCTCAACACGGACGTCATCAAGGTGGATCGCAGCTTTGTCCAACGCGACTTGCCTGGTCAAAGGGCGCAGGTGGTGCTTGGCAACATCATCCGCATGGCCCTGGAACTGGATATGGCCGTCATCTGCGAAGGGGTGGAAACGGCGGAACAGGCCGCCATTCTTATGCGCCTCGGCTGCTTCAAGGCTCAGGGCTTTTTTTACGCCAAGCCCGAACCGGAGCGCGACTTTGAAGCGCGCCTGGCCCTGCAGCCATTTTAGGACAGGGCATTGCAACGTTGCAATGCCCTGACGTGCGCTATTGCAAGGCCTGACCCACTGCCTGGCGGTAGCCCGTAAGCCGCCGCCGCTCCCGGCGGGAGCGGCCCAAGCCGGCCTTGATCTCCTCGTGGGCCTTGCGGGCCATGCTGGTCAGGCTTTCCTGCAGGCGAACCAGCTCCTGCAGGCTTTCCCGGCACTGCTCCACAGAGCTCTCCTCCATGACCGTCCAGGCCATGCAGGTAACGGAATTGCGCCGCTCGGCCAGCGCTACGGCCTTATCATAGGCGCCGCCCTGCATGGCGGCCATTTCCTGCCGCGCCAGTTCCAGCGCTTCGTGCAGCAGGCCTGCGCTCTGTCCCATACCTTCCTCCGCTTTTCCTTAGGGCATTGCAGCGCTGCAATGCCCTACTGCGCCAAGGCCACAGCGGCCATGTCCGCATGCAGTTGCCTGCTCTCGCCCCCCCAGGTTTCGCACAAGGGCAAGAATTCAAACTCCAGCAGATCTGCCAGCAGCACCCAATCCTCGTTTTCCATCACGCCGCTCATTTCCGAAAGCAGGGCGGCAAGGCGCTCCACTCTGGCGGCCTGCTCCCCTGCCGCCTCATGGGCGTAACGCTGGCGCAGCGCAGCAAACATATTCAAAAAGTCGCGGGTCACGTCCAGCAGATCCTGAAAAAGCTCCAGAGCGTCCACATCCGCAGCCTCGCGGAACAGACGGCTCACCTCTCGCGCGCCTTTGGCCATCATGGCGGCCACCTTGTCCATCTCACCGGCCATATCCGTGGCCATGGCGTCCATGGGCACAGAACGCACCTCCAAAGAAGAAATACCGTCGCAGGCAATATCTTCGGCCTGGTGCGGATAAATTTCGGAAAAAGCCTCGTTGTTGACCAGCACATCGGTCACTACACGGTTTTCCAGCCTTACGTCCTGCATGAGGTCCAGCAGCGCTTCCTCCAGATTGCCGAACGCGGCAAGATTTTTTTCAGTCTTGGCGCCGTCGATAATAATCATGATTTCCTCCTGCTCCCCACGGGGAAGATTTTTCCGTAAAAACCCTGCGCGACAACTAGCAATAGTTATGCCAAGCCCTGCAACTTCTGTCGCCACTGCTCCAGATACACAGCCAGTTTTCCTGAAAATTGCAAAAATTCTGCAATATCATCACCCCTTGCCTGGCGCAGCTCACGCCAGAATCCCCCCAAAGCGGCCAGGGGTGGGCAGCCGTTGAGCAGGTTCTGCAGCCGTTCACAATTGCGCAGCAGCAGGGCCCCGGCCCTGGGGCTTTTGCCGGTCAGCGCACCTTGGGCCGCAATGGCCTGCAACAGAGTTACGGCCTGCTCCAGAGCTGCCCCCACTTCATGGGCAAAGGGCGGGCTGCAGGCCGTTACCGGGCAAGGCGGCAGAGGAGAAGGCACTGGGCGGTCCATATCGTCAAGAATATGACGCCAGAAATGCCGTTGCTGACGCATCCAGAGGCTGCGATCCTCCCCTTCCCGCCCCGCCAGGTCGCGCAAATCCATAAAGCCGCCCACATCCCGCCGACTCAACCAAATACGGACCTCGCCGCCGTTGCGCGCCAGCGGCGCGTCCTCCCAGCGGCCCGTACGGCACCAGGAGAGCGCCAGGGCCCCTGCCACAGCGGGGCTGATGCGTTCATGGCACTCCAGGTTGTGGGGGCAGGGCCGGTTGTAGGGGCAGGGATGGCAGTCCAAAGCGGGCTCCAGGCAGCAACAGGCGGGCAGATAGGGCCCCGTGTCCCAGGGCTGGGCCGTGGCCAGAAAAAGGGCCAGGCTGGGTACGCCAAGGCCTGCGGCCAGGTGCATGGTGCCCGTGTCGTTGGTAATAAGCAGGCGCAGTTGCGTGAGCACGGCCGCCAGTTGGGGCAGGTCTGTGCGGCCTGTAGCATTACAAAAAGGCGCGTTGGCCAGATCGGCGTACTCCTGGGCCAGAGAGGTTTCGGCAGGAGCGCCCAGCAACACGGGGCAGAGCCGCAGTTCGCGCCACAGCTGGTCCCCCACGACGGCAAAATGCCGCACAGGCCACTGCCGACGCGCCTCGCTGGCCCCCAGCTGCAGGCCCACAAAGCCTCGCGACTCTGCGGGCGCGGCGGCCAGCAGGGCCAACGCAGCCAGCCGGGTCTGCTCCGAGGGCGTCCGCAGGGCGGCGTCCCCCGCCGCGCCCACGGACGCTGTGCCCTTGGGCGCGCCCAGCATGCGAAACATGTCTACCAGATTGAACGGTGCATTAAGCCTGCCTGCTGTGGTCCCATTGAGAAAGGAGGCCCAGACCCCGTTGTTGCGGCCAAAGCCTTCCGCATCAAGGTCGAAGCCCCGCACAGAGCAGTCTGATCCGGCCAGCAGGCGGGTCAGCAGGCGGGCCGGCAGCGTGGTGGTAAGGTTGATGATTTCCTGCGGCTGGGCCACTTCGCGGACGCGGCGCGTCCAGGCCAGCAGATCGCCGGCGGCTCCCCGCCAATCACGGTCCAGCGCGGCCAGCCACTGCGCCCCCGGCAGGGGCCAGGCCCGCTCCACATGGCGCAACAGGCTCAGCGCGTCGGCAAAATTGTCCAGACAGACCAGCTGCACCCTTCGTCCGCGCCGGTGCAGATCTGTAATGAGCGCCTGACTCTGGAGCAGATCGCCCAGCCTGGTCAGGTTGACGACCAGACTGACGCCCGCTGCCGCGTCTTCCTTGGCCGCAGCCATACGCGCCTCAGGCCAGGGCGGCCGCGCCGCCGTCCAGCAGATTCAATGCCAGCATTTTTTCCTGCTTGAAGCGGTTGGCCACCGCCGCCTGCACGTTGCTGTCCGAAGAGCCGAACTGCCCCGCCCGGATTCTGTAGACATTGCTGATAAGTCTGCGCTCGTATCCAGGGTCTGTGGGGTTGCCGCTCATGGCGTCCGCGCGGTCGAAAATGCGCGCCGCCCCCGCCGGGCCGTGCTGTACGGCCGTGCTCCAGATGACTTCACGCATGGCGGTGGAGAGCGTATCTGCGCTCAGGCTGGTGCGCCGCGCAATGGCCTCCACCGCGGGCTCGTAGTGGCTTTGGCGCACAAAGGCCTCCTGCAGGTCTTCAAAGCGCTCCGGTTGTTCCCTGGCTATGGCCCGCCAGGCGTCGGGCATGGCGCCCTTGCGGCTGCCCGTATTGCCGGGACCGGCCGCACGCAGCCGCTGGGCAAGATCCGGGGCCGCACTGTCCAGAAAATCCAGAAAATCCCCCAGGCTGCCCGCCCGCGAAGAAACCTGGTACTTGCCGTAAGAGGTGCCCCCGTTGCGGTCGTAGCCCACAGCAGCAACGCCGTCCCCGCCCGATTCAAACCGGGCCGAAAGCTGCCCAAGCTCAGCTTCTTCCGCCTTGACGGCGGCCTTGCGCCGCGACGCGCCCCCGCCGGAACGCACAAAATCCCCCAGCCCCGCGCCGCCAAGGCGCAACATGTCCGACGACTGCCCCTGGGTCAGGGCGCGCAGGTGCCGGGCCGTACCCATGCTGCGGGCCAGATCCAGGGTAGAACCGTCGCCGCCCATGCTCTGCATGAGCCCTTCCAGGGCCTTGGTTTGCCGCATATCCGCCTGGGCTTTGTTGAAGGTCTGGGCGCGCAGCAAATCGCTGGGGCTGCGCCCCGCCAGAACCAGGCCGTTCTGGGGGACAACCGTGGGGGCGGCCTGCGCCTGCGCGGCGGCCGGAGGCTGACTGCGCATAAGGGCAGCGAAATTCGCCGGACGGTCCGTTGTCGTGGCGCGTGACCGTGCAGCCTGGGCCGCGGCCCCGGTCGACCCGCCTCCTGTGGGCGGCTGAATAAGGAAAGATGAAAGCGCCATGCGTGCCTCCTGTATGGCGGTCAGTCCACCGCACCCAAGAGGTAGCAAAGACAGTGCCAGAATCCTGTCAGAAAAATAATTCAGGCAGTTGCGAGGCCCGCTCCGCGTTTTCATCCTCCCCCGCCAAAGGCCCGACAGGGGCTCAGCCCTGCCGTTTGCCGCCGCACCGCGCCCGGAGAACCTCGATGAGCAGCGGCAGCAGAGAAAGCACAATAATAACGTAGACAATGATATTAAAATGCTGGCGCACCCAAGGAAGATTGCCCAAAAAATACCCAGCGGAAACAAGTCCACCCACCCAGAGTACGCAGCCTGTGATGTTGTAGACAAAAAAAGTGCGCGGGTGCATCAGGGCAATACCCGCTACAAAGGGGGCAAATGTGCGCACAACGGGGATGAAGCGGGCCAGTACAATAGCTTTTCCGCCGTGGCGCTCGTAAAACAGATGCGCCTTAAGCAGGTGATCCTTCTTGATCAGCCGGTTCTCCCGCGAAAAAATGGCCGGGCCCACATGCCGACCGATAAGGTAGTTGACCGCATCGCCGCCCACGCCCGCCGCCAGCAGCACACCCATGACTTCAGTATACCCCATAAGCCCGGCCCCGGCCGCCACTCCGGAGGCAAAGAGCAGAGAATCCCCCGGCAGAAAGGGCGTAACCACCAGCCCCGTTTCACAAAAGACGATAATGAACAGAATTGCGTACACCCACACGCCGTAGCGCGCCACCAATTCAAACAAGTGTACGTCAATATGCAGAACAAAATTTACAAAATACTGCAAAAATTCCATGCCGCAGGCCTCCGGTGAAGTGCGGGGCGCGCCCCAGGTCGCTCTTGTACCCCAGGGCCGCTTGTGGCACAACTCTGAGATGCGCACCCTGGCCGTTCTGATTTTCTGTCTTGTGGCCGCCCTGCCCCACGGGGTTCGGGCCGCCGAATCCTACCAGGTAGGCTTCTGCACCCTGGGTTCCTGGTCGGCGGACAAAAACCTGCGCCTGGACGTCAATGTCTGGTACCCCTCCGTCCGTCCGCCCCGCGACCTGAGCTACCCGCCGTGGGAGTTTTCCGCCGCCAGGGGCGGCAAGGCTGTGGAGGGGCGCTTTCCCCTGCTGCTGCTTTCACACGACACGGCGGGCACGCGCTTTTCCTACCACGACACGGCTTCGTGGCTGGCTTCCCGCGGCTTTGTGGTGGCCGCCCCTACCCACGCCCGCGACAATCTGGACCATATGGAAGATCTGCTCACCTGGTCCCAGCTGCAGACCAGAGCGCAGGAGCTTTCCGGCGTCATCGACCTGCTGCTGGCCGACCCGGAAACTGCCTCCAGTGTGGACGCCAACCGTATCGGCGTGCTGGGCTTCGGTGCCGGCGGCGCGGCGGCCCTGCTGCTGGGCGGCGCGTTGCCGGACTGCACGGCATGGAACAGTTACTGCGGCATGGCCGGGCGCAACGACCTCTACTGCAACCCCTGGGCGCGCACCCGCATGGACAAACTCTGCCAAAGTCTGCCCCTGACCAAAAGCCTGGCCGACCCCCGCGTGCGGGCCGTGGCGGCCGTGGCCCCCGGCTTCGGCATGCTTTTTTCGCGCGCCGCGTTTCGCTGGTTTTATCCTCCCCTGCTGCTGGTGGCCGCCCAGAACGACCAAAACAACCCCCCGGCCCTGCACGCCCGGCACATTTACAAGAATATGGAAAAGAAACCCCGCTGGCTGTACCTGCCAGGCGCGGACGCCGCCGCCTTTGCCGCCCCCTGCCCGGAAGCCCTGGCCGCCGAGCTGCCCGAGCTGTGCCGCCCCATGTCTGACTCCCTGCGCGGTGAACAACACCAGGCCCTGGATACCGCTCTGGCGGACTTTTTTCTGCACTACCTGGGCGGCGACAACCCGCCGCAGATTCCTCCGCCACCGGATCTCACGCCGCCCCAGCCCCAGCCGCAACCGGCCCCGCCGCCCACGATCAAAGCCCGCAAAAAGCGCGGCTGAGCAGGCTTTGACCCGCCCCTTGACACAACCAAAGCCAGCACATACAGCTTGGGCACAGTAACACGCGCGTCAAGGACCGCGCCCCGCCATCAGGGACGCCGCCGCGTGCGCGACGCGCACCGGTTTTGCCCCATCCCGCAGGGCGGGACGACCACAACCAGGATCCCCATGCGCCAGCTTTTTGCCACTTGCCTTCTTTTTGCCTGCTGGGTTTTCTGTCAGCCAGCGGCTCTGGCTGCCGCACCCCAGGAAACAGCCCCCCCGGGAACTGCACCCCAGGAAGCCACATCCCAAGAAGCCGCATCGCGGGGAGCCGTGCCCGCCTCCCCAGCAACCCTGCCGGCCGCGGCTGTTTCCCCAGCCCCCCGCGAGGCCATCCCCCCCAAGGCTGCTGCCCCCCATAACTCAGGACAAAACCGCACTGCTTACGACGACCAGACTGATCCCCCGGCAAGAACCGCGCCCCGGAACAGGACCAATCCCGACCGCGACGCTCTTTCCCCGGCCGCCCCTGCCACAGCCGCCTCCACCGAAGACGACGGCTGGACCATTATGCCCGCCGGCGCGCGCCCCACGTACATGGGCATCCACGGCGGCACCATGCCCGTAAGCCTGCTGGTCTACGGCGACGGCAGTTCGCTGGTGACCTTTGTGGGCCGCACGGGCAACGATTTTCTGGAGATACTGCGCCGCACAGACCTGCCCGTGCCCAGTCTGCTCAATGCCACGGCCCGGCCCGTAGGTGCGCCCTTGCCTACGGCCAACGGCACCGGGCTTATGGCCGGCAACGCCGCCGACAGCATTCCCGTGCTCAGCCTGCCCGGCGGCATCCTCTCCGGCACGGCGCTCAACTCCGGCCTGCTGCAGCCCTTTGGCCTTTCCGACAAGCCCCTGTCCATTGAAGGACAGGTCACCAGACCGCCCCATCTGACCCCCGTACGCCAATACCGACTGCTGTTTCGCCCGCAATATCTGCAGCCCCGACGCACACCTCGCTGATTCGGCCTTTGCCCCATCCCATATTTGTATTTTAATACATAATAGTATATAGACTCCTCAAAGTTCATCTTAGAGGAGTCTGAATATGTCTTTTGCATGCTACTCGCGCGCTCTGGAAGCGCTGCGCGCGGCCTGCGCGGCAGACACCAACCTGCCCGCGCCCCAGGCCCGACTGCTTTGTGACGGACTGGAAGTCCTGAGCGCCGACAGCCTGGGCTTTACCGCGGTTCTGGACGCGCAGAACCCTTTTTATCTGGAATTTATACGCTATCTGGAACAGGGCTGCCTTCTGGAAGAAGATGACCTGGCGCTGCTGGAATGTCTGGTCATTTTTTTTCGCCTGCGCCAGACTCAGGAGCCGGAGCGGCCCCCAACCGCAGCGGAACTGCGTCTGCAGGACTACTTTGAACACAGCGGCCTGTGGGATCCGGCCGACGGCACCATGGTCAGCCAGTGGTACTGGCGGCGCATCCCGGAGATGACCTTGGACGCCGAAACCCATTGAGGAGAGATGCGGCGCAGACCGTGCACGTGCGGTCTGCGCCAGCTATTGCCACCGTTACCTGGGCCCCCCCGCACTGGCGCCAGCAGCGGGGGTTTGCCTTCTGTCGACCCCCATATCTTCTGCCGTCGCCGCGCATGGTCGCCAATGCAGAAGGCCGCCCCTGAAAGGGCGGCCTTCTGCATTGGTCAGGAACGCGACGGCAGAAGCCGCCGCAGGTCCCGATTATTTTTTCAGGTTTTCGGCCAAAAGCTCAGCGATGTGGTCCACCTTGATCTTGAGGCCTTTCTTTTCCGCGCCGCCGCGCAGCTGCATGACGCAGCCGGGGCAGTCCACCACCAGGCGGTCCGCGCCGGTTTCCTTCATATGGGTCAGCTTGTTTTCCAGCAGCTGGGCCGATATTTCGGGGAACTTCACGGAATAGCTGCCGCCAAAACCGCAACAGACTTCTTCTTCCTCGCAGGGCACATACTCAGCTGCATCGGCGATGAGCTCCCGCGGGGCTTTTTTCACGCCCAGGCCGCGGCAAAGGTGGCAGGAGGCGTGGTAGGTCACCTTCTGGCCGGAGTTGTTGAAGTCTTCCGGCTTCAGGCCCAGTACGTCGTGCACAAAGGAACTGAAGTCGATAACCTTGGCCGCGAACTCCTGCGCCTCCACCGTAGAGTAGTCCTTCTCCAGAATTTCCGGATAGTGGTGCTTGAGGTGCCCGGCGCAGCTGGCGCAGAGGGTGATGATGTAGTCGTAGTTGCCACCCCGGAAGGCGGCGATATTCTGTTTAGCCACGTCCATGGAGGTTCTGCGCTGGCCCATCATTTCCAGGGGCAGGCCGCAGCAGGACTGCTCCATGGGGAATTCCACGGCCACATTTTTGGCGGCCAGGATCTTGACGGCGGCTTCCAGTTCCTCAGGATAAATAAAGTCCTGAGCGCAGCCGCTGAACAGGGCCACCCGCATGACCGGCTTTTCCACCTTGGGCGCGATGTCGGGCCAGCGGTCGCGGAAGGATTTGCCGGCAATGGCCGGCAGAGCCTTGAAGCCCTGCTTGCCCAGAAAAGCCATGGGCAGGTGACGCATGAAAGGTTCGCCGCGCGTAAAAGGCTTTTGCGCAAAGCTCGCGAATTTGAGCAGACGGTGGAAGAGCTTGCGGTTCTTCATGACGGCGGAAAGCAGGTTGGCTTCCACCGGCGCGCCCTGCTCGGCATTGAGCCGGCTGCGCACCTCGCGGATGAGGCGGGGCAGGTCAATGCCGCCGGCGCAGACATTGGCGCAGGATTCGCAACCCATGCAATTCTGACTCAGGATGCGGGCCCGGTCTTTGCCGTGGAAGAAATAGGTAAGGATCAGGCCGATGGCGCCAATATAAATGTAGCCCATCTTGTGGCCGCCCACCAGACGATAGACCGGGCAGACGTTGGCGCAGGCGCCGCAACGCACGCACCGGAAGATCTGCTTGAACAGGGGATCTTTGGCAATCTGCGTGCGGCCGTTATCCAAAAAGACCACGTGCATGATCTTTTTGTTGTCCGCATTGGCCCCACAGGGGCCCGCGCCGCACATCCAGGTCACATAAGAGGTAAGCCGCTGGGCCGTGGCATTGCGGGGCAGCACCAGCAAGGCCGTCAGGGCGTCGTCCAGGCTGGCCACCAGCTTGTCCAAACCGGCAATGGCCACATGCACCTTGGGCAGGGTGGTGACCATACGGGCGTTGCCTTCGTTGGTCACTGTGGAAACCGCGCCGTTTTCGGCCACGGCGAAGTTACAGCCGCTGATGCCCATGTCTGCGGCGATGAACTTACGGCGCAGCTGCACGCGGGCCACCTTCACCAGGCGCTGGATGTCCGAATCCTGCTTCTCGCCCGTGGCCTTGGTAAAGTCGTCGGCCACCTGATAGCGCGAAAGGTGGATGGCGGGCATGACCATGTGCGAAGGGCCTTCGTGCCGCAGCTGAATGATCCACTCGCCAAGGTCGGTTTCGTCCACGGTGATGCCCTGAGCCTCCAGGGCGGGGTTCAGCTCAATTTCTTCAGCCGTCATGGATTTGGACTTGGTCACCCGCTTAACGTTGTTTTCCTTGGCGATGCGGATGATAATCTCATTGGCTTCGGCGGCAGTGGCGGCACGGTGTACATGCACGCCGCGCTTTTCAGCCTCGGCCTTGAACTGGGTGTAGAGTTCTTCCAGGTGCTGACAGGCGTAGTCTTTGGCCTCGGCAATCTTGTGGATGAGCGCGCGCTCGTCCACATCCTTGAAGACGGCTTCGCGGTTGGCGCGGTAGGCCACGGCAAAGGTGTCCAGGGTGCGGCGCAGAAAGTCGTCCTTCAGGGCGTTGTCCAGTTCCTTATGGTATCCCGAAGAGCTTTTGAGGGCGTCGTGCATGGGTTAGTCCTCCAGAAGAATAATGTGCAGTTCCAGCGGGCCATGCACGCCCACGGCGGCCACACGCTCAATGTCGGCGGTGCGGCTGGGACCGGTGATCAGGGTGGTGTAGGTGGCGGGAGCTTCATTCATGCGTTCGCGCAGACGTTGCGCAATGGACGGCAGGTCCGGATAAATGGCGGATTTGCGCAGCAGAATCACAGAAATTTCCGCAATCATGCCCGCAAGGCGCGCGTCCTCGTTGTCCGTATTGACCAGGCAGGTACCGCTGCCGGCAATGCCCAGCACCGCGGTGGAAAGCCCCACGTCAATGCCCGCCAGGTAGTTGCGCAGGCCCTGGCGCAGACAGATAAAGCCTTTTTCTTCACAGGCTTTGGACAGCTGGGCAAAATCTTCATCGTTCAGTTCCGGCGCAGCCACCACGCGTTTGACGCGGGTGGGCACCTTGTTGGGGCCCAGGGGGCCCTGCTCGGTGCCGGGTTCGTCGGCCAGCAGCTCGGCAGGAGCCTTGTCGGCACAGACGTCCACCACATACTGCAGAGCCGCGGCCATGGTGGGCATTTCCTGCACCACGGCGTTCACCGCCGTGGCCTTGGCGGAAAAGGCGGCTACCAATTCCTCTCGGGTCATAGCATTCTCCTTGTGCGCGGCGCCAGGCCGCGCGGCTCGCGCGGGCGGCCCGGCCTTTTTGCGAGGCCGCCCACGTCACGACGCCGTACGCCGTGTTATTTCAGACTTTCGGCGTAGATTTCCACCGTGTGCTTCACGCGCACGTTGTCATGGTTGTGCGAGAGCACATCCTCCAGCTGCATCATGCAGGCCGGGCAGCCCGCAGCCACCACCTGGGCGCCGGAGGCCACAACGTTGTCGCGCTTGCGCTGGCCAATCTGCCGCGAATAATCATAGTGAAAAAGGTTGAAGGAGCCGCCGCAACCGCAGCAACGGTCTGCCTCGTCCATTTCCTTGAGCGCATAGGCCGGGTTGGCGGCAATGACGGCCCTGGGCTGGCTGGTCACGCCCAGGGATTTCTTGAGGTGGCAGGAATCGTGATAGGTGACTGTAACGGCATTGCCCTGGGCGTGTTCCGCCGGGTGCACCTTGAGCACGTCCACCAGAAAGGCGTTGATGTCCATGGCCTTGGCGGCCAGTTCTTCCGCCTTGCGCTGGGCCACAGAACCCAGCCGGCCGGCATAGCGGGGCCACAGTTCCTTGATGGTGGAGGTACAGGAAGCGCAGGGGCTCAGCAGATAGTCGAAGTCGCCTTTTTCCAGGGCGGCCACGTTGACCTTCATCTGCTCCACCATACCCTTGGCGTCGCCCGAAGAAAGCGCCGGAATACCGCAGCAGGTCATGCCCTTGGGCATGAACACGGCCACGTTGTGGTGGCGCAGCACCTTGAGGCAGGCTTCGGACATATCCGTATACATTTTGTCGCCCATACAGCCGGGGAAGAAGGCCACTTTGAGGCCACCGCTGCGGCGGGGTTCGTCCAACGCGCCATAGCGGGCGTGCAGGGGCGTTTTAGCCAGGGGGCGCATGTGCCGGTCGCCCAGCATGAAGTTGAGCATGGGCGCGCAGACCGTGCCCTGAGCGTCGCCCGTGCGACGGAACATAAGGCCCTGCATGGGCGCGCCCACGCGCATGGCAAAGTTAAACAAACCCGGCTTGGTCAGCAACGAGCGGAAAATCATCTTTTTAGCCGGGTGCAGGCCAAGGTATTCATTGACGATCTCGCGCGCGTCCATAAATACGTCCATAATCTGGACGCCGGGCGGGCAGGCCGCCTGACAAGACCCACAGAGCAGGCAACGCCCCAGCTTGTCGCTCACGGAGGCAGGGTCCTTGAGCATCTCGTGGGCCAGATTGTCAATGAGGGCCAGCTTGCCGCGGGCCACGTCGGCCTCCATGCCGGAAGCGCCGAACATGGGACAAACGGCCTGACACATGCCGCACTTCATGCAGGCGGTAATTTTGTCGTCCAGCGACATGAGGCGCTGGGCCAGTTCGTGCAGAGTACTCATGGAAGGCTCCTAAATACCCACAAGTTTGGTGGGATTGAGCAGCCCCTTGGGATCCAGGGCCCGCCGCATCCGCTGGGAGAAGAGGATGGTGCCGCGCGAGGTTTCCTTTTCCATCCACTTGGCCTTGGCCGTGCCTATGCCGTGCTCGCCCGAAAGCGTGCCGCTGAGCTTGATGGCCGTATCAAACATCTCGTCAATGGCTTCTTCCACCCGGTGGTACTCCTCGGCGTCGCGCTTGTCGCAGAGGAAGGTGGGGTGCAGGTTGCCGTCACCGGCATGGCCGAAAGTGCCCACCTCCACCTTATATTTGGCGGCGATGTCATTAACAGCCTGCATCATGGCCGGAATCTGGGAGCGCGGCACGGTGGCGTCTTCCAGCACGGTGGTGGGCCGGGCGCGCGCCAGCACGGGCAGAGCCATGCGGCGGGCTTCCCAGAGCTTGAACTTTTCTGCGGCGTCCTTGGGCACATGCACGGCGGTAGCGCCGTTGGCCTTAAGCACTTTTTCCACAGCGGCGGCGTCGTCTTCCACCTGGGCGGGGTGGCCGTCCACTTCGATGAGCAAAATGGCCCCGGCCTCACGCGGCAGGCCGGCCTTAGTGAAGTCGTCCACGCGCACGATGGTGTTGTTGTCCAGAAATTCCAGGGTGCAGGGCAGCACATGGGCGGCGATGATGCCGGCCACGGCCTGGGCCGCGCTCTGCACATCGGGGAAAACGGCCATACAGGCGCGGGAAGCCTTGGGCGGCGGCACCAGCTTGAGCACGGCCTGAGAAATGACCCCCAAGGTGCCCTCGGACTGGATCATCAGCCCGGTCAGATTGTAGCCCGTGACGCACTTGACCGTACGCGAACCGGACTTGACCAGCGCCCCCGTGGAATCAAAAAATTCCACGCCCATAAAATAGTCTTTGGTCACGCCATATTTGAGCCCGCGCAGGCCGCCGGCGTTTTCCGCAATATTGCCGCCGATGGTGGACACCGCCTGAGAGCCGGGGTCCGGAGGATAAAACAGATTTTTTTTGGCCACCGCAGCGGCGAACTGGGCGGTAATGACGCCCGGCTCCACCACGGCGTAGAGGTCGTCGGAATTGATTTCAAGAATGCGGTTGAGGCCCGTGGTCAGGATCACCACCGTGTCGGACTTGTCCGGAATGGTGCCGCCGGAAAGGTTGGTGCCGGAACCCCGCACGGTCATGGGGATGCCGTTGTCATAGAGCTTTTTCACGCACTGGCCCAGCTGCTCTGCCGTGGTGGGCCGCACCACCAGCGCGGGCATCACTGCGGGCAGCACCGCGGAATCATACGAATAGCTCGCGCGGTCGGCTTCAGAGCTGAACACATTTTCCTTGCCCAGCAGATCCTCAAAATCCTTGATCAACGCCTGGCTTGCCATAGGGCCTCCTTGTGCACGTCTGTATGGTCTTAGCAGGCCACGCGCCCCTTGCGCAGGCCCTGTCTTCTGTCCCGGACGCCACTCGCCTGTTTGAACGGGCGGTCAGCTTCTTTACGAGAATGACGTTCTATAGCGTTGTTTGTCATCTTTGCAAAGGGGATGCCCCCAAAAACTTTGGTATCACAATATAATTTCAGCCTCTTTCAGGCCGGAATCGCAGCAAGAAGAATCTGTAAAAATCTTGCCTTGACTGCGAGATTGCGCTTTTAGGCACAACCCTGTCTGAAAAAAGGGCTTTGTTCTATAGATAGGAATGCGGCAAGACCGCGTCAAGCGCAAGCAGCGCAGGCGTCTGTTGCTCTGCAGCTGTGGCAGTGGGAAGTTTCGGACGGCTGCCGCAGCCGCGTCCTTCATGCCGGACGCAATGTTCCGGTGTCGCTGCTGCAACAAAGCAGAAAACAAGTGTTTTTCTGACTGCGCAGCAGTGCCGTCCCAAACGGCAGAGCGCGGTCAGATCGCTTCACACCCAGGGTACGCCCCTGAGCTCTGCGAGAAAAAAATTTTCAGCCTGCGGTCCGTCACTTCCGGACCGTGCTTTTTTTCCAGAAAAAGAAGTGGGCCAAAGCCATGCCGCCGTGGCCCAGCACATAGCCCAGCAGCAGCCAGACAAAGATGCCGTGCACGGCGGCGGCCCCAGGGGCGGGGTTGCCGTTGGTCCAGGCCACATACATCCAGAGGCCGGAGAGCAGGCTCATGCTCAGCGCGCCCAGGCCCAGGCCCTGCACCACGGTAGCCAGGCCCTTGGCCCTGGGGGCGATGATGCGCTTGCCCCCGCGCAGTTGGGCCAGATCTTTTTTGAGCTGATCCATATCCCCCCACAGGTAGGGGAAATAGTGGCGCAGGCCGCGGGTTTTCAGGCTCCAGACCACCAGGGCAAAGCCGACCCAGCAAAGAATCAGGCCCAGGACCACATGGCCGTATCCGAAGCCAAAAAGTTTGGTACAGAACTGCAGAATGACGAGTACGGCGGCCACGGCATGCAGCAGACGCAGCGTCGGGGGCTGAAAAAATCCAAGGAAACGCCAGAGCAAAAGCGCCTGGGCCGTCAGTTTTTGTCGCAGGGGCATAGTCCTCTCCTTGATTTTATAGTGTGTCCGTCGCAGGGCTTCGGTCTGGGCCGCGGACCAAAAGCGCCGCCCAGAGGGCGGCGCTGCAATGGCGTGGCGTGTCAACGCAAGCACGAACAAGAAAGCATATGAGCCATTTTTTCTTTTTTGGTGCGCAGATAGGCTTCATTTTCGGGGCAGGCTTCCATCTCTATGGGCACCCGCTCCACAATTTCGATGCCGTAGCCGGAAAGGCCCACGATTTTTTTGGGGTTGTTGGTAAGCAGGCGGATTTTGTGGATGCCCAGATCCACCAGCATTTGCGCGCCGGTGCCGTAGTCCCGCAAATCCGGGGGAAAGCCCAGCTTACGGTTGGCCTCCACGGTGTCATAACCCTGGTCCTGCAAAGCATAAGCCTTAATTTTGTTGGCCAGGCCAATGCCGCGCCCTTCCTGGCGCATATAGAGCAAGGCCCCCCTGCCCTCGCGCTCGATCTGACGCATGGCCGCGCCCAGCTGGCCGCCGCAGTCGCAACGCAGCGAGCCCAGGGCGTCACCGGTAAGGCACTCACTGTGCACGCGGGCCAGCACCGGTTCTGCACCGCCCAGCTCGCCCTTGACCAGGGCCAGATGGGTGCCGGCTTCGTTTTCGCTCTCGTAGGCAATGACCGTAAAATCTCCAAAGCGCGTGGGCAAATGGGCTTCGGCCACCCGCCGCACCGAAACCTGACCGCGGTCCAGCCGGTAGCGAATCAGATCCTTGACCGCAGCTATTTTGAGCCCGTGCTCCTGGGCAAAGCCTTCCAGGTCGGGCATGCGCGCCATGGTGCCGTCGTCCTTCATGATTTCGCAGATGACGGCCGCAGGCTTGAGCCCGGCCAGCTTGCAGAGATCCACACCGCCCTCGGTCTGCCCGGCGCGGGAAAGCACGCCCCCGGCCTTGGCCCGCAGGGGGAAGACATGGCCCGGCGTCACCAGGTCGTCGGGGCGCACGTTGTCGGCCACGGCGGCCAGGATGGTGGTGGCCCTGTCCGCAGCGGAAATGCCCGTGGTCACCCCCGCACGCGCCTCAATGGAAACGGTAAAATTAGTGCCGAACCGCGAGCCGTTGCGCTGGGTCATAAGCGGCAGATCCAGCCGGTCGATGCATTCTGGCGCCATAGGCAGGCAGATGAGTCCGCGTCCGTATCTGGCCATAAAATTGATGGCTTCAGGCGTGGCGAACTGGGCGGCCATAGTCAGGTCGCCTTCGTTTTCCCGACCTTCATCGTCCACAAGAATGACCATTTTCCCCTGCCGGATGTCGGCAACGGCCTCTTCAATGCTGCACAAGGGCATGACGTTTCCTTCAGCTGCCCGTCCACGGGCTGGGTAGAGGTTACAGCGAAATCGCAAAAAAACATTTCCTTCACAAGTAGGGTCGCAAAGGTTTTGTGTCAACCGGGAGGCTCGCGAAAAGCCGCAGTCTACGCCTCTTCCGCGGGCCGCAGGCCTACCTCGGCCAGCAAGTCCGTCAGGGGCCGTCCCAGCAGAAAGGGCAGCAAGGCTCCGGGCAGGTCGGCGCGCTCCTGGCACAGTTCGCGGAAGGCCGCGTCAATGCGCGCGGCTTCGCTAATCTGCGCCAGGGCATCGCGCTGTTCGTCTGCGTGCCGCAAAGGCGGCGGCGTTGCCGCCACGCGCACCCCTCGCCCGCCCCTGGGCAGATAGCCCAGCCGCGCGGCCAGTTCCAACACGGGGCGCACGGGGCTCTGCTCTTCATGCACCGCCGCCATGTCGGCCAGTATGGCCCGCGTGGACGCACGCAAATCGGGAAAGCCCGGCAGAACCGGCACCGCAGCCAGCGCTTGCAGGGCCACGGCCCGGCTGAGCGGAGCTTCGGCGGCCAGCAGACGTTCCAGCGGCCCCGTGTCCGTACAATAGAGGGCCGCGCACTGGGCCGGACGCTGACCGTAGACGGTACAGCCGGCGCCGTCCGCATAGTAGCGACAGCGCCAGGGATGCGCGCTGCCCCCCAGACCAGCCACCTTGATGCGTTCGTTTTCCAGGGGGGCCAGCAGCTGCCGAACGTCGTCCCGCGCCCATTCGCCGGCCCGCAGGCTGACCATGGCCTCCAGAGCCAACACGCCGCCCGTCAGCAGGGCAACGTCCCTTTCCATAAGGGTAGGCCCGCCCTGCAGGCAACAGGTGCCGCAACGGCGGCACACCGGCCCCCCTTGCGGGGCCTTGGGTTCCAGTAGGGTCATAGGCTCTCCTGCACACGGTGTTGAAGGGACATTGCGCCGCGGCGGTCTGCACCGGACCGCGCCTGCTCGTGGAGCATACCAGCACGTTGCTTCAGGCCGCAACCTGGCGCAGCAGCAAAAAAAGCCCCAGGCCACAGCAGAGCACGCCGATAATCTGCCGCAGCATGCCGGTGGGCGTACGCCGGGCCAAGGCCAGACCGCCGACAAAACCCAGCAATTCCAGACTACAAAGCAACGGCAGCAAAGAAAAATCCACATGTCCGGCACGCATGTTCCCCAAGGTGCCGAACAGGGCCGTAACAACCTGATAAGGCATGGAAATGCCCACGGCCGTCATGGGCGAAACCCCCACCACAATCATCCAGGGGATGGAAAGCACAGGGCCGCCGGCCCCGGTCATGCCCGCCAGAAGCCCGGTGACCGCGCCAATGGCGCACAAGCCGCGTCCGCTTTGCCAAAAGACGCTGCCGCCGCCGGGACGGGGCGGGCGCAGGGCGCACAGCCCGGCAAACAAAATAGTGCAGGCCAGCAGCGCCACCAGCGGCCCGGCCGGCACAAAAGAGCCCAGCAGGGCCCCTGGCAAAGCAGCCAGACCACCCAGCATATAGGGCAGGGCCGTACGCCGGGGAACCTGCCCCAAACGGCCGTACAGCCAGGTACCCGCCAGGGCCACGGGAAAAAAGGAGGCCAGAGCCGTGCCCATTGCCTCGTGCGGTTCCAGACCGCTCAAAAGAATCAGAGCCGGCGGCACCAAAATGCCCCCAACCCCAGCCAGGCCCACCAACACCCCCACAATCAGACAGGTGGCATACAAAGCCGCCAGCAGCATACTCCCTCACTCTATGATCAGCCGACATACCCAGAAAAACGACCAAAGCGCCGGCCCGCCGCACAGGGCGCAGGCCCGCAACAAGGCCAGCAACGCGCTCAGCCGCGCCTTATCCCAAGGAACCGCCTCGTCAAGGGGCGGCCCCAGCCAGGGCTTGTCCACCAGAGCCCCGAAATAGACCGAAGGTCCGGCCATGCGCCCCCAGCAAAGCCAGGCGCAGGCCGTCATGGACCAGCCCGAATTGGGGCTGGGCATGCCCGCCGCCTGCCGCGCCGTCAGTCGCCATCCCGGCCAGCGCCCGTCCCAGGGCCGTTGCCGCAGACCGCAACGCGCCCCGGCCCGTGCCAGCGTATCCGTAAGCAGCACGATCAGGGCCGACAGCCGCGCGGGCGCAAAGGCCAGCATGTCGTCCCCGCGCGCACCGGCAAAGCCCAGCCAGCGCCACTTTTCAGTCAGATACCCCCACATGGAATCCGTGGTGCTCACGGCCTTGTAGCACCACAGCCCCACAGGCCCCCCCACCAGCAGCCAGAAAAAGGGCGCAGTAAAAGCGTCGGTAAGGTTTTCCGCAAGGGTGTCGGCCAGGGTCTTGCGCATGAGGGGCCGGTCCATGCGCGCCGTTTCCCGGCTTACCAGCCGGGAGAGGGCCGCGCGGGCTTCCGGCTCCGGGGCCGTTTCCACCCGCTGCAGCACCTCCCGCCCCGTGCGCAGAAGGCTGCCAAGAGCCAGCCCCGACCAGGCCAGATACAGGGCCAGCAGATTGCCCAGCAGCGGCAGCGAGGTCAAGCCCCATACCGCCAGGCCCGTGAGCCCCGTCAGCACGGTCAGGGCCAGCCCGCCGGCCAGCCTCCCCCGCCAGGGCGCGGCCGCCATTCCCCCGGTATCCATAAAACGCCGGGCCGGACCTTCCAGCGCGTGCAGCAGGCTGCCCTGCAGGCACACGGGGTGCCGCCAGGGCAGGTCCGGATCCCCCAGCCAGAGGTCCAGCAGCAGGGCCAAAGGAGCCAGCCACCAGCAATCCCATACAGAAAAAGGCGGCACGGGAAAGGACGGAATCACCCCCAGCCCTCCAGCAGGCCCGTGCGGGCCAGGGCCGCGTAGAGCACGATGCCCGCCGAGGTGGCAAGGTTGAGGCTGCGCACTCCGCCTTCGCGCATGGGAATGCGCACCCGGTGCGCGGAGAGGACCAGCACCTCCGGGGGCAGGCCGCGCGTTTCCGGCCCAAAGACCAGGCAGTCGTCCGGCGCAAAGGCAAAATGCTGCAAAGGCGTACAGGTGGCCGCGTCCCTGGCCGACGTAAAGACCAGACGGCCGCCCTGGCGGCCTTCCGCCGCAAAAGCCTGCCAGGAGGGCCAGACCCGCAGGCGCACGTGCGGCCAGTAGTCCAGACCGGCGCGCTTGAGGTAGCGGTCCTCCAGCTTGAAGCCCAGGGGCTCGATAAGATGCAGGGGCGTGCCCGTGGCGGCGCAGAGGCGGGCCACGTTGCCCGTATTGGGCGGAATTTCCGGCTCGTAGAGAACGATCTGCATAGGCGTGGCGTAGATAAAATTCGGGCGCTACGACGCCAGGCGGCCGGCAATGCCCGGCGTCACCTGGCAGGTCACGCGCATGTCCTTGCTGCCAAAACCGCCGTCGTCCAGGGTGGCGAACAGCTCCGCTTCCGTCACTTCCACATTGGCGTCGGGCACGCCCGCATCTGCAAGGCGCTCCTGCAGCAAGCGGCAGGCCCGCTCCCGCGCTGCCTCCAGGCTGAACCCCTTGCCGATGCGCTCACTGTGGTCCAAAGCGGGCGCGCGCAAAAAGCCCCGCCCCGTGTCGGCATAGAGCTCCAGGCTGTCCGTGGGCAGGGTCAGGGCCGCGCCAATAGCGTTGGCTACATCCGCATGGGGCGGAATGGTCACGGGCAGGTCCAGCCGGGACTGCAGCCGTGCGCCCATGCAGGCCGCCGGGCCGCCCACCAGCAGCACGGCGCCGGGCCGGGCCTCGCGCACGCGCTTCAAGGCCGCCAGGGTATAGATGGGACGGGCGTTGACCTGCTCCGTCAGCTCCCGCGCGGCCGCAGCCACCTGGTCCAGCGCGTTTTCCACGGCCAGGCGGGCCAGATCCGACGGATTGCCCCCACTCTCCCCGGCCAGGGCGGCCAGCGCCGCTGCCGAGGCCGCCGCTGCCCCGGCAGCGGGGCCGTCCGCAGCCGTATTGCAGATATTGAGGGCATCCAGCAGGGTGGCCCGGTCGCCGCCAAAGGCCGCCGCCGGCCCCTCCCGTTGCGGGCCCACGCGCACGGTGCGGCCCCCCCCGTCCACATTGAGGCGCGAATCGCCCCCCACGCCGATGGAAACGGTGGCCAAAGCGCGCACCAGGGTGCGCCGCCCCTGCAGGAGCATGCCGTCCCGGTCCACCACGGGAGAGCCATCCACGAACAGGGCCAGGTCCGTGGTGGTGCCGCCCATGTCCAGCAAAAGGGAGCAGCCCGCGTCCACGCCGGGACAAAGGGCCAGCACGCCCATAACGCTGGCCGCCGGGCCGGAAAGGATGGACTGCACGGGCTCCCGC
>ENA-UEYG01000852-UEYG01000852.1-human-gut-metagenome-genome-assembly--contig:-NODE-852-length-23226-cov-5.282777_pt1 | contig 23226 bp, 43 predicted proteins | sample MGYA00242933_ERZ507934 | MGnify/ENA primary metagenome ERZ507934 (study PRJEB26167, sample SAMN06115527) | human gut metagenome | host: Homo sapiens | place: China:Zejiang | collected 2015-11-10... | reverse complement strand
AGCCGCGCTCTGACATTCTTTTTCACCCACAGTTTTCTGTGTCCCCCCATCGGAATTTATCTGTTTACGCACTGTACATTGTCGCAAAATCGTTCGGTGCCGATAACCCGCAACGGTTTCCCGCAAATTGGGCAAAACTTCGGCGTTCCGGGTGTCTGGTACGGGCTTTCTTCTCTCTGTCCGTAAGTGGTCAGCGTTAATATACACGCAAGAGAGTTTGGCTCAGCTTTAGAAGGGCACCGAAAACGCACCCTACAAGAAACGCAATCCATAAAATCACCCCACATTCTTTTGAATCCACCGGTAAACCCTCCGGCGAATAGATTCTGCATCCACGTCAAAGCCCAGCTCGGTAAGCTCCACGGCAACGTCCTGCGGCTTTTTGCCCTCTACGCAGATCGCCGAGAGCATTGCCCGGAGCTCCGGGTCATCGCAGTCCTCCACCATGTGCACGCCGATGTTGTACAGCTTGTTCTGCATACGGTTGATGTCTTTCAGTCGCCGGATCTCCGCAGCACGCTGGTTGTAGGAGGAATCTGCGGTCCCGGTCACTGTTACATGACCGAGAACGCAGCTGTTGCCCTCGCCGTGAAAAGCTTTTACCACATCCGAGGCAGCCTGCGGACCATCTGCCTGTAGGATCTCCAGCCGCTCAATGCGCTGCCGACGTTTGGCAATGTCATAGGGTATTGCATATAGACGGCGAAATTCGTGTGGCTTCATCCGGCAACCTCCCAAAATTTATTTCAGCTCAAAGTAATTCGTCAGAATATCCGTAATGCCGGAGTGGAAACCTATCCAGCCGCAGGTGAAAAAGCTGTTGTCCTGCAGGATGATGGCGTAGTCATCACAGGTCTGACCGGCGTCCTCTCTGGTGGTGTCTATCCGCTTCCACAACGTTGCCCCGCCGGGCAGAGGCTGCTTGTAATACGCAAGCCGGAAACGCACATCTTCCCATTCCAGTTCCCACGCTGCATTTGCGCCCAGCATTTTTTCTGCCAGCTTGTGCAGCGTGTCCCTCCCATGGGCTTGCTCCTTCGGCGGCTCGTGAATCTCCACAGGTTCTGTCCTGTACGGTGATGCCGTAGGTTTAGGTGCATCGTTCTGGGCTCTTTTTTGCTTCTCGTGAGCCTTTTCCACGATTGCGATAGCTTCCGGTGGCAATTTCCACTCGGCATAATCCGGGTTTACCGGTACCGTTTCCGCAGGTTCTTCTTTCTGCTCCGGTTCTTCCGGTGCAGCGCCCATAAAACGCGCATAATCCTGTGCGCTGCGGTACGCTTCCATCAAGCCGATCTCTCCGGCCTTCAAGCGCTCCTTGATGACCTCATTCTCGCAGGAGGCAATCACGTTCAAGCGGGCAGCAGCGCCGGTGGACAAGCCCAGAATGCGGCAAACCTCGTCACGCACCTTGCCTTCCAGCTGTCCGGCTGCTTTTTTCTTGGTCAGCGCATCCTTCAGCGCCTCGTACTGCGCCAGACGCTCGCCATCGGTCAGGTCACGGGCGGTGGCGTTCGCCGTGATGAGCGCAATGCGGTCATCCAGTTTGCCGTGGCTTTCCCTAATCAGGCAGGGGAGAAAATCAAACCGCGTGTCTCCAAGCGTTGACAAAATCCCGCACGCCGCCCAGCGCCGGTGCCCGCTGATGAGCATATAGCAGTCCGTTTCATCCTCCATCGGGATGACTTCCAGCGGCTGCCGGAGACCGTTCTGCCGAATGTCATCCCTCAGGTTCTCCATATCGCCGAGGGTGTAGATCTCGAAATTTTCCGGGTTCGGGATGATATTCCGGCTCGGAATCATCACCACCTGCATCTGCTGCCCCGCCGGGGTGGCCGTCTGGCTCTGGGCATTCATCAGGCTGTTCAACAATCTAGTGCTCATTGTTTTATCTCCTTTGGCGGCAGCGGCATCCAGCCCACAACAGGGCGCTCTATCTTGTTATTGTAAACCTCTTCCAGATTGAAGTGGCGGTATTCCCACCAACCTTTCGGGATTCGATAATCGTCGTGCTCCTCGTCGTATGTCCCCCAATCAGGAAGGTCTTCCCAATACCATACGCTATCTTGTAAAAAAATGCTCCCATCTTCATAGTGCGCTGTCGTAATACTGTATCCGTCAATATCGTTGCGGTACAAAATCAGCACTTCGGTTTCGACCTTGGGCGGGTCTGTTTCAGGGTTGCGCCATCGCTGAGCATCGGTTTCAAGTGCTACAGTTGGCGTGGTATCGATGTAATCAAGCACATCATACAAGGCATAGCCTATAAAAGCGCCGGATGCCGAAGTTTCTCTGTCGAACGCTTGAATTCTTTCCTCGATGCGCTTACGCAGCACATCCGCATCAATCGGTCTCATTCATTCGCCCTCCACGCATTTTTTAACCAGCTGTGCCAGTGCCTTATACTGGGCGCTGGTCTTGATGTTCCGACAGACCTTGTGCACCGGCAAGTGCCGTGCCTTGGCTTCCTTGACCTTCACGCTGTAATCGATGCGCAGGATGCTGTTATCCGGGTTGCGGAAGGCAGGCAAGTCCATGCTGGCGATCTCGTTGATGGTGTCCACACTGTACCTTCCACGGGTGTACTTGGTAGCCAGCACGCCCATCACTTCCAGCTGCGGGTTGTAGTTTTCCCGGATAGCATCCACCTGCTCGCGGATCTCGTCCATGCCGTCCATCGCCCACTCGTCGCAATCCACCGGGATGATCACCCAGTCTGCAGCGGCCAGCGCATTGACGGTAGCCATGTCGATGTCAGGTGGGCAGTCAATAATGCAGTAGTCATAGTCGTTGCGGACGGTGTCCAGCGCCTTGCGCAGCCTGTCCCACTGCGGCCGCAGTACATCCAGCATCACGTTCTTGTTGGCAAGCAGCATCTCCATGTTGCTGGGTGCCAGATCGACGTGCTCAAAGTCCGTCTGCATGATCACATCCTGCATTTTGGCGTTCAGGGTAAGCACATCGCCCATGGTCTTGCGGCCATAAGCAAATCGGTTGAAAAACTTGGTGGTGTTGCCCTGCTTGTCCAGATCCATCACCAGCACCCGCCGGGACCAGATCTCTGCCAGCAGGCAGGCAAGGTTGCAGGCGGTGACGGATTTTCCAACGCCGCCTTTCAGGTTGATGATTGCGATTTTTGCCGTTGTTCTCATGACGATCCCCATTCTCAAATTCTTGCGGCTTTTGCGGCCTGCTGCTGGATGCTGTCCCAGCTTTTGGCAAACCACGCAAGCCATGTTGTGCATTTCTTGTAATAATTCGGCGAGCACGCCTTGCAGGGGCAGTTCCGGCAAGGGCTGCTCTTTGGGAGAGGGTAGAGCTCCTCGTTCCAGATCTCCTGCATCAGCGCCTACCTCCTCCGCCGGCTGCGATGCTGTTGCCCTTTGCCTGATAGTAATGCTCCATGGTAGTGGGAGCGTTCAGCAGTACCGCCCGTATGTAGCCCCTAATGTTGTGGACAGGCTTTGTGCTGTTGAGCAGGGCATCCAGAACGTACTCGATGTGCTGGCTGGTAAGCTTGTCCAGCCGCTTGCGGATGGACTGCGTGGTCTGCGGATACTGCCCGATAATCTGGATCGCGCCGGGGCAGCAGTACATGTCCGCAATGTTGTCCAGCAGTTCCTCCAATTTCTCAGGCTCGTACCGGCGTTCCAGCGTGTCCAGTTCCAGCTGCTCCCGGAAGCGTTCCAAGACATCTTCTCGTGCGGTATCCGATCCATCCATCGTATCCGTTCCGCGCTCCTCGCGCGGATAGATAGGTTTCCCTATAGGTTTCCCTATATATTTCCTGTCTACACTTTTTGTAGGGGTCTGGATACACTTTTTGTAGGGGTTCGGATACACTTTTTGTAGGGGTACATTTTTTGTAGGGGTACAATTTTTGTAGGGGTCTGCGCCATCCTCCGGCACCGTTTCCGGCACCGGATTTCGGACTGCAACGTACTGGTTCACGAGGATGCCGCCCACCATGGTTTTGTGCTCCTTCAGCAGTCCGCGTGCCAAAAGTTCCTTGACGATGTTCCGGGCACCGTTTTCGCTCAGGCCTGTCCAGTCGGCAAGGTATCCGTACCCGCCTTTATAGACGCTCTCGCCGTCCTGAGAGAAGCCGTAGATGATGGCATACACCGTCAGCTCGTTGCCCTTCAATCCAAGCTCTGTGCGCATCCAGCGCTGCAGAACAACATAACTGTCCTGTTTCGGTTTTGTTTTGCTTTTCACGCCTTACCCCCCCTAGAACGGCAGATCGTCGTCATCGTTTATCACGGCAAAATCATCCATGCTGCCCTGCGTGTAGGTGGGCTGCGGAACGTTCTGCGCGGCTTTTGCCTGCTGCACATGGCTGGTGGTCTGCTGCTCGTAGGAGGGCGCGCGCTGGGCGTCCTGACGCTTTGAACCGGCAAAGCTGATATTATTCGCCACGACTTCCACAGCGGTTCGGCTGTTGCCGTTCTTGTCCTGATAATTCCGGGTCTGCAATCTGCCATCGATGGCGATCATGCTGCCCTTCTGGAAGTACTTGGACACGAAATCGGCCTGCTGCCGCCATGCCACGATATCAATAAAATCTGCCTGCCGCTCCTGACCCTGCTGCACATAGCTGCGGTCGCACGCAATGCGGAAGCTGCACACGCTGTTCCCCTGCGTGGTGGTGCGCAGCTCCGGGTCCGCCACAAGGCGGCCCATGATTGCGACTATATTAAGCATCTTAAGTAATCCTTTCCGACCACCGCCATCCACTGGCGGTGACCATACACATCCTCAAAACTGCGCTGTGCCTGCTTTTTCAGGTACAGGCGCAGCTTGTGGTCAAAGTGGGCGCTGTAGCCCGGCTCGTTGTGGTGCCGGTGGCAGAGATAGACTTTCAGGCCGTACTGCTCCGCCACCGGGCGCAGCGGACCGTTGAGCACATGGTGCTCCTCTAAATCCTTAACAGTCACAACGCCGTACTTCATCCGGCAGACATAACACTCCCGCCGGGTCTGCATAATGGATTCAGACAAGTGGCACACCATCCTTTTGCGTGCTCTCATAAGCCTCGCGGTAAGAGTGCACATTCCCGACCTGATACTTCTGGCCGTTGACAAATTTAATGGTGAACCCATCAATGAAGCCATACCGCCGGGCGACGTTGATACACTGTGCCAAGCCCTGTGCGGTGTTCCGGTCGGCTCCGTGAGCCATCAGCAATTTTTTAAACCGTTTCTGTGTCATTTCCTTGGCACCTCCTGCCACTCCTGCCAGTAGGCGGTAACATTGGGGTCGTTGACGCCCATTTCCGCCAGCCGGTCAAATATGCCGTCGATCAGCTGCCCCATCTGCTCCGTGGTAAAGGTGCTGGAGCCTTGGCTGCACTTGACGGTGCAGCGATTGCCATTCAGCAGCTCCACAACGTGCACCAGCCGGTAAGACTTGCGCAAGATGGGCACAGCACCCACCGGCACCTCCAAGTAGTCGAACGCCGCACCGTACTGCTCCAGCATTTCGGTGTAGCAGTCCTCCGGGGTCACACCGCCGGTGCGCCCGCCGTTGTAGTGGTCTGCCATGATGGTAAACAGCGCCCACATCATGCGGTTCTGGGGCAGGGTACGGCTTTTGCGTTCGAGGTCTACCGACAAAATCAGATGCAGCGGCTTGCCGTGCGCCAGCTCGTCCAGCTTCTGCCGGAGCTGTGTTTCCACAAATTCCGCAGAGTTTTCCACGACCACCCGCCGGGCGACCGGGTCATATACCACCGGCAACTTACCGATCACGCCTCTGGCCATAAGACCTTCTTACCCTCGCCGGTGACGAACTGCACCATGGTGATGCTGCCCGCGTCATCGTAGGCGAAGCGATCGACCTTCAGGCTGGTTTGCAGTCGGCAAACGCCCTTGTCATCCTTGACGATGGGCACCTGCGTGCTCTTAAGCACAATGTCGTCCAGCTCCATCACGTCCCTGCCGACACCCCAGAAGGAGGCAGCGGACACAAAGCTGGTGACCTCCCGCATCAGAGCCGGGTCACGGCAGGGGAGAGAAAGCCCGCCCGCGTCCTTGTACACGAACTCCCGCTCCTGCGGGCTGTATACGCCCACCTGACACCACAGCCGCCCATCGGCAAAATAGCGCCGCATGGTCCAGCCCGCAGCGCCAAAAGTTTTGTCCATCATATCGCGCACGGCATTGGCGCCGGGGAGCAGTTTCAGCTTGATTGCATCCTCGCTGATGGCCTTAATCAGCACCGAGACCGCCTGCGGGGCTGTCTGCGGGGCTTTTGGCACTTCAACGGGGAACTTGACGTCTGGGGCACAAACAGCCGCAGAAGCATTTTTCTGGGGCCTGCCGCGCCCGGAAGCTTTTGGCGTTGCCAACCTTACCACCTCCATCAGTAGGGGCTGGAGGTGGCGATCTGCGCCGCCTCTGCCAGTGAATACTTGTCGATCATAACGCGCATCTCCGCAACCACCTGCTGGATGGTATCCGGCGGCAGCTCTGCCATGCGCATAGCGGCAATGGCGTAGCCGGTTGCGGTCTCCTCGTAGGTGGGGGATTTAGGCATCGGGCTCATCAGCGTTTGCAACCGCATCCAGATCCTCCTCCGCTTCCAGCGCTGCGTCATTGTACGGGCATCCGCGCACCTGGCTTTCCAAGATGTTGCGGCAGAAGGTGCACGCATCCCGCGCGTCCTGCACGCTGAGCGGCTCTGCAAAGTCCCGCATCACCTTCATCATGGCTTCGCCGGCCTTCTTGGCCTGTGCGCTGTACTGGCGGCGGAAATGCCCGCTTTTACGTTCGTGGATCATAATACATACCTCCATAGTTTTGTTCTGCGCATTGCGCTGGCAGCGGCTTTTGTTTTACTTCCTGCCGCCATCGGAAGGCTGTCTATGTTCCAGCAGTCACCGACACTACTTTTCAACTGTTTATTACCGGGTGCGAGTCTTACGGATACAAAGTCACCCACCTTTTGACGCAGTAGGTTGTTGCGGATTTTTTTACTAGTGCTGCTATCTGCACATTACCGGCTTCTCAAGGCCCGCCGGGGTCCCGTGTGGTCCCAATCCACACATCTTGTCACAATAGGCGCAAAACACAAAATAATGTTTCGGCGGCCTAAAGGGGATGGCAGCGGCTTTTGTTTACCCACCTGCCGCCATTGGTGTAAAACCGGAAAGTCAGCTCTGAAGCCCTTCCTGCATTGCCGTTTCCAGAAGATGCCGGAGATCTTCCAGAACGTCCGCGTAGATCTTTCTCTCCCGGTCGGAGATGCGTTCATCTTCCAGCCGGCACTGATACTTGCCTATCAGATAGCAGATCCGCTCGCGAGTACGCATTCCATTCTTGCTTGCCATTTTGCGCCGCCTCCAAAAAGTCTTAATGCTCTTCCATCCCCTCCAGCTCAGACATCACGCCGAGGATGCTCTGGATCTGTGCGGCAGCCTTGCGGCCATCCAGCACCATGTACTCCGCGTTTTCCTGCTGGTAGTCCGCGCTTGCATCCAGAAAATTCCCAAAAGCAAGTATGCTGTCGTTGCAGATGCTCATGGCAGCCAGCATCAGATACCGGATTGCGGTGTCGATCTCGCGGGTCGGTGCGCCGCGGTCAACGCTGTCTTTCACCATCTGATCCGCCTTTTCCGGGTCGATCAGCCTGCCCGCCGAGGCAAAACGCCGGAAAATATCACAGCTTTTTTCAGTTTCCATAACGTTTCCTCCTCAGTAAGTACCAAATTCCTGATCCAGCAGGGTATCCAGCCGGATCGTATTGCCGCGGCCGGAGCCTTCCTGCCCGGCCATGTTAGACCAGCCTTCCGGGTAGCGCTTGCGCACATACCGAGCCGGGATGCCCATGCACACGCTGACCTGCTCCAAAGTCAGCCGGATGCAGCCATATCGACCAAATATAGCAGCGTAGCTCTCATGCCACGCTGCGGGTCTATTAGATTTCGCCACGTTCCTTCAACTCCTTCTGTCTGCGCTGCCACTCCTTGAAGTGGCCGTAGCTCATGCCCTTCGCTGCGGCAGCAGCATTGTCATCCACGATCCTGTCGTGGTTGGTTTTTGGCTTTTCCTTGGGTTTTACAATGCCGGGCTGCGTGCCGGTGTCCACGCCGGCCTTTCCGTATCTGCGCTTTTTACAGGCATCGCAAAACATTTTGCCGGGGTCGACGCCGTACATCATCGTGCCGCACTCTTTGCAGGGCTTGTCCACCTTGCGGTGCTCGCCGCGAGGAAGTTTCTCCTTCGGTGCAGGCTTTGGCAGCGGTGCGGGCTTTTTATCCTTCGGTTTTTCTGCCCGAACCCGCCGGGCGCGTTCTCTTGCTAGTTCCAGATGCACCTTCTCGCCGCAAGTAAGGCAGTACCTACGGTTCGGAGAAGACCCCGCCGGGAGCGCCTTGCCGCAAACGCTGCAATACCGCACAACGGGCGGATTTTCGCAGTAAGTGTCCTTGCGCCGCATATTGCAAACGCGGTTAGTCTCTTTTCTTTTGAGCTTGCGGCACGCATCACAAAATCTTCTGTTGCTCCCGGCGCTTTCCGGCAGCACCGCGCCGCATATTTCGCAGCGGTGGATAGCATCACTCATGGTTCCGTGCCCTCTCATAGATCCGCTTCCGCGCCGCACTTCTCCGGGCGTTCTCGGCACGCATGTACTCGTCCCAGCGGCACAGCAGGTAAGGGGCAAGCACCAGCGCCGGCGCGATGATCATTACCATCAGCCACATTTCGGTGCAGGCTGCGTGGTAGGGGTCGCGTCCCAGGGCGACCATCAGATCAGCCAAAATAAATGCACAACTTCTCATACCATCAAACCTCCTATGCGCCATGCCAGCGCCATAATTAAGCCAAAATACGCCAGCCAGACCCCCAGCATTTTGCGGGGCGGCTTTGTGGCGCAGATAAACAAAAACGCCATCAGGCAGCAACCTGCCATAAAGCACATCAGATAAACCAGCATCCGCGTCACCTCATTCCCAAAGCGGTCTCGATCAGTTCTTTGGGCGTTTCGTTGGGGTAGTGCCCGGACATATACTTGTCCACAACGCCTTTCGACAAGCCCGCATGCAAGGCTAACTCACGGTTGCCCCAGCCAAGCATCATTTTGCGCTTGGCTACTTCGGCTTTCCATTCAATGGTCGGCAAGTTTTCCACCTCCATGGTTGAAAATCATTTCAAAATATCGCTATAAAAACATTGCCAAGCCATACAAGATGGTGTAAAATGATATTGCGGTTATCATTTTTACTCTTGGCAATATTTTTGGGTTTAGGGCAGAAAGCAGATCGGAAGGTACGCGCGACCCTCTGCTTCTTGCACCCGGTGCCCGCGCATAGGCACCTGATCAACAGGACGGTATAAGAAAATTCCCCGCTTAGCTGTGAAGGTTCACCGCGGCGTGGCAGCCCTGTGAAGTACCGGCAGCGATCGGAGAGTGTGAGGACTTCTGGTCAACCGCTCGGTATGGTTATATTATAATCCAACTACATCCAACTGTAAAGACGTTATTTGAATACAGTTGGATTTTCGGCAAAATTGACAAAAAGGAGGTGGCAATTTTGTTCTGGGAAAATTTCGTGCGAGAGTGTGAGAAAATCGAAAAGTATCCATCGTATGTGGCGGAAGAACTTGGATTTAATAAGTCTGCGGTCACCAGTTGGAAAAACGGTTCACTTCCTAGGGTGGCAAGCCGCAAAAAGATTGCGGACTACTTTGGCATTACCGTTGAAGAACTTATGGGCACAAAAAAAGAGCCCGCCGGGATGGACGGGCTCCAATGGGAATGGGCTGATGTAGAAGCAGCCTATAAAAATGCAACGCCGGAAGCGCGTGCAGCCGCAAAAGCCGCCGCGCTGGCTGTGCTGGAAAACGGAAAAGCAAAGGAAGAGTGACCGCAATGGATTTTGGGCAGCTGGTGCTATCCACCGACGAGCTGAACACCCTGCGTGTGATAGCGCAAGGACCGGTGGATCAGACCGCCGAATGGACAGAAAGAGTAAAAACGCTGTACGAGAAAAAGCTTGTAGAGCAAAAAGTTTCGCCGGCCAAAATGCAAATACGCGGCTATGTGTATCAAATCACTAAAGACGGCGAACTTTATCTACGTTATATCAATCGCCGAGAAAATGAAAAAAACTTTGAAAACAATATGTCAACGCTTTCGCTGAACGAGACGCGGTTTGCCAACAAGCTGTCAGTTCTTGCCCTGATCGTCTCGGCTATCGCTCTGCTCGTCTCCATCTTCCGGTAACGGCATGACAACGCTGGTAAAGACCCGATGGCAAAAAGACATTTCTAACAGGCAATGCAAAGCATCAGGCAGATACATGGCAGTCTGGTATGGGATTTTCCGTTCTGCCATGATTTGCATGATTTCTTTTGCAAAGTCAAACGTTTCTTGAGGAATCGGTTTATCTTTATCCAGCGCTAAGCTGTGGTTGTAGAATCCCCCAGTAAGCGAGCAGGTAGGAAGTATGGGGAATTCTTCCGAGAATTTGCTTGTGTCTTTCTCGCAAACATTTTTCTTGCGGGGAGTTTCAAACATATAAGGTCTCCTTTCTTGTGCGGCAGCTGGTTCAGGACGCCTGTGCAGCATCTTCGGTTTCGGAATGTTCTAGCAAAACGCCCATTACAATGCCCCAAAGCGCGGGGTGCTCTTTCAGGTAAGCAAGAAATTTGGCGTCAGACATAAGAAACACTCCTTTTTGTTGTATTTGACAATTTTATATTACAACTGTCATCGTTGAAAATCAAGAGGAAAGAGGGATTTCGAATGAAAATTGCGGAAAAATGCAAAGTTGTTGTGGCAGGCGCAATTGTGGCTGCGCTGATGGCAGGTACAGCGTTGCCCGCGCTGGCCGCCAGCCCCGCCGGGGACGTTCCCTTTGCGGTGCTTGCGCAGCAGAATAGTACTGTAACGCCGGAGCAGGTGGAAGCACTGATTAGCCAGATTGCCCCGGTTACTCTGGAAAGTGAGACTGCAATCAATAACGCACAGGCGGCTTTCAATTCCATGCCGACAGAATGGCAGTCGATGGTTTCTAACTACGACAAGCTGAAATTGTATCAGGAAGAACTAGAAGATCTTCAGGTGGATGCACTTGCCGAGAAGTTAAACAATACGGTTTACCGCGAACATGATGACGTGGAAAACGTGGACTTTTTCTTTTGGAAGGATTACCCCAAACTGAATCAGACAAATTTTATTCTTCCTTATTTTTGCGTTGTTGATAATAATGTTCAACCGTTACGGTTGATGTACACTTATTACGCAAAAAACTGGATTTTCTGGGACGAAATAGTTTATTCAGTGGACGGAGAAGTTTACAAGAAAGAAATCGACAGAGCCAAGAAAAGTGAAAAAGTTGTAAAAGAAATTTTTTCTGGCGATGTTTATGTCTGGGAGCTTGGTGATGATATTGCAGATGAGCAGGAAATCTCAATGCTGAAAAAATCCATCAGTGCAGAAAAGGTGACATATAGATTTAAAGGAGATAACGCGCAGTTCGATTATAAAATGAGTACTTATGTAAATGACCGAAACGCTATATCTCAGATTATGGAAGCTTACGATTGCATGAGTGCAGCATCACCGGCTGTTCGTGCGCGAGCACTGGAAAAGGTAGAAGCGCACAAACAGGGAAGTAAATTTATAAAGTTTGCATATTGAGCCTAGAAGTATTATGAAAAACAATCAGCAAAAATCACCCGGCTGTCTGTATATCCTGTTTAACGTTTTTGTGGTTATGCCTTTTCTGGTTTTTCTTGTGTTTTTCGTTTTTGCGTTTTTGTTTACGCTTTGCAGTAAGGTACACCCGGCAGTTTTAGTTTTGATTCTTATTGCCATTTCGGCCACTGCCGGATATGCCCTTTATAAAAAGCACGAAAAGAAAAAGCAAGCAGAGCAAAACCACATTGAAACTGTTTTGCAGCGCACGGTGGACTACCCTGACCCCGTAATAAGAGAACCGCGCCAAGCGCCGCAGCCGCCAGATGGCTTGTATGAGCAGGATCATCTGGCTAAACTTGCCGCCGATCAGGGCAAAAGACGCGCTGCAGACGCGCATTATCAAGCGGTCGTCATTGACTTCGAGACCACCGGCCTAAACTGCGACACAGATGAAATTTTGCAAGTGTCCATCATCGACCAGGACGAAAACGTGCTGATGAACCAGTACTGCCGGGCAGTCCGGCACAACAGCTGGGAGAGTGCTTCCAGCGTAAACGGAATATACCCGCCTCGCGTTGCGTTCTGCCCGCCGTTTGAGAAGGTGGCACCCTATGTGCAGGATATTCTTTCCCGCGCCGACAAAGTTCTGGCTTACAACTGCTCGTTTGAGCAGAGCTTTCTAATGGTCAATGGAATAAACCCATACATTTTATTCTGGTGCGACCCGATGAAGGAAATCGTGGATTACTGCAATGCATCCAGCGGTGGCCACCGCTCACGCATGGCACTGCAAAGCGCCGCCAGAATAATCGGGTACGATTACAACGCGCACGATGCTTTGGAGGACGTAAAAGCAACCTTGCAGGTGCATAATTTTACCACAAAAAGCAAAGAAGCCAAGACACAAGCACCCACGCCGACAAAAACGAAAAGCCGTCCCGGTCATGTGCTATACCCTGAAAACAAGCAGGCAGACCCGCAGCATCCGCTGTATGGAAAAACGCTTGTGATAACAGGCCAGCTGCCGATTGATAGAGAGCAGGCGTCTTTGCAGGCCGCTGCGCTGGGTGCAAAGGTACGCATAAAGTTAAGCCCGCGCACGCAGATCCTTGTTTGCGGTCAGAGGGAAGAGGAATGGACTGAACGCTTTGGCGAAAAGTCCTCCAAAATAAAAAAGGCGGAGCAGATGAACGCTGAAGGCGCACGCATTGAGTTTATGAGCGGCGAAAAATTCATGGAGCTTTTGCACCAGCCCGCCGGGGGAAATTAACAAAAGGTGTCCACTGTGGACACCTTGAACGCCCGACAAAATTAACTTTGAGGTTAACGCTCCTGATCACACGGGCAGGGGGACACTGCCGGCACTGCAACGATGCGCCCATTGATATTGCGATACCGTGCACCGGGGTCGTGGCCGGCGTCGTGATCCTTAACGGCAGTTTTCAGGATCTGGAAGGCTGCATCATAGGCAGACCCATCAGACCCGGCCTGCGAGAGATGATAGACAAGCTTGCGCACATTGTCCTGTGCGTAGGCGTAGAGCATAGCTTCCTTGGTATTTGTGTTGATCATAACTTAACCCTCCCACGGTTTGCGGCTTCCATCAGCGTTCTGCGGTTTGGATGCCGGCATGCCGTCAATGATTACCATATCTTCCGGGATTTCGTTCAGAACCTTGATGTTATCCATTATTTTCGCACTCCTTCTGGATTTTTTTGACAATTATGTTATAACACGGAAAAAGGAACAGATTCGACATCAAATTTTGGAAGTTTATGGTAAACCAAAAAAGACAGAAAAACAGTCGAATTTTGCATAATTGTCGAAAAAAAGGGGGATGTTTGGGAATGGATGATTGGGTTTTGCGTGTTGCGGAAACATTGGAAAAAGCAAGGGCAGAGGCTGGAATCAGCCAAGCCACACTTGCGAAACGAATGGGCGTAAGCCGACAAAGCATAATCAAGTGGGAGCAGGGAATTAACGCGATCTCCTTTCCCATGATGATGCAGTGGTTCGTGGGCTGCGGGGTTTCACTGGAACGGTATCTGGATTCCTGCATCCACCCGGGGCTGATGGAACGGCTGGAAGATGACCCCACCGACAAAGAAAAACGTCGAATGCTGCACGAGGCCATCGAAGAATGCAGCGCATACGAGGTAGACACGCTTTTGTACATCCGCTACGGCGCGCACGGGTCGGATCATCTGAGCGTGCTTACCGAAATGGTGGCCAACTTGCACACGCCGCTGCGGGATAGGGTGGCCGTCGTCAATACGATCCTGAGCCACTACGAGATTGCCATGGCGACAAAAACGGATGTGGACCCCGAAGGGCTGCAACCGAATATTGAAATGCTGTGTCAGGCACGCGATTGCGGAATGGCAGCAGCAAAAGACATGGAAGATGTCTACTCCATTAACAAGGAGGCGATAGAGAATGCCAAGAAAAAAGACGAAACGCACTGATGGCCGGTATGAGATCAAGCGCAAAATGCCGGACGGAAAATATAAGCACTTCCTGGGCGCTACGATTGCCGAAGCGACCGCAAAGTATGAAGAAGCCTACCGGCAGGCAACACTGGAAGAAAGCAAAAATAACGGCGGTGCTACCTTCCGGGAAATGGCAATAGCGTACAAAGATTACATTACAGGCTCGACAAAGCCGGTAAAACGTGGTACAATAAACGCCTACGTCAAGAATATCCCTCCGCTTCTGGAATGCTTTGGCGACACGCCGATGGCTGACATTGATACGCAGGCAGTCTGCGGATACATGGAGCGCATGAAGATGGACGGCAAAGCTTTGCATACCATCACCAACGCTAAAAGCGTGCTATCCTGTATCTTTACCTTCTGGTGCGCCAACTATCACGGTACCAGTAACCCGGTCCTTCTGGCAAAACCACCCGCCGGGATGAAAAAGGGGAAGCGATTAGAGCCGACAAAAGAGCAGCGAGATATTATTGACGCGCATCCAGAGGGGTGCGGTTTCTGGGCGCAGCTATTCGAGTACACCGGGCTTCGTCTCGGCGAGGCGAACGGTCTGCAGTGGAAAGACGTAGATTTTGAGCAGAATGTGATTCATGTGCGTTCTGCAATGCCTTGGGACCGTAACCACGCCTATGAGGAAACGCCAAAGTCAGAGAAGGGATACAGAGATGTGCCCATCCTGACGACCTTTCGCCCGATGCTGTTGGAGCAAAAAGCTGGTCACGCAGACACGGACTATGTAATGTCCGGTGAAGCGAAGCCGCTGTCACAGTCGCAGTATGAGTGGCGCTGGGCGATCTACTGTCGGGATCTCGGCCTGAGTGAGAAACAGGAGAAGCGCGCCAGGATCAAAGACAAACCGGGCGAGTACAGGGTGTACTACAAGTGGAAAGCGCTTGTAACGGCGCACCAGTTCCGGCATTTTTACGCGACAAACCTTTTTTACGCCGGTATCCCGGACATGGTGGCCCAGAAACTTATGGGTCATGCAGACATTTCAACGACCCGAAAGATATACCAACAGTTGCGCGATGAAGAGGACAAGCAGTACATCGCAAAGCTGGATGCGTATGTCCAAAGCAAAAAGTAGGTCTGCAAAAAGTCTGCAAAGCTAAGAAAAAACACGACTTGACGCGATATAAAGGGGGTTCGAGTCCCCTCCCTCGCACCAAATGAAAATCCGCATGAATGCTGGAAAATCCAGTGTTCATGCGGATTTTTTGTATTTGAAGTAGTTCGGATACTATCGAATATTAACCAATATTTGCACTTACTTGCAATCCAGAAGTCTGCAAAAAGTCTGCAGACTTTATCTGTGTTCTACAATGCGTTCCCAGTACTCGACCAGCTTGCCGTCCACAGCGTCCTCGTCCTGCAAGAACGCTGCAGCCATATCTGCGTAGAAGTTGGTGTTGTCCACGCTGTACATTTTTGCGACTTTGCCGTAGTCGCTGTACATCATGTTCATGGTGGCCCAGAAATCGTTTTTGTCGCAGGTTATGCCGCGCTGTTTTGCCACGTCCTGCGTCTGTTCCAGCGTCCAGTGACAGCCTTTTGTGCCGTCAGCATTTACCATGCTGTCGCACCATTCCTCCGCTTCATCGTGGGTGAGGTGCTTGCGCGGCATCTTGATGGAACGGCTGTCCGCACCGCCATGCTCATACTGCCCAGACCGCTTGTCCCAGTCTCCGTTTTGCGAGAAGCCAATCTGCGGCATTTTGCGCCCATACTCAACGTCAGGGTAGCGGGGGATAGGGTAGGGGTCGATGTATCGGTTCTCTTCCTGCGGATAATAGGAATAGCGGTCGTTGCCGCCTTCCAGCTTACGCAGACGGCGTTCCATCTCACGCTCCCTGCGGTCACGCTCTTCCTCAAGGCGGTCACGCTCCGGCTCACGGTTTTTGTCGTGGTCACGGAGCATCATCATGCGGCGAAAAGTGTTCTTGCCCATAATCTACACCTCCTCAAGAAATAGACGCGGGCGCACCGGCGTGGGAGCGGCAGAAGCAGCCAAGATATTTGAACGTTCCGGTGCCGGTCGCAGACGTTGCTACACGGGTAGCGTAGCGGGTTCGGGTGTGGATGCTCTCGGCGGTTGCCTGAGCGCAGTTGCAGTCGGTCAGAGGGTATGCGGTCGTACCTGCGCCGATGGTAATGACCACAGGGGCGTTGATGGTGGTCGTGTCCGGGATGCTCTGGGCAACCACAATGCAATAACGCTCTCCGTTCTGGTATGCGCCAGCAGGGATGTTGATGGTCAGTGTATCATTGGCGAACGTCACCGCATCCGAGATGACGAGGTGCGGGCACAGACGGCAGCTTGTTTTGCAAGCCATAGTGTTTTCCTCCTAAAAAATCAGGGGCAGAGGTGTCTTACCCCTGCCCCGATGGATCACCCGGTGTTATCGGGGAGTGTGTTGGTTAGCAGCAGCCGCAGCAGTTCACGCCCACGTTGGGGTTTGCCACCTGATAAGCGGGAATCGGACGAGGATTGACCCGGTTCAGGATGGTATCAGTCTGCTGAGACATCACGGTGGTCAGAAGCGCATTCTGACGATCCTGAGAAGCCGCGAACTTCAAGCTCTGGTTCTCAGCGGTCAGAGTGGCAATCTTGTCCTGCGTGAAGTAGTCCATCATAGCGCGGTAGTTTGCGTTACAGTTGTCGATAACTGCACGGGTATTGTCTGCGATAGCCTGCCGGGTAGCGCAGTCCTCCGTTGCGATGGTGTACTTCAGGTCGCCGATCAGCTGCTTGTTCTCGCAGCAGCAAGACGCCAGCTGCGTGGCAAGTGCGGTCTGACCAGCCTGCCGTGCGTTGCCCTCCTGCATGATGGCAAGGTTGATGGCATTGTCGCCGTTGGACACGCTGCGTTCCAGGCCGTTCACGAGCTGTGCGTTCTGGTAGCCGAGCTGACAGATAGCGTTGTTCACGCTTGCAAAGCCGTTTGCGATATTGGCATTGACGCCGTTCATCTGCGCCAGCTGGTCATAGCCCAGAGAGCAGATGCCGCTCTGGATGCCAGCCAGAGAACGGGAAGTGTCCTGCTGGTAGAAGCCCTCAGACAGAGCCGCACGAGTATCTGCGCCGCCCTGACCGGTTGCACCGGTGCCCACCAGATAGGGGATGTAGCTGTTCATGCCGTTGTCACCGCCGTTCCGGCCGTAGCCGTTTGTACCCCAGCCGAAGATGATGGCGAGGATAATAACCGCCCACAGACCTTCGTTGCCGAAGAATCCGCCGTTGTTATTACCGCCGTCCTGCCCAGCCAGATAGCCAGTTGCAAAATCGTCCATAACAAAACTCCTTTCAGTTTTGCGTTATGCTATCCCACCGCCGTGTGCGGTGGGCGAAGCCAAACAAAAGCGGTTTTTATCAAGTCCGCAAAACTGAGAAGCGTTTCGCTTAGAGGGATGCGTTATCGGGGCAGCGTCAGATTCAGGACACTTGCCAGCTGGTTCAGGTCGATGCCCCGCTCTTTGGCGAGGTTCTGCGCCATCGTCCTGAGCTGCGTTTCGTTTTTGCCCTGAATCAGGTTCAAGCCCTGCATGATGGGGGCATTCTGCCCGCTCAACTGCTGGATTAGCCCCATCGGGTTCTGCCCGGCACGAGCCAGATTTGCAAGCTGCATGATAGGGCTGTGAGTAATCATATCAAACGGAGAGGACATTGTTATTCTCCTTTCTTTGCTGTGGCAGCGGGCTTAGAAAAGCTCTTCTGCCACTTTTCCAGTTCATCCAGCCTGTGGACGAGGGCGTTATACTCCTCAATAGGCACATACTGCTGTGTCGGTGCAGCGGTCTGCTGCGCCTGTTGCGCCTGCATTTGCCGCCATCCTTCCGGGCTGTAAAACTCTAACACGTCAGATTCACAAGTGTTTGGGTTCAGACGTTTGCAGTAGATGACCCCACTACGCAAATCCGGGCAATACGTCCATCTTCCGTACAGATCAGATGGAATTGCCAGAAATTCCTCCCTGCTGGAAACAGGTCTGCCAAGCAACCAGCCGCCATCTTGTGCCGACTGCTGAACAGGCTGCTGCCCATTCATCGGCTGCGGACGCTGCGGTTGTGCTTGCTGCATCTGCGTGTTTGGCAGGGGAGTGGCAAGACCAACTGTGCCTATACCGCCGTAAGGGTTGACAGGCTGCTGCGGAACGTAGGGCGCTCCGGGTGTCGGATAATAGCTCATAAAACATCCCTCCTTGTGTATCCAGTGTACCGCATCGGCAGAAAACGAAGGACAACGAAGGTACAACGAAGGACAAAAAATAGCTTGCTTAGACCTTGATTAAATCTTGCTTAAAGTTTGATTATTTTAAGCAAAAAGAAAAGCGCTCATGCGGAAAAATCCGCATGAGCGCTTGGGTTTGAGATGTTATTTTGTATGCGCCTGCAAAAATTCTTCGACTGCCTGCTTTAATACGGCATTCGGTGTCGTGCCAGCCTTTGTGCACGCTTCCTTAAACTTTTCGCTGCAGGCTAAACTTGTCATGTTTTCTTTGTCCCATTTGGCATTGGATGCCTTTTTCTTTTCAGAAATCATAAAAAATACCCCTCTGTTTCGTTTGCCTTAGTATAGCACAAAAAGGCACTGTTTACAATGCCAAATATGCACAATGGAGCACTGTAAACATTGTCGAAAATGCCAATTTACACACACTGTAAACAGTGCTATACTATAATCATAGCAAGGGAAGCAAAAAAATGGAGGAAATAAGAGCTGGCTGAGTATTATAATATGCTATAGCCTTAACTATGATTGTAGTGTGGGCTGTGGTATAATAAGGGAAGAAAACCCTTAAAGAAAGGAGAATTATTATGGATGCAAGAATGATTAGTTTTTGGGGTTGCGAAACTAACCCATACGCAAACCCCGATACAGCGAATAACGGCGGTGGATACGCTCAACCGTCCGGGGGCGTCCTTGTTGCCCTCGAAAACGGTGAGTATCTTACCGTCACCGTGGATGATATGTCTTGCGGCGATTTTGGCAGCAGAATCGGTTGGACTATCGACAGTTCAGACAGTCGCAGATGGGGCGGCTGTTATGGCACCATGAACGATGCTATGGTGGATAACGAATGGACGGAGGAATCTCTGGATTCCGTGTCCGGTGTGTACGGGATTGATGCCCGTGCAATGTTGTCTGATGCGGTTTTGGCTGTGCATATTGCCGCATAAAGAAACCCCCGATGCTCCAAACGGAACACCGGGGGTTTCTGCGTCTCCCGCGTAGTACGCACTGTAAGTAGGCGAGTGGGAGACTAAATTTCTTGAGCTGTGCGCTTGTGCTGACAGAAATCTTTAGGCCAGACCACACCAGCAATTCATTAGGCGAATTGTCTGTAAATATTATACCACAATTCGTGCAAAAAGAAAAGCGGCAGACCCGAAAGCCTGCCGCTTCAATGCGTTTCGTGAGAAATCGCACCCAATTGAGATTATGATATCACACATCCAGCATTTTTTCAATGCCTTTCAGCCGGTAGCCTATCGCCGTCCGGCTGTAATGTGTCTGTGCTGCAATGTCCGGCAGCGGGAGCCGCTCAACGTACCGCAGTAAGGCTATCTTACGGTCAACCCTCCCAAGCGGTGCGTTTTTGATGGCGGCTATCATCCTCTGTCTGTCAAGTCCTTGCAGCGCAGCGGGCAGCACTACACGAGCCGCTGCCACGGGCAGCACCGAGCCAGAAGGGCTGCGGCAGCTGTCCTGCGTTGCGCACCATAGCGGCGATGGCGCCGAGATGGTATGTTTTCGTGAGGCCACGAAAACGTGTGCAGACCATTTTCGTGACGTGCCGAAATTGCTCTTGTGCGGCGTACATTTTGTTGACGTCAACAAAATGCTCGTATGTAGTGCTTGCCATGGTGTTACTCCTTGCTATCCAAAACGGTTACTGCGTACACGCGGAGGTTTTCCAGCTTTTCGATGACGGCATTATAAGTCGCCTCCGTTGCGATGTGTGCGATGCGCTCCAACTCGTTGCTCTCTTTTGATGCAGCGATGATTTCATCCGCAGATACGCGTTTCATGGCTTCAATCAAATCAAGCAAATCTTCGATATTTACTGCGTTCATATCCTCACTCCTTTCTTAATGCCGCTTTCATGCGGTCAAAGAAAAACTGGATGACCTTGCTCATGGTCTCCTCGGTGATTGCCCAGCTGACCAGCTTGCCCCACCGGCTGTTATTGAGATAAGTGCGCAGCATCTTGACGCACCACGCCTTGCGCTCTGCTCCGCGTTTCGTGCCCTGAATTTCTCGCTCCGCTTGGTCGATGAGGTCAAGCACCAGCGTCTTGACCGCTGCGCCGTAGCCCAGACGGATAAGCCCCAACGCAAGCGACACAGCGCCCACAATGATGAGTACCAGCGCCAGCCACGCGGGCAGCGGGGTGAGAATGGTTTTAAGGATGGTTTCCATGTGTTACTCTCCTTTCTCTTTTTCGAGGTCTTCGATGCGGTGATTTGCCACCTTGATTTGTTCTTCCAGCACTGGCACGCGCTGGGCGAAGTTGTTATGCGCCCGCACTTCGCGGGTCAGTTCTTCCAGCTTGGTTTCGGTCACAGCCTGCTGCTTGTCCAGCTTAGCGTCCATGCTCTGTGCGGTGTGGTTGTTGGAGACGATCGCGCCGATCAGGCTCAGACCGCCGGTGATGATCGCCACGATAATTGCTTCGCTCATGCGCCCTCCCGAAGACGGGTCAGACCCTTCTTGCGGATGATACGGGGGTAGTTGAGCTCGGTCACGTTGAGGTCTACGTTGCCGGAGATGCCCGGCACGCTGCCTTTGCTGGTGTGTTGGTGGGCATTGTACTTGAAATCCACCTTCGGGGTCTTGCCAGTGTAGTCGGCAAGCCACACGTCATAAGGGTGCAAAGCCGCTCCACCCACAAAGAGATGTGCCTTTGCAAAGCTGGTGTAGGTGTAGAGCTGGGCATAGAAGCCCATCTGTTCCACCTTATGCAAAGCATAGGCGGTCAGGTCGGTCAAGCTCTGCTTGTCCAGATTGCCCAGCTTGTTGTCCTCCACGTCCACCGCCACCGGCAGAGTCAGCTCCTTGCCGTAGATTGCTTGACGCAGCAGGGAAAGTTCTGCGTTGACCATGTCCTTGTTGGTGGCGTAGGTGTAGTAATATACGCCCACGTCCAGCCCGGCAGCCCGGGCGTTGCGGTAGTTGGTATCAAAAGTCGGGTCGATGTAAAGGCCGTCTGCCCGCTTGGAGAGCTTTTTGTTGGTGGATACCGTCTTAAGCATGACGCCCTTGTAACCAGCCGCTTTGACCTTGCGCCAGCCGTCGAGGGTAATTTTGCCCTGATACCGGCTCACGTCAATGTATCGGTAGGGTGGTGCGCCATCCCAGCCGGGAGGAGCAGCACTCTGGGTGTCCACGCTGGACACGGGGCCAGGCTCTGCAGTGGAGTTGTCTGCCGCTTCCTTTGCGTGGGCAAGGGCGGCGAAGAGACGGGAGAGGAAAGTCAGGAGGTTCATGTGGTCACGTCCTTTCGGTTTTTGGTAAGATAAAGCCCTCTTGCCTTGACCTTTTCCCAGTCGATGTTGCCCTGCCAGCGGGAAACGTCCATGATAGGGAGCATGTTATCAGTCCTTTCTTTTTATGCTGGTAAATAGTCAAATAAAGCCCTCTTTAGTTAACTAATCATGTTGTAATTTTAGCCTTAAAATATCGTGAGCAAGTGTTCATCGTACCATATACTGACTGCCCAATGTTAAGTGTAGGCATGAAGAAAATATTGCCACTTTCCATGTCTTGACGTCTTGATGCTGCTTGGAAACCTCTGTAAGTATTTTTTATCCCATTGAACGGATAATTGTAAATATCCTTAATAGTCCCAGTTGCGTAATCATAAAACTGGATGCATACGGAGTCAGCGTCAACACTTGCAACGTTTTCATTACAAGCCCAAATAATCAAGCCATTAGGTGTATAAGTCCTTGTAATGTTGTAGACAGCAAAATTGTTTTTGATGTCGGCAACCTCTACAACGGACATATCTTCCCTGTTTATCTTGAAAAGCTTGGTAAACTTTCTGGTCGATGCAGTAGTAGAGTCCATTGCATAGTAGATACAATCTTTCTCAAATACAAATTGTAGGGTTCTTGTCTGCTGACCATTTGCAAACATTTCCATCCAAGTGTCCCCATCGTCTTGACTTCTCCAAATTTTACACTGATTATCACCATCACCACTACAAGCCCACCAATCAAATGTATATGGGTCACAACATACAGCATGGAAATGTCTTATTTCTCCACTATATAAAACACCATTATTTGCTCGTTTTTCCATAACTTTTGTCCATGTTGCACCTCTATCAACTGTTTTCCACATTCTAACAGTTTTTGCATCTTCTAAAGCATATTCTCCAAATATAACAACTCGTTTGGAGTAGTCCTTGCTGATACAAGCATCCATACTATGAAGTCCAGATAACATTCTACCAACACCAATATCCATAGAGCCGATTTTTGTAAGGCTAGAGTTGAAACTTTCAATATAATTGTGATGTGGGGCATTATATCCGTTTGTAACTTTGATTGTGTAAATTGTTTCTTGGAACGGTTCAACAAATATAGAATTGTACCAAATTCCATTGGCTTGGTCGATTTGTAAATCACCCATCTTTGTCCAATGTTCACCGCCATCTATGCTTTTGTATACAGCCTGTGTTGTTGCATCTACAAGATGTTCTGCAAGTGCATATACAGCACCAGTGGTATTACTCCCAACATCGAAAACAGGATATATATCCTTGAATGTAACATAATCAGATGTAGGTGTAGAATATGAATTTTTAATTCCTCCTCTTGCAACTACTTTTGAAATAGTTAATTTAGGAGCGATAATATTATTTTTTTTAAGATAATCTGTAACAGCTTTTTCTACATCGGAAGAAATTCCTATATCTTCTGAAGTTAGTACAACATCTCCTTTTTTTCCATTAATAGATGTTACTTCAGATTTAATTGGTTTAATTGGAATTTTAACAGATTCATCTATGCTTTTTTCATAACCATACTCCAGATATTCTCGCGATGAATTTTCTTTTTCTGTAAACACAAATGTATCACT
>ENA-UEYG01000832-UEYG01000832.1-human-gut-metagenome-genome-assembly--contig:-NODE-832-length-23634-cov-8.904147_pt1 | contig 23634 bp, 19 predicted proteins | sample MGYA00242933_ERZ507934 | MGnify/ENA primary metagenome ERZ507934 (study PRJEB26167, sample SAMN06115527) | human gut metagenome | host: Homo sapiens | place: China:Zejiang | collected 2015-11-10... | reverse complement strand
GCTTCGATAAGAGCTTTGTGAGAAACAACAACGTTTTTGAATTCCTGGTTGATTTTAACCACTTTGAATTCCATTGTTTTGCCTACAAATACATCGTAGTCGCGGATAGGCTTAACATCAATTTGAGAACCCGGCAAGAATGCTTCGATACCGAATACGTCAACAATCATACCACCCTTAGTGCGGCACTTGATAAAGCCTTTAATGATTTCTTCGTTTTCAAGAGCAGCGTTCACACGATCCCAAGAGCGAGTTGCACGTGCTTTCTTGTGTGACAGGATCAACTGTCCTTTTTTGTCTTCCTGATTTTCAATGTATACTTCTACAGTATCACCTACTTTCAGTTCAGGATTGTAACGGAACTCACTCAAAGGAATGATACCGTCTGATTTGTAGCCGATATTAACAACTACTTCGCGTTTGTTCATTGCGATAACAGTACCGTCCACAACCTCGCGGTCATTTACTTTGTTCAGTGTACTGTCATAAGCTTGTTCAAGAGCTTCGTGGCTCATGCCTGTAACGGCTTCACCGTTTTCATAAGCTTCCCAGTTGAAGTCTTCAACAGGAGCGATGTTTTTTAAATTTTCCATTAATAAAATTGTTAAAATTCTCAGTTAATTACGTTAGACATTATATTGATTATCTAATTTCGGGCGCAAAGATACAATAATTTACTGAATCACAAATAGATTTGAGGCTTTTTCTTTAAATTTGAATATTTAATTGTCTAATTATAAACCGATATTGAATTATGTTCATATCTTTGCGATAATATAAATCTATTTAGCAAATGCTACCATCCATACTATTAGCGGTTGTTGCTTTATTTTTTATGATAAAGTGGTGGCTCGAAACAAAGAAAACAAAAAGTCTGAATAAGGAAGTTCTTGCCCAAAAGAACGAACTTGGTTTAAACAAAGATTTTTCGGATGCCATCTTACGCAATATCGATGCGTACATTGTATTGGCCAATCGTAATTTTCTGGTAGAGAAAACCAATTATTATAGTTTGAACAGTGAAAAGGATGACTGTGTCCTTCACAGGGTGGGGGAATTGCTTCGGTGCAAAAATGCGTTGGATTCCGGTGCATGCGGCACTCACGAGAATTGTAAATCCTGTCCGGTGCGTGCTTCCATCGAAAGGTGTTTTCGCGAAAAAAACAGCTTTTCCCGGTTAGAAGCTCCGATGAGGCTTTATTTGTCGGATGACACTGATAACTACGTGGATTGTGTGGTGAGTGTTTCGGGGGCATATATGGTGCAGAACAGAGATGAAAAGGTGTTGCTGACCGTGAGAGATATTACGCGTTTGAAGAAGGTACAGGAAGAACTGGAGGTGGCCAGGCGGGTGGCGGAAGTGGCAGGTGAACAGAAGACAGCTTTCCTGGCTAATATGAGCCATGAAATTCGGACTCCGCTGAATGCGATAGTTGGTTTCGCGGGATTGTTGTCCAATGCTTCCGAATCCGAACGTAATTCTTATGTTGAGATAATCAAAGGTAATACGAATATGTTGTTGCAGTTGGTTAATGATATTCTGGATATGTCAAAGATAGAGGCGGGGACATTGGAGTTTATTTATTCCGATACGGATGTTAATCAGATAATGCGTGAACTGGAAGGAATTTTCCGGCTGCGTCTGGAAGAGGCTGACAGTCCGGTGCGTATTGTGTTTGAGCCTTGTCTGCCGGTCTGCTTTATTCATACCGAAAAGAACCGGGTGTCACAGGTACTTTCCAATTTTCTGTCGAATGCATTCAAGTATACCAAAGAAGGCAGCATCACTTTAGGATATAAGGTGCGGGAGGATGATATCTACTTCTATGTGCAGGACACGGGAGCCGGCATTCCGGCCGGGAAGGTGGATAAAGTCTTTGAACGTTTCATGAAACTGGATGCCAAAAAGCAGGGCACGGGTTTGGGGTTGTCTATCAGCCGGACCATTATCAAGAAACTGGGCGGTGAGATAGGGGTATTCTCGGAATACGGCAAAGGTTCTACTTTCTGGTTTACCCTGCCGGTGAAACCTTTTGATTTTTTACCTTTGCAGCAACGGACGGAAGACGTTTCGGAAACCGTTGAATTCAATGAAACCGAATACGATGCGGGGGCTGTTCGCCGAACCATTCTGATAGCCGAGGACATGGACGACAATTATCTGCTCTATAAGATTTATCTGGAAAAACACTATGATTTGATCCGTGCCACAAACGGTGAAGAAGCCGTTTCCAAATACCTGGAATGCAATCCGGATATTATTTTGATGGATATAGGCATGCCCGTGGTGGACGGTTATCAGGCAACGGATGCCATTCGCCAACTGTCTTCCGATATCCCCATTGTGGCGGTAACGGCTTTTGCATACGATGAAGACAGAAGAAAAGTAATGTCCAGAGGCTTCAACGGTTATTTATCAAAGCCTCTGAACAAAGATGAACTATTGAAAATGCTTCATAAGATGGGTATCTGATATTTTAATCTTCCAGTGAATAGTCAATGGTAGTCACCACGCGTATTCGTTTGATATAAGGAGTATTGGCATCGCGGTCTTCGATGCTGAATTGTCCTTGATAAGCTCTTTTTATCTTTCCCAGTTCACTGTCCGAGTCTTTGGCAAACTTGATGGCGGCGGCGCGGGCGTTCTTTGTTGCTTCTTCTATCATCTGAGGTTTCACGGCATTGAGCCCTGTAAAGTCATACTGCACATTGTAGCGGTAATCTCCTCCGGTAATGGCGATGCCCTGCTTCAGAAGCTCACTCTGTTCTTTTATCAGATTACGGACAAGTTCCACTTTGTCGGATGTAACAGTGATGACAGTTGTAATATTATAACGGAATTGAATCGGATTACTATTATAACGGTCGGCCTGCAAGTCGATAAGTTCGGGAGCATTGATACTGATTTCCTGCTCTGTGATGCCTTTTTGTTTGAGGAAAGTGACGATAGTCTGATTCGTATTATTAATCTTATTATATAAGGTAGGCAAGTCATTTCCCACTTCCTTGTACATCAGAGGCCAAGTAACCTTGTTGGCAGGCACTTCCATTTCAGCCAATCCTTTGACGGTTACTACCCGGTCTTTACCGGCGAAAGTATCCAGTCCGTTTTTGATAAAATACCCCATAATCAGCATACCTATTGCTAAGATAATGGCTTCCGGTTTCCAACTTTTCATGTCTTAATTGTTTTTAGTTATACAATTTATTTCTTATTATAAATGTCCAAGACCTTTTTTACTGAACCATATTTCTGCAACAATTGTTTAGCCTTTTTTTCGTCTAGCTGCAGTTCCTCCATAATCATTCTCATTCCCCGGTCTACCAGTTTTTGGTTGCTTAGTTGCATATTGACCATTCGGTTTCCCTTCACCCTTCCCAGTTTTATCATCACGGAAGTGCTGATCATGTTGAGAATCATTTTTTGCCCTGTGCCGCTTTTCATGCGCGAACTGCCGGTCACAAACTCCGGGCCCACAATCATTTCGATGGGAATATCCACTGCGTGTGAGAGGGGAGAATCAGGATTGCTGCTGATTCCTGCTGTCAGTATGCCTCTTTTCCGTGCCTGTTGCAATGCGCCGATGACATAAGGCGTTGTTCCCGAAGCGGCAATGCCTATCACGGTATCTTTGTCGCTGATGTGGAAAGCCTGCAATTCTTCCCATCCCTTCAACGTATCGTCTTCCGCATTTTCCACCGGATGCCGCAGAGCCGTTTCGCCTCCGGCTATTATACCTATTATATAAGTATCGGGCATACCGAAAGTCGGTGGAATTTCCGAAGCATCCAATACCCCCAGGCGTCCGCTGGTTCCGGCTCCGATATAAAATACCCGTCCGCCTTGCTGCATCCGTTCCACGATGCCTGTTACCAGTCTTTCTATGTGGGGAATACAGGAGCGTACGGCCAAGGCTACTTTTTGGTCTTCCTCATTGATACCTTCCAATAAGCTTCGCACGGACAACTGTTCCAGGTCTTCGTGCAAAGACGGCTGCTCGGTTATTTTAATAAAACTCATATTCTGAAATGATAATTTATCAACCCTTCCATCGGACTCTTTATTATCTTGCCGACTTGAATGCCCAATGCATCGGCTGCTTCTTTCACCTCCGCCCGGAAATGCCATGCGATGGAACCGATAAAATGAACCGGGCAACCGGCATATTCGTACAGCATCACATTTCTTTTGAAGAAATCGGTGAAGCAGGAAAGCAGCAACGCATGAATCTCCGCTCTTTGCCGGTGTGCGGATAAGAAAGGAGTGAGGCTTGCCAGAAAACGGTTGGCAAGCGGCTGCCGATATACTTTGTCCAAGATAAGGGCAGGCGTCAACTCATATTCTTTCAGCAGCAGTTCGCACAAGTCGGGGGGAAGCTGTTTTTTGAGGCAGTCACCCACCAGGCGTTTACCCAGCACGGCTCCGCTTCCTTCGTCCCCCAATATGTACCCCAGTGGAGAAACATTGGAAACAATTTTTTCACCGTCGTACTCGCAGGAATTCGATCCTGTTCCCAATATACAGGCAATGCCTTTCGTGTGTCCGCACAAGGCGCGGGCGGCTCCCGACAAGTCACTTTCCACCGCAACATGGGCGTGTGGGAAACATTCGGTGAGGGCATCTGCTACGATGCATGCCTTTTCGGGCGTGCAGCCGGCGCCATAGAAATAAAGTTCGGTGACGGTGTCTTTTTCCGTCAACTGCGGGAAAAGGTTTTCTGTTATTTGCCGGCTTATTTCTTTGGTGGAAAGATAAAACGGATTGATGCCGGGAGTTTGGACTATCCGGTAATCCGTTTGGCTGTTGCCGATGCACCAATCGGTTTTGGTGGAACCACTGTCTGCTATTACAATCATGGTTACTGGTTAATGGTTATAGTGTACGCAAAGATATGAATAATAATTGAAAGTGAGTGCCTAATCAACAAAACGTGATACAATATGCATTAGATATGAATCAATTATTGAGCGTTTTCCTAGGAATTATTCTATTGTATTCTTCCGAAAAACAAAATATTGTTCCCTTCTTCATCAAAAGAAGAGCGTAATTCTTCCAGTGCTTTGCGCTCTTTATCAGTGCAATTCTCATCGGACAATTTTTCTTCAATCAGTTCTACCAGTTGTAGCGGTTCAAACAGTTCACAATACCAACCATCTTGTGGAATTCCTAATTTATTGACCGGTAAATTTCCCATAAAGTCATTGACTACTTCCGCAAAATAGGCTCTTGTTTCCTCTTTATCTATTAAGACAGTATTGGTTTCAGGCTTCCAGCCGTTTACTTCTTCCATTCCGCTTGGATAGAAATAAATGAGGAAAGAGGAGGGGGTTTCCGTGAGGTCGATGTACCGACCATGGAAATTATTCAGTGCAAAACGAGGATACGTTTTATGGGTTTGAGGATTGAAACGATAAAGAGTATCCGTTTCAAATATATGATAGGTAAATTCCGATGTATTGTTTCCAGCCCAGATTTCATTGTTGAACCCTATAAAGTTACCTTCTTCATCTATGCTGGAAATTAATTTCGAATCATCGTTAATATAAGTCTTTATTCCAGTCGTATCTACGTGTAAATATTGAAAAGTAGGTGAATTAGCAAATTGTAAATGGGTCAAAAGTAATGAACCATCAGGCTGATAGCGTACCTGTCCTTTCACTATGACGGAAACATCTATTGACTGAAGAAATTCTCCTCTGAAATTATATTCCAAGAGTGATTTCCCATAAAACGGTGCAAGGCAAATTTTGTCGAACTTTTCATTGAGTGTAGCACCATATAGCACTTTGTATTCTCCTGGTCCTTGCCCTGTACGTCCAATATTGCAGAGGAATTTTCCTTGATGATTAAACAATTTGAAAGCCTGTTCGTCCAATACGCCAATATAATTGTCAGTGATATATACTCTCCATCCTTTCACTAACGCAGTGTCTGAATTTTCCAATTGAATACACTTAAAGTCTGTGACCCAATTGCTTAACTTTATTTGTCTACTATTTCCCCATTGTTCGGCATCGCAAATAAACAAAGTATCGTTTTCTGTTACTTGATAACTGAGGGCATTGTATCCCTCTTTCTTCCCACACGCACAGCAAAGTAGACAAACGAGGAGAATCACACAGTATAATTTCTTTTTTGACATATATACTTATTTCTTTAGTTTGACAAACATCAGCATTGTATGCTCTTTTTCATTGAAATCTTTAAAGAATTCATTAAGCTGGTCCCTATGTCTTTCATCATGATATACATCACTTCTCATTTGTCTTTGTCTGGATACAGGCTTTTTATTGACTAATTCTGGTATTATTCTACCTTCTTGGTAAAGTGTTTTAGGTAGGGTCTTATGCCTATCTCCCTGCTGGTCGCTGGCGTTTACCATTATTAAGTAATCTCCCGATTGTGCGGATGGAGCAAAAGCAAGACCACCGTCATAATCATTGAATATGCCGAAATGGAAAAGTGCATGCTTGTTTTCATAGTCAAATTTATTCGTCACTTGATATAATTTAGTTGTCTTTTTGTCATAGAACAAATAGTTGGAAAGCCCCCTTGAATGCCCTCCGGCTTTATATTCCGCTATATAATAGAGGGAAGTTTCATAATAGCGGACTACATTCAACTTTTCGGCTAGTGTAGTCGTTATATAATCACTCATGGGTTTTCCCGAATATTCTGTTCTCTGTTCTAAAGGCACTTTCTTAATTTTATTTTCTACTAACAGTGCTTGCAAAGTCATATCATCGTGTACTTTCCAAAGGGTGTCACTATAATCACGGTGGTAATAACATCCATTCTGTCCTCTGAATAAGGATCGGCGCCAATCCATGTTGTTGAAATATGATTTTTCACTTGCTTGGAATTGATTTATATTCGCCTTACGCTCAATTATACTTCCTTTTCCATTGATAAAAAATAATTCGTTCGGATTATTTCCTTCATTGTTTTGACTCATGACAAATAAACTGTCGTTAAGACAAAGGAAAGAATATCTATATCCATCCACTTTTTCTTTTAAATGGATAGTCTGAAGTATATTTCCCTTTAAATCATATTTCCTGATGCATTCATCCATAAATGTATATAGATAGAAATACGATTTATCCGGCAAAAAGTCCATACTTCCTCCTCGTGCCTCTATTTTGTATAATAATTTTCCATAATGATTGAACGTATATAGGTTGAAAAAATCATAAACCAAAATTAGACTGTCAAGATATTCTATACGTGCATTGTTGCTGATACCTTGTTGTTGTAGTTTTACATAAAAAACAGTGTCGGCTATTTCGCTTAATGTAAGCGTATCTTTTTCTATTGGATAATCTGCGGTTAAAGTGATTATTCCGTTTTCTGTCTCTTGTGGATTATTTACTTGTTTTTGTGGAGATTGGCAAGAACACAAATAGAAAATACAGAATAGTATTCCTATTGATGCTTTGTAGGTAGTGGATGATACTTTCATGTGGCTATTCTTCATTAATATATATGTTCTGCAAAGCTAAGATTATTTTGTATATTCAAATGGCTTTATGGAAAAAATATTTATTCTTTTAGACCTTTAATTGATTATGAGGTTGTGTATAAACGTTGATGATGCTGTCATTTTGCTAGTAGGGGAGAGGTCGCTCGCCCGAAAACAGCTTACTTTGTGTATTATTTCCAAGGTCGTGACCGTCAATTGTAGTTTTGGCACACCTTCTTTATTATAGCTTGGAGAGAAATACGCACGAGGCTGAATGCTTACGAACATCGTCCCGAATCCTGACATCTATCAATGATTGCATCGTTTCTTCCTTCCTCCTTTCATCTACTGCTGAAACTCCCTGCTGATGGGGGTTCCGGTTGTGAAGGAACATCGTGTCATCCCCCTTTCAGCCTCCTTTTATTTGTAAAACTTCTTCCGGCTTTTGAACTGTTTCGATAACGCTTTCATTTACGGTAGTCTAAAAAGAGGTGTAGAAAGTACACAAGGGAATTGCTGAAGGCTGCTTGTGAAAGGACTCGGGAAGCACGGCTGAAAGGAGGATAAGGGGATGTGCTGTCATTCTTAATATACTGATTATCCGTATGTTTCGGGTAAAATGTAAGGATGAACGGAAAAGGAGAAATGACCGACTTGGTGAGGGTGGTTCCATCTTCCCTTACATAAAAAACACCAAGGTCTTTTTGGAAAACCTCCCGATCTTTTCAGAAAACACCAAAGTCTTTTTAAAAAACACCAAAGTCTTTTTGCAACAGGAGAGTGTATCAAAACGAAACCGGCCTATCCCATCGTCAGCTGTAGGGGCAGGGTTCGCCTACCCGAAGACACAAAGCAAACTGTTTTCGGGCGAGCAAACCTCGCCCCTACGCACGAAACGACAGCATTATCCACATTTTGAATTCAATTATAAAGTGTGTACGTACGCATCGGGCTACACATACGGTGGCATCAGCCTACACGTATATACGCATCGGGCTACACATATATACGTATAAGCCCACACGTATATATGTCATTGTGTCAGGCTCTGTCATATCCTGTACCGGGGTTTGATTTATTTGTCTTCCCCTCTTGACAAACGCTTTTTCATGTTGTATATTTGTAGTTCGTCAAACCTAAAAAAGTGCCTTATGAATGTATTCGCCACTCTCAAAACAGTCTTCTTCGGAAGCAAATTCCTGTCAACCCCTGTTCCCTCCGACGGAACACCGCGCCGTGACCTCGTATCCGCCCTCAACGGACTGATGCCGCTTTGTCGGACCATTCCCGGTGTGCACCTGGCTGTGGATATCCGCGAGGGCCGGGTGGCTCTGGTGGTGGACTGGACTCCGCGCACCGATGGGAATGCGCTGGCGGGCACTTACCATTATATTGTGTCCGATGAAGACGGAGTGAAGGAAGTAGTCGAATCACAGGTTCTTCCGGCTGAAAACGGCAAGGGCAATTTGTCGGAAAGCAGGAACGAAGCTCCCGGATGCCCGGCAGTCTTAATTGAAAAAACGGAGGAGGAATCCGCACCATCGGGAAGTGCTCGAAAAGAAGCAGGATTAGAATTCTCGAAAGATATTGAAAAGAAAATCGGAGTGATCTCTTCGGAAGGCAATCGAAAAGAAGCCGCGCCGGTATCCTCGAAAGAGGAAGTGAAGAAAGCGAAATCATGTTCCCTGATGCAGGAAGTGACCGCTTTCCTCACCTCCCGCTACCGCTTCCGCTTCAATGTACTTACCGAGGAAACCGAGGTGGCAAACAACATCCCCGACACCCATCTGCGCTACACCAAGGTGGACGAACGGTGGATGAACACGCTCAGCATGGAGGCCATTGAAACAGGCATAGACTGCTGGGACAGAGACATCCAACGCTTTGTGCGCTCGCGCCGCATCAGCGAATACCATCCCTTTACCGCTTACTTTGAGCAGCTCCCCGAATGGGACGGAAAGGACCGGGTATCCACACTCGCCCGCCGGGTGTCCGACAATCCGGTATGGGTGAACGGTTTCCACCGCTGGATGCTGGGGCTCTCCGCCCAATGGATGCAGTTCCATCCGGATACCAACAACGCCAACCGCGCTAACAGTATCAACCGCGCCAACAGCGTGGCTCCCCTGCTGGTGAGCAGCCGACAAGGACTGGGGAAAAGTACGTTCTGCCGCCTGCTGATGCCCGATGCACTGAAAGCCTACTATACAGAAAGTTACGACCTCAGTTCTCCGGCATCCGCCGAAGCCAAACTCGCTGCCTACGGCCTGATTAATCTGGATGAATTCGACAAGTTGAGTGCGTCCAAAATGCCTCTGCTGAAGAACCTGATGCAGGCCTCCGCACTGAACATCCGCAAGGCTTACAAACGCAGTGCGTCGGCACTGCCCCGCATCGTCTCGTTCATTGGCACCAGCAACCGGGAGGACCTGCTGGTGGACCGCACCGGCTCGCGCCGCTTCCTCTGTGTCAGCTTGGAACACGCCATAGACTGCACCACTCCCGTAGAGTATGAGCAACTGTACGCCCAGCTCAAAGCGGAACTACAGTCCGGTGAACGAAGCTGGTTCAACAAGGAAGAAGAGCAGGCTATCCAGCAGCACAACGCCCTGTTCTACAAACATATACCCGAAGAAGAGGTGTTCCGCCTCTGTTTCCGCTTTGCCACCCAAGAGGACCATCCGCAGGAAGTGCTGACCCTTTCCGCCACCCAATTATTCGAGCGAATGAAGTCCGCCCATCCTTCGGTCATGAGGGGCATGACCGCCTACAGCCTGAGCCGCATCCTGCCCCGGCTGGGCGAGCGGGTACATACCGCCAAGGGGAATGTGTATCGGGTGGTGGTATGCTAGGAGTATTTAGCAATAGTGGAAGCTTTATCAGCGGTTCGTTAGGCTTGTTCATGCCGAATAAATGCCTGAGAAACAACGTAAAATCAATGGGCAACCGGGCTTTGCGGAGTTGCTAACCACCGCAGTAGTATAAAATAGTTTAACAATTGTAATTGATGGTAAGATGAAAACAACCAGTCTTTAAAAGGTATCTCTTTATCAAAGATTATGAAGGGCACAACAAATATAAATAATATTTCAGGAAGTAAACGATTTTTCATGTCTTTACTGTCCCTTGTCTTGTTCTTATTGCCTTCCTGTAATTTTTTAGGATGAGAAAAAGAATATGGTAAGTTTGTCTTTTTTTTAGGACTCTTTTTGTTTGCTCCCTGTGAGGATACAGTACCGTGAGAATGTGTTTAAAGGGTTTGCAGCTGAACACCCGGAGGACTTCAACAAATGGCTGGATAAACAGAAATAATACAATAGACAGGAGGAGAAACTAAAATGATGCTTACGAGAAAGAAGGCTGTGTTCCGGATATTTTATCTTTGAACACTCCATTGTTAGAGTATCGCCAAACAGTCTTATATTTCTTGTAATTGTGGAGGATATTGCTTTCAAAAATAGTATAATAACCATAAAAAATACACTTTTGTGTCAAGTTGAATCGGTGTAATCCTTGTATTTTTGCAAAAAAACAGGAACAATATGGAAAGATACAGTAGAAATCGCATTTATATTAGCGAAGAAGAACAAGAGAGAATCAAGCAGGTGCGCATATTGTTGGGTGGTGCTGGAATCGGCAGCATTATTGCGGAATGCGCCTTGCGGTTCGGATTCGAGAATATCACAATTGTGGATGGGGATAAAGTGGAGGAAAGCAATTTGAACAGGCAAAACTATGTCCATTCGGATATAGGGAAGTACAAGGCGGAAGCACTCAGCAAGAGATTGCTGAAAATCAACCCGAAGGCTGAAATCAGCTTCTTTAATACGTTCATCAACAAGACAAACGTGGAAGAAATCGTTTTCGGGCATCATATCGCCATCAATGCATTGGATTTCAAGGACGACACTCCTTTGGTATTCGACCAAGTCTGTTCGGATAAGAAGATACCTGTCCTCCATCCTTATAATTTCGGGTGGGCAGGCTTTCTTACTATTGTAAAACCCAAAGGCTACCAGTTGTCTGAAATTTCCAAAGACTTCAACGGTTTTGAATTGAAAGTGGCAGAATTTGTGTCAAGGTACGGTATGTTTTGGAATATGCCCGTCTCTTGGCTGGAAGATGTTATAGACAAGTACCGTACCGAAGGAGGCATATTACCCCCTCCGCAATTGTCCGTTGCTTCATGGATTGTGGCAGGGCATTGTGTCAATGCCATGTTTAACCTGGCTACCGGGAAAGAAGTGAAATACTTCCCGAAATTCTATTTCTCGTCCTTGATGTGCGAAAAAGACTCTTACCAATAAACGCTCACAGCAATTTGTAATTGGTAGCATAAGAGAGTGCTTCTGCTATGTTCTTCACCTCCATTTTGGCGAACAAAGCCCTTTTGCAGGCCTTGATCGTGTCAACGGACTTACAAAGACTATCGGCTATATCGTCCATCGTATAGCCTTGAGCAGACAGGATAAGCACGTCACGTTCCGTCTCGTTTAAGGCTATTCCGGGTTGCTTTACCCATTTATGCTTCTCCAGCGAGTACTCATAATAGGACTTGGAATTGTCTTTCTTCATGATGATGTATCCAGGGGTATTCCTTGCGGACATGGCAATGGTGCATAACGCTAGCCAGATACGCCCGTCCTGCGTCAGCACCATAGGGGTGAGGTGATGGTTGACCAACCGGGATTTTCTTCCCTGCACGATGTGGAAATCATAAGAGATGGTATAGTCCAATCGTTCTGTAATGGGAATTTCGTTAAACAGGTCGAATCCTTTCTTGTTAATCTCCAACAACATTTTTTGTTCGTTCTCCGGAACGTAATTCAGATAAAAATTATACCCGAAATCCTTGATTTTGTCGGATGTCTGTCCGCACCAGTATGCCAAATTCTCGGAAACATACAGGAAATTCTGCTTGAAATAGTCTATGATGTACACACATTGGTGGGTGCTTCTCGCGAATGCCTTGGCGGAGTTTATCAAAAGGTTGATTTTTTGATAGTCTTCGTCAGTAATGTTATAAACGGAATTAGACCCGATGAAAAAGTCTCCTACATTCGTTGCCATGGTTATTTCCTTTATAAGTTTCTGCAAATAAAGCAAATAAAAACCAAACAATGGCATATTAACACACAAAAGTGTAGAAGTAGGCAATAAACCGCTTCAAATACACTTTTGTGTCAAAGTTGGAGACACTTGCCCACTTAATTTTGCTACATCAAAAATAACAAAGATGGAAAAATTAGTCTGTGTAAATGAGAATTATAGGATTTGGCAATTGGACAAAGAGAGCCTGCATGAACTTGCTGAATTTGTAGTCACGGAAAACTACAAGCATCACGTTGGCTCCTTTACTGCAGCTTCTATCAAGGCGGAGGTGGACTCGGTGTTCCAAGAGGAGCTTCAGTACATTGACAGCTCTATCATATTTGCAGTCCGCAATATGATGGGTAAGATTATCGGCTCGATAAGGGTATTCAAATGGGATAGAAAGAAAACACTTCCCGTACAGAAAATTTTCGGAGTCAATCCTTTGTCATCCATACATACGGAAGTTGACTACAATTATTGGCATATCGGTCGTTTTGCGATAGATTCTTTTTCCGGCATTCCGACAATCACTTTGTTCAAGCAGCTTATGATATATGCAATACACCCCATAGTATGCGATGACAAAAGTTATATGATAGCGGAAACAGACAGTAAATTACTCACGGTGATGAATGCGCTTGGAATCCAAACCGTTCAACTAGGAGACTCTGTCAACTATCTTGCGTCAGAAACCGTTCCCATATATTCCAGTAAAATAGGGCTTTTGCCATTTTATAATCACTTTAGGAAGCTGTATCAAGCATCGTGATATACACTTTTGTGTATTTTTACTACTTGGATTTGTAGAATACACTTTTGTGCCAAAGACTTCCCAACGAAACGCACTAAATTTACAATAGTAACAAAAAAAGGATAATTGAATGGCCAAACAATTATAGAACCTGAGCATAACAGTAAAAATGCCGTTTTAAGATGAATTCGTTAAAATTCTCTATAAGTGTAATTCTATAAAAAAACAAAAATGAAGAATCAAGAATTGGAACAGTTGTTAGCAACTGAGATGGAAAATGTTCATGGTGGAGCGCAAAACCAAGATACTTGCGTATGTGAAAGGGGTGGTGCTGGGGCTACTATCGTAGTTAACCCGGAACAGCAGGAACAGCCTGAGACTAAACCGGTTTGATATTCAAACGTCTGATCGTATTTTGTTGATATAGAGCTAAGTCGTAATCACTCGTGTCGTTTTTTTTACGAATAGATTTGACTGCTCTTCTCTCTGTTTTTCAGCCCCAAGTGTTGTAAGGCACTTCTGATTTTTTTGCATGAACTTCAGTATGTTTATAATGGTGTTTAGCTTGGCTATCTCATTGTAAATATGCTGAAATTCAGCAAATACGTAGACTTCTTTATATAGATATAATCATCTAATATTTGCATTGTGTTGCGAAAATTATGTTAGTAAGCATTTAAAATTTTTGTGTTATGATACTGAAATTGAACCCACAATTTACAATTAGAAATGAAGATAATTGTTCCTATTTGATAAAAAGAAATGGAACAATAAGTTCTCTCGTGGATAAAGACACCCAATCTGTTACCATAATTCCACCTGTTATTGGATATATATTAGAAATGATTGGTAAAACAGACTATGCGAAATCTGTAGAGGACCTATCTTCAGAATTATGTATAAGCAAGGAGGTCTTAGACACTTTTTTGCAAGGATTGTCAACGGATTCATCCAAACAAATCAAATTTCAGGGGAATAGTATTGTTTTTCCTAAATATCTTGTCATTCATTCGGATACGCCGTCAATAAATACAGGAAAAATTAGCGAAAATTTCAAATCAATAGAATTGGTGTTTGAACGTCCTCGAGTCCCTATAGATGTAAATATTATGGTAACGACAAAATGTACTACTAATTGTTGTTATTGTTATGCGAAACGTAAATTCGATTATGAATTATCTTCAACGGAAATCATAAATATCATTGAAAATTGCTATAATTTAGGAGTGGTTAATCTAAATCTTACGGGTGGTGATTTTATTTACAGCAAGAAAGTTTGGCTATAACCCTTTTATTTCTACAAAAACGCCACTACCTGAGAGTGATGTTAACTATCTAAATTCCATTGGAATAACTGAAATCCAATTCTCTTTGGATACGTGTAAAAAAGATATATTGCAAGAATTAATAGGAGTACAAGCGGATTATATAGAACAAGTCGCACGAATGTTTCAATGTTGCCAAACATATCACATAAAACTATGTATTCGCACAGTATTATGCAAGCAGAATGCAAATGTCCATTGCGTTTCTGAACTATTCCATTTTATATCTAAATATGATTGCATAAAAGACTGGGTGCTAACTCCTGCTTTTTTCTCTGAATTTAAACAAATGTATCAGCAGTACGAAGTTTCTAACGACAAATTGATAGCTGTAAGAGATTATGTTACAAAACTTGATAAAATATTCCCTGTTTACCTTAGTAAGATCACATCATGTGGTTATAAATTGAAACAATATCCAACTGTTGATGAGTATGTTTCTTACAATCAAAAATGTTATGCAAACAGCTATTCCATGTCAATATTGGCTTCCGGGGAATGTACTATTTGTGAAATGCTGTATGATAACAGAGATTATCTGATAGGTAATATTCGGAATCAAACATTGGCAGAAGTATGGAATAGTGAAAGGGCATTGCTGCTGTATGCTCCTATGCAACCTAGTATATCAGAAGCATCCCCTTGCCATTCATGTACTGTTTTTGATAAATGCCGTAAGAGCATAAGTAAAAGAGTATGCTACGTAGATATTGCAAAAACCAATAAACTCAATTCATTGAATTTTCCGGATCCGAGATGTCCTATGGCAAACGAAGTAAGTGTTGTATTGTAACGTAAGCAAATTTATTTTTATTATGAGAGGTACTATTTTATTGATTTTGTCATGCGTATCAACATTATATGCAATGCCCTATAAAGGTCGTGTACTGGATATAAATGCCATTCCAATCATAGGAGCAACTGCATCCGTCATATCCGAAGATTCAACAATTCTATCTATGAGCGTAACGGATACTCTTGGATATTACACTCTTGACTTGGAAAACTTTCCGGCAACTATCAGGATTCAGTCTCTTGGATATAAGTCAAAAGACACCTTATTAGCCCATAAACCTGACTGCTTGGTTGAAACTGTCCTCTATGAAGATACTTATCAATTGGGAAGTATTACTGTAACGCCTGAAATGATGCAACATTTTGATAGTCATACAAGCTTCCGCATTCCACAAAATGAATTGGGCAAATATACTAATTTTGGTCAGGCGTTAAATATGGTACCTTTTATGATGGTAACATCTTCGGGAAATATCTCATACAAAGGTAGTTCTAATGTTGTAATGTTGTTAAATGGAGTACAAACAACATGGGCAGAAATCCAATCGATAAGTAAGGAAGACGTAAACAAAGTTGATGTTTATGAAAATCCACCCGCACAATATGCTTTGGCAGGAGCGTACTCAGTAATAAACATTATCACTAGAAAAAATGTATCCGGGGGGAATCTATCCCTGAATTTGAAAGATTCATTTTATCCTATTTATGGGAATAATTCATTTGCTGCATTTTATAATTACAAGCAATCCCGATTCAGTTTGATAGTAAATAATAATATGGCTCACTACAAAAAAGTACAAACAGATGAATCTTTGCAATATTTATTTGATGAAAAAACATTTTCAAAACAAAAAGAAGGATATGATTCACCACAAAGTAGAGATAATAATTCCATTACAATGGGATATATGACAAGTCGACCGAATAAATACCAATTTAATGCGAATTTATCCACCACTTTTTACAAGCAGAGTTGTAAAAAAATGCAAAATATTAATTATGTGGAGGATTATTCAGTTTATGGGAAACAAGACTTATTCAATAAATACGATAAAAATGCTTTAAATCTTTATTTCCAAAAGATATGGAACGGAGGAAAGTCTTTTTTAGTGGATGTAACAGGTACACTGTATGATACGGAATTTAAATCTGATTACAAAGAATGGCATTCAGAGGATGAAACAATTTCATCATTCTCTTCCTATGACACCAAACGCCAGTCGCTTCTGTCCACTATACAATATTCAATGCCTTCAAAAATGGGAAACTGGACTGTGGGTATAAGAAATTCCTATCAATTGGCAAAACAGAATGACAACAATGGTGAAATTTTACAAAAGCAAAATATGATGCATGGTTATGCTCAACTTTATGGAAAAAAAGGGATGCTGAGTTATCAGTTTATATTAGCTGCAAAATATTTGAATCTGAAAAAACAAAATAATACAATATGGTCAAAGTGGTATCCAATGCCGAGTGCAAAATTTTGGCTTCGCCCTAAAAAAAATATAACATTTCAGCTAATTTATAATTATAGTGCAGATGTACCTTCTATATCTTTAATGAGTGAAACAGAGCAATGGCTTGATAATTTTTATGTTTATAAAGGAAATTCTAATCTAGAGCCTTATCGCAGTCATCATATAAGTTTAGCAACAAGTATATCGACTCAACATATTAATTTTGCCTTACAAGGATTATTTAACTATAGCCCCAATGCTATTGTGAATCATTTTAAGGAAACCCCAGACTATATTTTACAAACTTATACAAACTTAAAATCCAAGAAAGAAGCTGGTGGACAAGTTGTTGTTGACTATTTCCCTTTGAAGAATAAATCTTTAAAAATTGGTGCTGTTGGTATATACATTCACCACCATGGAACAGAAAAGAATGGTCTATCATGGAATGGCTACCGCTATCAACTAATGGGATATGTAGCTTATACCCTTCCTAAATGGGAATTAGAGGTTTATTATCAATATCCTGGACAAACACTTAATGGACAGTTAGTCACTCCTAGAGCAGAAGTGCTAAGATTAGACTTCGCATACAAGCCCCTACCTAATATGAGCATTGGCTTACAATGGAATCAACCATTTATGAAAGGATTTGTTGAAGGTGAACATACAACAGAAACATGTCTTATAAAATCCACGTCTTCTATTAATATTCGTGATTATTCAAATATGCTATGCTTGAAATTTTCATATAATTTTTCTTTTGGCAAACAGAAAAAACATCCGGTACAAAAAATAAAAAATAGCGATACAGATTCGGGACTGCTCATTAAATAGTTGTATTATGGGACTAAATAAAATAGTATTTACCAAACAACATGATTCCATGCAATGTGGAATAGCTTGTTTGGCTATGGTTTGTAGCTATTATAATAAAGAATATTCAATTGAATTTCTCTCTCGTTACTGTTTTGCAACAACCGAGGGTGTATCCTTGCAAGGTATAAGTGAAACTGCTAACAAGTTGGGATTGCGAACTCAATGCGGAAGGCTTTCAATGAATCAACTCAAAACAGCAGATTTACCGTGTATTCTTCATTGGAATCAGAATCATTTTGTAGTACTCTATAGAGTAAAATCCGCAAAAAAGTTTTATGTCGCTGACCCGGGAAAAGGATTGATGAAATATGACGAAGAAGATTTTGAAAAACATTGGATTAGTACTCAATCAAAAGGTGAGAAAAAAGGAATCGCCATGTTTTTTGAACCTACACAGAAATTTTATCGGAATGCTATGGAAGAGGCAAAAGAAAGGCGTTCATTTCATTTCCTTTTGGGGTATATTTTGGAATATCGGAGATATTTCTTCCAAATATTTCTCGGTTTGCTTCTAGGTTGTGTCCTCCAGCTAATTATGCCATTTCTCACACAAGGGATTGTGGACTTCGGTATAGCGAATAATAATATCGGTTTGATATGGCTAATTTTGCTTGGAGAATTAATGGTTGTTATCGGGCGAACGGCTACTGATTTTATTCGTCGATGGCTCTTGTTACATATTTCCATGCGAATAAACATTTCGTTGGTGAGCGACTTTTTTATTAAGTTGCTCAAGCTTCCCATGTCGTTTTTTGACACAAAATTGATGGGCGATTTACTCCAACGTATGAACGACCACTCTCGAGTACAATCTTTTCTCACTAATCAAGTATTGAACGTGATGTTTACCATGCTCAGTTTTGTCGTGTTTGGAATTGTATTGCTCGCCTATAACAAATTGATTTTTGGAATGTTTTTGTTAGGCAGTATCCTTTATGGCTTATGGATAGCCAATTTCCTTGGAAGAAGGAAAATTTTGGATTATGAGCTTTTTGAACAACAAGCCATCAACCAAAACGAAACATACCAATTTATCACTTCGATGCAAGAAATTAAGCTTCAAGATTGTGAGAACAGACGTCGTTGGGAATGGGAAGATACGCAAGCCAATTTGTTCAAGGTACAAATGAAGTCCATGAAGCTGCAACAAATGCAGGAAGCTGGAAGTATCTTTATCAATGAGCTTAAAAATATCTTTATCACTGTATTGGCTGCAACGGCTGTAATTAACGGGCAAATTACATTGGGAGCAATGCTTGCCATTCAATACATAGTGGGGCAATTGAATTCTCCGGTCGAGCAGTTGATGAACTTCATTTACTCTTTGCAGGACGTGAAGATTTCACTGGAACGTATCAATGAAATTCATCAATCAAGAAATGAAGAGAGCAAAAACAATCAAATGAAAGAATTTGCTGGCGAAAAAGCAATTCGAATCAATGAAATAAGCTTCAGGTACGACCCTCATTCCCTAAAAAAGACATTGGACAATATCACGTTTGAGATACCTGAGGGAAAGGTTACGGCTATTGTTGGAGCAAGCGGAAGTGGAAAAACCACGCTTATTAAACTAATGTTGGGGTATTATCCAGTGTCGGAAGGTGCCATAATGGTTTCCGGCAAGAACATCAATGAATATAATTTGAAATGGTGGCGCAGGTGCTGTGGGGTAGTCATGCAGGATGGCGTAATTTTTTCGGAATCAATCGCCCGGAATATAGCCGTGGGTGACAGTGAAGTCGATATAGCCCGATTAGAACAAGCTGCAAGAATCGCATGTATTCATGATTATATTCTGTCGTTGCCTTTGAAGTACAATACGAAAATCGGTCGTGACGGGGTAGGTCTCAGTCAAGGTCAGAAACAGAGAATCCTCATTGCAAGAGCGGTTTATAAAAATCCTGTTTTTATTTTCTTGGATGAAGCAACAAATTCCCTTGATGCCAAGAACGAACGGGAGATTGTGGAAAATCTGGATGACTTTTATAAGGGTCGTACCGTAGTGGTGGTGGCGCACCGTCTTTCCACTGTAAAGAATGCCGATCAAATAGTTGTTATTGACAGTGGAAAGGTGGTAGAAAAGGGTACGCATACCGAACTCATAGAAAAACAAGGAGGATATTTCAACTTAGTTAAAAACCAACTGGAACTGGGGAATTGATATGGAAAAGGAAAATATGGAAAGTCATGATAAAATAGAACTTCGTTCAGAAAAAGTCCAAGAAATACTTGGAACAATACCCAATGGATTGGTACGTTGGGGAATTGTTATCATCACGGTTATATTTGCGACCTTGATTGGAGTTGTACTTTGTGTGGACTTTCCCTATGGGAATGGGGAAACAATTTTTGAACACATCTTCTGCTAATAATGGTGTAGTATGTTTAACTATTCGCTAAAAATAGTTATGCAGAATGTACTAAATTTTGTACCTTTGCGATGTAATGAAGCATTGTTTTTATTCATGCAAGATTGAGTAGCATATAGAAAATCGCTCGTTGCTAAATCGTTATCTATTAAGCTGAAATATTTTATAAGTTGTTTATTTTCAATTAGTAATGAAATGTATAATGACTCGCAACGTGCATGGTCAGTGGTATATGTAGCCCAGCTAGATGAGCTACTTCCTTCAACGCCACATTGATGCGGCAGATGGCATTCTGGTATTGCGTCCGTTCACCGGAACACGGATTAGTGATTATCGGTAAGAGATATTGGGTAGCCGTATTCTCACCGTATTTGGCGATGATACTTTCCATACACTTTTCCCACTTGACGGTGAGTTGCTACCCCGTCTTTCTTCTCCGGTACGTGATGATTCCGTTCTTCAAGTCTGATTTCTTCAAATAAGCCATATCAATGAATGACATACCACGAGTATAAAAAGAAAAAAGGAACATATCCCTTATTCGGTCTATAACGTCATGGACTATTTTCCCGAAAGTAAAGTAACCGTTGGCTTTTTTGTCAGCGGTTCTTTTTATAAAAAGAACCAAAAACTTTGAATACAATCTTTTTTCATCTTCTAACTTATGTATTCGGAAAAAATTCCATGGCATTCAGAAAAGGGATGATAGCGGTTTGGGGATTATAGGGTAGATTTGTGGGGTAAGCTTACAGAGACAGTTTTTATAGGCAGGTTCCGAAAAGCCTTTGAGAGAGTAGGAGAACATGAGTTATAATATATGGCTATAAGTATAAATGATAGACAATTGATTACACAATTTATTACTAATACTCAGAATTTGAATGTTAATTTACCTACAAATGGTGGAGGGTGTGCTAATTTAGTTAGAGGAATTATAGAACAGGCAACAGGAAAAAGAATTTCAGTTAATCCTTTTGGAGCTTCTTTAGAAAGTATGATACAAAAAATAAATACCTATCATGATTTAGCTAAATGTAATAATGGAGATATATTATATTTTGTGCATCTTCCTAATGCTGCTGTAAATTTACATCAAACTATTCATTATGCAATTTTTTGTAATGTTAATAATGCTGGTGTACAGAAAAATGTTATTGGGATAAATGGATTAGCAGATCTTTCTTTTTCTCCCACAGCTTATCATGGTGTTGTAGCATCTGTAATATCTCCGGGTAATTTTAATGGAGTAGGGCAGGTGATATATGATACTGTAGCATTCCCTAATATTCTTGGTGAATTGTATGTTATTGATTATGAATTGATATAGGAATAAGTTTCTTCGTTATTTTATGGCGTACAGTAGTATAGAAATAGAAAAAAACTGAAAATTGAATAGTAAATTTGTTTGCTCCATGTTACGTTTATTACCGCTTGTAATCGGGCTTTGCGCAGACTTTATGTCCTGAAGGCTTTTTAGTACCCCTTCCATTTGGAAGATTTTGACAGCAGCGATGAAGGTGGTGGAGGATATATCCGGCTGGAGGCTTTTCAGTGTGTTCTCCGATGGCTGATATCCTCTCATCTTCAGTTCCAGAATGGTATTGAAGTCATCATTTCGCATAGCCTTCATGAAAGCCTGCTCTTGTTCGTTGGCAATGTCCGGATTTGGATCGTATGCAGTTGCTTGCCGAACAAGAACAGACTTTTTATTAATGTAATAGTGTCGCTATTCGTCTGTTTTTATCTTCTAGCTAAAGGCAGTAACAACCGTTCCACAAGTTCTTTCTTGTTCTCAACGGGCATCTTGTTTCTGCCTTTGGCAATGACTTCAGCAGCCAAATCGCTTTTACGCCCGGCAATGTATTTCTGTCGCTTTCCGTTTATGAAGGCCTCGATACGGAAATCATGCCGGGTGTTTTCGATGATGTTGATTTCTGATACCAAAAAGCCATCCTCTGTCTCGTAGGGTTCGACAATGGTGGGCAGGTAGTGTTTCATGGTTTTCCCTATGATCGGAGATACCAAACCGGAAAGATGCTCTTCGATGCGGTCTTTCCAATAGTCATCGATTTGATGATTGGTGGCATAATCGTAAAAATGGCTGATGGCAAGGCTGACTTCTTCGATTATCCTTTTCGCATTCTTTATTCCGTTCTGTTTGGCAAATTGCATCAGGTCATCTTCCGTGATGTCGTTATCTTTTCCTGCAATGCTCATGGAGTGTGCGTTTTCGTATGCCGCACCGTCCAAATTGGTGGTGAATGTCATGTCGTAGGCTGGGGTGATGTGCCATGTGCCGTTTCTTTCCATCAGGAAAGAGAAATTCTTGATGTGGTCATCCACATTGCCGCCCATGATATTGAATACCGTCCTACGGTAGAGTTCGGACTGTTCGCTTGCCGGGATGTTCAGTTTTCGGCAGACTTCAAACAAATCCTCATAGCTCGTTGCATCCGGATTCATGGCAGCAAGTGTCTGTGTATGTATCTTCTCTCCGTTTATCCTATCGTAACGCTCCGTCAGGAAGTGATGTTTTCCCTCAATTTGAATGAGTCGGGAAGGCATCATCGTAATCCCGGCTTCCTTTGCCATCTCATAATATACCATTTCCATTTGCGTGAACGGAAAATCGTCCCCTTCTGCAAACTTCAATATGTAGTAGGTATAGCCCTCCGGTAAAGGGACTTGGCCGGAACGTATATCATGTGTCGTTTCATTGATGGCGATGATGGCTTTCGGGTGCTGCCCTCCGGCTGATGTACCTATCTCATAGATACTTTGCAGTTGCAGTGCTTCGTCATCTTGCACGGATATTTCCTCCCGTTCCTCAAAGATACGGCGTGCCAGTTGGTATAAACTCTCTATCTGGAGAGTGGAAGAGGATTCCAATCCAGGAGTGGCCGGGATGAACTCAAAGGCTCCCATTCCCCGTTTCCCGATGAAAGACAGTTTATCTACCGGTGTGAGTTTGCGCTTGGGGATATGGTTTTGTGCCGCCCATTGGTCGAAGACCATGTTACCCCACCGATCAGGCAATGAATCTGCCAAAAACGGTGGGAGACCTTGATAAGTCTTTTCTTTGTTTCCGAGTATGGGCATACCCTTTGCCGCCGGTCCTTTGACAGAAGCGGTCAGTGGGGCGATTTCCACTCCTTTCTTGATGAAATCCGGATGATAGTTGAAGACGGCTCTTTTGTTTCTTTCGTCCCAATAGAGCTTTCCGACTTCTTCTCCCCATAACATAACACTCACAACATTATTTTCCATGTCTTATCCTTTTCGGCTTTTTATTCATTATTCGTTCCATTGTATAGGCTGAAACAGGTATTTCCGGCATCAGATCATCCATCTGTTCCAGACAGTCCACTACTCGTAACAGGGCAAGAAAGTTGCCCATATTGATGTTATAGGCCTTCCCGTTCTCAAACTGGCGTAAGGTGATAAGGCTGACACCGGCTTTCTCGGCAGCCTCTTTTTGGGTGAGCCTATAGGTTAGCC
>ENA-UEYG01000821-UEYG01000821.1-human-gut-metagenome-genome-assembly--contig:-NODE-821-length-23740-cov-5.114440_pt1 | contig 23740 bp, 22 predicted proteins | sample MGYA00242933_ERZ507934 | MGnify/ENA primary metagenome ERZ507934 (study PRJEB26167, sample SAMN06115527) | human gut metagenome | host: Homo sapiens | place: China:Zejiang | collected 2015-11-10... | reverse complement strand
TTCTTCCCATTCGCCCTGCTTAACCTTTTTATTTTGGTACACGGTCATCTGGGTAGGGTGCGCATCCACATTGGTCACCTGATATGTACCTGCGGGCACAAAATATCCGATGATATGATCTTCAAATTCCGTATCTTTATTCAGCACCAGATCCTTACCGTATGTACCGTGTTTTCCGGCAGTGATCTCAAAATCCAGCGTATTCCCTGTGGGCTTGACTGTGGTGGCTTCTGTTATCGCAGGCGCTGCGGTGGTAGGTTCCGGCTTAGTCGACGCACCTTTTCCGCCGGACAAACCGGTGCATAAAACAAACAACGCAAACGCCGCAATACAAACGATCAGCTGTATTTTCATGGGACCGCCTTTCTTCTTCGCTACGATCACCCACACCAAAAAAGCCACAAAGACCCAAAAGAAAAGCACGGCTAACCCTTTCATTTTTATTCCTCCTATCCTGCATTATTCTTTCGTATATTCAATTATAGATAATATTTATCTAAAAGTCAATAGATAAATATTATCTAGGCTATACTGTGGTTGGGTGATGATGTGAAAACACGCATAAAAGACCTGCGCACCGACCACGATCTGACGCAGGAGCAGGTGGCTGCAGCCTTGGACATTACGCAGCGCAAATACAGTTATTTGGAACGAGAAGTACAGCCCCTAACCGACGAGCTGATCTGTCGGCTGGCCGCCTTTTATCAGGTAAGCGCCGACTACATTCTCTACCTCACGGACAAAAAATAAAGCAGGACCGTAAGAATGGTCCTGCTTTTTATCTATATACAGTATAGTTACATCTGCCTGCAATCCCTCCACCGCCTACGGCGGTCCCCCTCCCTTTGCAAGGGAGGCTTACAGATCATAACCTTTTTGGCTCCCTTATAAAGGGGGCTCCCACGGTTAATCGTAGGGTGGAGAGCCATTCCCTGCCGCAAACATCACGCCCCGGCAGCCACCTTGGCGGCGCGGGCAATGTGGGTGCGAATTACGGTGCAGGTCTCCTCAAACGCCTGCTGTTCCGCATCGTTCAAGGGAAGCTCAATAATATCCTCAATGCCGTCCCTGCCGATGACGCAGGGCACACCGGCGTGCAGATCTTGCTGACCGTACTCCCCTTGCAACAGCACGGAAGCGGGCAGCACCCGGTGCTCGTCCCGAAGAATGCACTTGACCATATCCGCCAGCGCTGCGCCGATACCGAACTCCGTGGAGCCTTTGCCCTCAATGATCTCGTTGCCGATCTGGCGGGTGCGCTCCAAAATCAGATCCTCATCCAGCTTGCCGTAGCGCACCGGATCCTGCCGGCGCAGGGCGGTATAATCCCGACCGCCAATGGTGGTGGAGGAGAAGGGAATCAGTGAGGAATTGCCGTGCTCGCCCAAGGAGCAGGTAGTCAGGCTGCGGCGATCCACACCGGAGAGCTCGCTGATGGTGCGCTTCAGCCGGGCGGTATCCAAAAGCGTGCCGGTAGAGAAGCACCGCTCCCGGGGCAGCCCCAGGGATTTGCGGGTAAAATCCGCAATGATATCCGCCGGGTTCGTAATGGTAATCACAATGCCCTGATAATCCAGCGGCTTTAAGTGGCTGCACACATCCCGGAGCATACGCACCGAGTCGTCCAGCATGTCCAGCCGCGTTTGCCCGGGCTTGCGGGGCTGACCCACGGAAATAACAATAATATCCGCCGTTTTGCAGTCATCATAATTTCCCACATGCACGGTGCAACTGCCGGGCGTGAACAGGCAGGCGTCTGCCACATCCATGGCGTTGGCGCGGGCTTTCTCCAAATCCGTATCCAGCAGCACGATCTCCTCGCACACGCCGCCAAAGGCCAAAGCCATGGCGCAGTGGGAGCCTACATGCCCGGCGCCGATGATCACAACTTTTCGCTTATCCATAACGCTCACCTCGAACAAATTCTATATCTATTGTACTCCCCGCCCGGTCATTTGTAAAGCCCGCTTGTAACCGGGCAGTATTTGTGCCATAATAAAAGCGGTGATCCTATGACGAAACAAAAAATCCTGGTGATCGGCACCGGCGGCACCATCGGTGCCAAGGCCGGTTCCACCATTACGGCGGACGCACCGCTGAAGATTCTAAACCTATATACGCCCCCGGCGGGGGTAGATCTGATCGGCCGAGCGGCCTTTGACCGCTTTTCCGAGCATGCCGACCTGGCGTACCTGGAGCAGCTTTGCACCTATATGCAGGGGATCGACTACAGCGCTTACCGGGGCGTGGTGCTGCTCCACGGCAGCGACACCCTCACCTACACAGCCGCGCTGCTGGCCCACCTGCTGCCGGACAAGCCGCTGGTGCTGGTGGCTGCGGGCACCCCGCCGGAGGCACCGGGCAGCAACGCCCTGCCCAACCTGGACCTGGCGGTGCAATATTTACTAAGCGGCGCCAAAGACGGTGTGCAAATTGCCTACGACGGACTGCATCCGGCCTGGGCCACCACCGAGGCGGACTGCAACGATCGGTTCCACCACGCATCGGTGCCCTTTGTGCCGGTCCAGGCCCCGGTGTTCCACCGGCGCCGCATTTTGCAAATCACGCCCCACCCGGGCATAGACTACGGTGCCTTTGATCTGACCGGCGTGGATGCGGTGCTCCACCGCATGTACCACAGTGCCACCGTACCGGAGCCGGCGACCGCATTTGCCCATCGCTGCAAGGAAGCCGGCGTACCCTGTCTCTTTGTGACCCCAAAGCCCGCTGCCGCCTATGTAACCGCCGCGCACCTGCCGGGCGTATGGACAAGCACCACCCCGGAGAGCGCCTTTGCGAAATTGTTATTGACAAACGAGCAGGACTTTGATACAATGACTCTACAAGTGAATGAAAACCGATGAGGCGGAGATAAAAATGCACCGTGCGCCCACAGAGAGCCCCTGTTGCTGGGAATGGGGTGGAAATGCAGCGCATTAAATGGACCGCTGAGGGCACGGTGAACGGCAATTTGCCCAGTATTCCGTGACGAGATGGCCTGCGTCAGTGGCCGGAGATATGATGGTATCTCGCAGAGCGTATGCGTGCTTTTGCACCGTAAACCAAGGTGGCACCGCGAATCAAGTTATTCGTCCTTGGCAGTCTTTTTGACTGCCAAGGTTTTTTTATTTTCTGCCGGCTCTGTGAACACCGAAAGGAGCAGTAGAATGGAACTGAAACCCACGAAAGCGCAGATTTTGTGGTTGGCCGAGAAGTACAACACCGTGCCCTTGAGCACCACCCTGCCGGCCACGGTGACCCCCACGCAGGTGCTGCAAAAGCTAAAGGCCGTCAGCCGCCACTGCTATATGCTGGAGTCCTGCGAAGACAAGGAAAGCTCCGGGCGGTACACCTTCCTGGGCTTTGATCCTCAGGCGGAGATCCACTGCAAGGACGGCAAAGGCACCGTCATGGACGAGAACGGCTCGCGCACCTTTACCGGCAGTCCAAAGCCCCATATTGCTGCCCTGCTGGAGCGGCACAAAAGCCCCCGACTGCGGGAGCTGCCCACCTTTACCGGCGGGCTGGTGGGCTACTTTGCCTACGACTACGCCAAATACAGCGAGCCGCGGCTGGAGCTGACCGCCGCAGAGGACGGCAACTTTAACGATGTGGACCTGATGCTCTTTGACAAGGTCATTGCCTTTGACCATGTGAAAGAGGAAATCATTCTCATTTTCAATATGAATACCCGCGACCCGGAAGCCGGGTATCGCAGAGGGCAAAAGGAGCTGGAGATCATGTGCCGCCTGGTCACAGACAGTCCGTCAGCCCCCTGCCCGCCGAAAGCACGGCTGCAAGCGGACTTTGCCCCCCAGTTTGACCAGGCCGCTTACACCGCGATGGTGGAGAAAGCCAAGGGCTATATCCGGGAGGGCGATATTTTCCAGGTGGTGCTGTCGAACAGCCTGAGCGCCAAAATGGAGGGCAGCCTGTTTGACGCCTACCAAATTCTGCGGCGGCAAAATCCCTCTCCCTATATGTTCTACTTTTCGTCCGACGATATTGAGATCGCCGGTGCCTCGCCGGAAACACTGGTCAAGCTCACCGACGGCAAGCTGTTTACCTATCCACTGGCCGGCACCCGCCCCCGGGGCAAGACCCCCGCAGAGGACGCGGCGCTGGAGGCCGGACTGCTGCAAGACAAAAAGGAGCTGAGTGAGCACAATATGCTGGTGGACCTGGGGCGCAACGACCTGGGCAGGGTCAGCGCCTTTGGCTCCGTCAAAGTCAGCGCTTACCACAGAATACTGAAATTCAGCCACGTGATGCACATCGGATCTGAGGTGGAAGGGCAGCTGGCGCCGGGCAAGACCGCGCTGGATGCCATTGAGGCGGTGCTCCCTGCCGGAACCCTTAGCGGGGCGCCCAAGTTCCGCGCCATGCAGATTATTGATGCGCTGGAGGGCAGCAAGCGGGGCATTTACGGCGGCGCCATCGGCTACATTGACCTGACCGGTAATATGGACACCTGTATCTCCATTCGCATTGCCTATAAGAAGAACGGGACCGTGTACATTCGCTCCGGTGCCGGGATCGTGGCCGACTCCGTGCCGGAGAAAGAACACACCGAGTGTATCAACAAGGCCATGGCTGTGGTACAGGCGGTACGAGAAAGCGCAGGTGACGCCCAATGACCCTACTGATTGATAATTACGACTCCTTTGCCTACAATCTGTATCAATATGTAGGCAGCCTGGACCCACAGGTACAGGTGATCCGCAATGACGACTTATCGGTAGCGGAAATTGAGGCGCTGCACCCCACAGCGGTGATTCTCTCCCCCGGGCCGGGCCGACCGGCAGACGCCGGGGTGTGTGAGAAATTGATCCCGGCCCTGGCAGGCAAGTGCAAAATGCTGGGGGTATGCCTGGGTCACCAGGCCATTTGCGAGGCCTTTGGTGGGCGCATTACCTACGCCAAGGAATTGATGCACGGCCGGGAATGCAACATGACGATCACCTGCCCCGGCGGCCTGTTTGCCGGACTCAGCAGTCCCATGACCGTGGCCCGCTACCACAGCCTGGCAGCCACGGACCTGCCGGACTGCCTGGAAGTGACCGCTACGGCGCCGGACGGCGAAATTATGGCGGTGCAACATAAAGAATATGAAGTTTACGGTGTGCAGTTCCACCCGGAGTCGGTGATGACTCCGAACGGCCTGCAACTGATCCGCAATTTTTTGGAGGGATAAGCATGATCAAAGAAGCCATTGAAAAGCTGATGCAGGCAGAAAACCTAACCTACGACCAGGTAAAAGAAAGCGTAGACGAAATTATGACCGGTCAGGCCAGCCCGGCGCTGATCGCCTCCTTCCTCACTGCCCTGTCCATCAAGGGTGAAACGGACGAGGAAATCGCCGGCGCCGCCGAGTCCATGCGCTCCAAGGCGTTGCCCCTGGACAGCGACGGTGACATTCTGGACATTGTAGGCACCGGCGGCGACAAATCCGGCAGCTTCAACATCTCCACCACTGCCGGCATTATTGCCGCAGCCGCCGGGGTGCGCATTGCTAAGCACGGCAACCGGGCCGCCTCCTCCAGGAGCGGCGCTGCCGACTGTCTGGAGGCGCTGGGCGTCAACATCAACGCCAGCAAAGAGACGATGGAGCGTGCCCTGCGGGAGGAGAACATCTGCTTCATGTTCGCCCAAAAGTACCACAGCGCCATGAAATATGTGGCGCCGGTACGCCGGGAACTGGGCATTCGCACCATCTTCAATGTGCTGGGCCCGCTGACCAACCCGGCCCACGCCACCCGCATGGTGCTGGGCGTATTCAACGCCGATTATGTAGACAAAATCGCCGCCGCTCTGAACCAGCTGGGGGTCACCGACGCCCTGGTGGTCTTTGGCGAGGACGGACTGGACGAGATCTCCGCCTGCGGCGAGACCGAGGTGGCGGAGCTGCGCCACGGCAAGGTGGAGCGCTACACCGTAAAGCCGGAGGACTTTGGCCTGACCCGCTGCACCAAGGCCGACCTGGCAGGCGGCACCGCACTGGAGAACGCAGAAATCACCAAGAATATTTTGCTGGGCAAATCCACCCCCGCCCAACGCACCGCCGCCGTGCTAAACGCCGGTGCGGCCATCTATGTGGCCATTGGCGGCCTGAGTCTGAAAGACGCTATGCAAAAGGCACAGGATGTGATCGACGACGGCAGTGCTTACAAAAAGCTGCAAGCATTTATCCGCATAACCAATGAAGAGGACGACCAATGATCTTAGACCGACTGGCAGACGCCACCCGGGCACGCTATGCCCGGCGGATGGCCGATACGCCGTTAGACATTGTAAAAAGCCGTGCCCTGGCGCTGCCCAAAGGGAACTTTGCCTTTGAGCGGGCGCTGGAGGCACCGAGGGTCAGCCTGATCTGTGAAGTGAAAAAGGCCAGCCCCTCCAAGGGCCTCATCAGCCCGGACTTCCCCTACCTGGACATTGCCCGGGACTACGCAGCCGCCGGAGCTGCTGCCATCAGTTGCCTGACGGAGCCGGACTACTTTCTGGGAGACGACCGCTACCTGCAAGAGATTGCAGCGGCAGTGCCCATTCCCGTGCTGCGTAAGGACTTTACCCTTTATGATTACCAGATCTACGAGGCCAAGATGCTGGGCGCCGGGGCGGTGCTGCTGATCTGTGCCCTGCTGGACACGGACACCCTGCGCCACTATATTGAAATTTGCGACACCCTGGGGCTGTCCGCCCTGGTGGAGGCCCACGACGACCGAGAAATCGTCAGCGCGCTGGCTGCCGGCGCCCGGGTGATCGGGGTCAACAATCGAAACTTAAAGGACTTTACCGTAGATGTGCACAACAGCAGCCGCTACCGTGCACTGGTGCCGGCGGGGATTCGCTTTGTGTCCGAAAGCGGCATTACCACCCCGGCGGATATAGAAGTGCTGCGCCAAAACGGCACGGACGCCGCCCTGATCGGCGAGGCGCTGATGCGCGCCCCGAACCGACGGGCAGCGGTGGAGGCCCTGCTGAGATGACCAGGATCAAAATTTGCGGCCTGCGCACCTCGGCAGACATTGCCGCCGCCAACGAGAGCCGTCCGGACTATATCGGCTTTATCCTCTCTCCCGGCTATCGCCGCAGCATAACCAAAGAACAGGCGCTGGCCCTGCGGAAGCAGCTGGACCCGGGCATTGTGCCGGTGGGGGTGTTTGTCAACGCAGCGCCGGCATACATTCAAGCCTGCGTAGACTGCGGGGCCATCGATGCAGTCCAGTTTCACGGCCAGGAAAGTCCGGCAGACTGCGCCGCCATCCACGGGGCGAAAAAAATCAAGGTCTTTGTCACCGGCGAGGACCAACCGGCGCCACCGGGCAGCTATCCGGTGGACTACCTGCTGTTTGACAGCGGGCGGGGCGATGGTATTGCCCCCAAAGACCGACAGATTCCCCCTTGTGACCGACCGTTTTTCCTGGCCGGGGGGCTAAACACAGAAAACATGGCAGAAACCATTGCCGCCTTTTCTCCCTACGGCATAGATCTTAGCTCCGCCGCAGAGACAAACGGCGTGAAAGATAAAAACAAAATGCAAAAACTGGTAAGGAGCGTACACCATGAGTAAAGGCAGATACGGCATTCACGGCGGGCAATACATTCCCGAGACCCTGATGCACGAGATCGAAAATTTAGAAAAAGCATACGAGCATTACAAAAACGACCCGGACTTTTGCGCCGAGCTGGACACCCTGAACCGGGAATACGCCGGTCGTCCCAGCCTGCTGTACTATGCAGAGAAAATGACCAAGGACCTGGGCGGTGCCAAGATCTACTTAAAGCGCGAGGACCTGAACCACACCGGCTCCCACAAAATCAACAATGTACTGGGTCAGTGCCTGCTGGCCAAGCGCTTGGGCAAAACCCGGGTGATCGCCGAGACCGGCGCCGGGCAGCACGGCGTAGCCACCGCCACCGCCGCTGCGCTGATGGGACTGGAGTGCGAGGTCTTTATGGGCGAGGAGGACACGGTTCGTCAGGCGCTGAACTGCTATCGTATGGAGCTGCTGGGGGCTAAGGTGCACCCGGTAAAGAGCGGCACCCGCACCTTAAAGGACGCAGTGAACGAGGCCATGCGGGAGTGGGTCAGCCGGGTAGACGATACGCTGTATGTGCTGGGCTCCGTGATGGGTCCCCACCCCTATCCCATGATCGTCCGTGACTTCCAAAGCGTCATCGGCAGAGAAGCACGCCAGCAAATTTTGGAAAAAGAGGGGCGTCTGCCGGACGCGGTGCTGGCCTGCGTAGGCGGCGGCTCCAACGCCATGGGTATCTTCCACGAGTTCATCCCGGACGAGGGCGTGCAGCTGATCGGCTGCGAGGCTGCCGGTAAGGGGGTTGACACTGCCATGAACGCCGCCACCATGACCTGCGGCAGTGAGGGTGTGTTCCACGGTATGAAGTCCTACTTCTGCCAAAACGAGTTTGGCCAGATTGCGCCGGTGTACTCCATCAGCGCCGGGCTGGACTACCCGGGTGTTGGGCCGGAGCACGCCTACCTGCACGACATTGGCCGTGCCCAATATGTGCCTGTCACCGACGACCAAGCGGTAGATGCCTTTGAGTACATTGCCCGCACCGAGGGCATTATCTGCGCCATTGAGTCCGCCCACGCGGTGGCCTACGCCATGGAGCTGGCGCCTAAGATGGATAAGGACCAGATTATGATCGTGAATTTGTCCGGCCGCGGCGATAAGGATGTGGCCGCCATTGCAAGATACAGGGGGATCGATTTACATGAATAAGAATATTGCGTCTGCATTTGAAAACAAAAAGGCATTTATCGGCTTTGTCACCGCCGGTGACCCGGACCTGGACACCAGCCGCCAAATTCTCTTAGAAATGGCAAAAAACGGCTGCGATCTGATCGAGGTGGGCATTCCCTTCTCCGATCCCATTGCCGAGGGGCCGGTGATCCAGGAGGCCAACATTCGCGCCCTGGCACAGGGGGTCACCACGGACAAGGTGTTTGACCTGGTGGCAGAGGTATCTGCCCAAATGGACATTCCCTTGGTGTTTATGACCTACCTGAATGTGCTGTTCCGGTATGGCTACGATCGGTTTTGCCGGCGGGCAGCAGACAGCGGAATCTCCGGTGTAATCGTGCCGGATCTGCCGTATGAAGAAAAGCACGAGCTGTCCGATGTTGCCAAAAAGTACGGCATTGCTGTGATCTCTTTGGTAGCGCCCACCAGCCACGAACGGGTGATGATGATCGCCAAGGAGGCAGAGGGTTTCCTGTACCAGGTGTCCTCCATGGGGGTAACCGGCACCCGCAGCAAGATTGAGACCGATGTGGCCGCTGTAACGGAACTGGCCCGCCGGGTAAGCGATGTGCCGGTGGCCGTGGGCTTTGGCATTCACACCCCGGAGCAGGCCGCCCAAATGGGCCAATTTGCCGACGGGGTGATCGTCGGCTCCGGCATTGTGGAGCTGGTGGCCAAGTACGGCAAGGACGCCCCGGCAAAAGTGGGCGCCTATGTGGCAGAGATGAAAGCCGCCCTTGCGAAATAACAAAACCCATACGCAACACAGCAAAGGACGACCGCCGATGCGCGGCCGTCCTTTTTGCTTGCAATTCCCGGCAAAATCCGCTACAATGAGGGCAAAGAGGAAATGAGGTGTGCATCTATGCAAAAATCCGCAAAATTCATTCTGCCCTTGCTGCTGACGGCCGCCCTGCTTTTCGGGTTTACCGGCTGTGCCGACAAGAACGAAACACCTACAAACTCCACCACAGAGGCTGCCACGGCAGAGTCCACCGCTGCGCCCACCACGCCGGTCACCCTGCAAGCACCGGTGATGCAGACCGAGGACTGGGATGCCTACACCCCCACCGAATACCAAGACAAAGAACACCTGTCGGTAACCCTGAATCTAACGGCGGACCTGACCGCCCAAGACACCATCCTGTACCAAGACGGCAGCAAATATGCGGAGCTGGTAGGCGTAATCGTGCCCGCCAAAGACCAGACCGTCTTTGACAACCTGGAGTTGAACAAAGACTACAACGGCGTGGAATATAAAGAAAAAGGCACCGGCACGCTGCCAAACGGTACCCGCTATACTTATATTATGAGCGACCTGCCCACGGAGACCGGCAGCTGGTATGCCTATTGCTACGCCCTGCCCGCCGGGGACAACCTGTTGCTGCTGACCCTGTATAAAACCGAAAAACAGGCCGCCCTTTCCCCCGCCGACGCCGCCCTGCTGCAAAGCGCCCGGGTGGGATAAGCCAAATACCGTACATTTTTCATAACAAAACACCGCGGGCGGCAGATTGCCGCCCCTACGATAAACCTTTTTGGGACCCCACAATACCGTAGGGGCGGATAGCATCCGCCCGCATTTTTTATTCTCATGGCAAACACAACAATCCCTCCGTCAACGCCTAACGGCGTCGCCACCTCCCTTTACAAGGGAGGCATATCGGTTTCATCTTTTTAGGCTCCCTTGTAAAGGGAGCTGTCAGCGCAGCTGACTGAGGGATTATCACCCTCTCGCCCCAAGATCTTGGGGCATTTTTTATGCCCACAGGTACCGGTTTGTAACCTTTTTTCGCATAACGGCGGGCGTTTTCGCCGTTTTCATACCCATTTTGCGCCAATTGTCCAATATCTATATATCCGTATTTTGTGCCATATTGCCAAAATAAAACCCAATATATTGTGGTTTTGCATATTGACAAGCGCACCTGTGCGTGCTACAATAGAACCACGCTTGCGAACGAGATTTGTAATCTTTTTGTAATAAGTTTGAGAAAAGGGGATATGGTATGAAGATCATCAAGAGAAACGGCAGCGAAGTGGATTTTGACCTGAACAAAATCGTCGTAGCCGTCACCAAAGCCAATGCCGCCTGTGAGAAGCAGGAGCTGACCGCATCGCAAATTCAGGAGATCGCCGAATATGTGGAATTCAAGACGGTAAAGGCCAACCGGGCCTTGTCCGTAGAGGAAATTCAGGACATTGTGGAGGACCAGATCATGGCACAGGGTGCCTTTGAGGTGGCCCGGCGCTATGTGCGCTACCGCTACACCCGCTCCCTGATCCGCAAGGCCAACACCACGGACAACCAGATCCTCTCCCTCATTGAGTGCAACAACGAGGAGGTCAAGCAGGAAAACTCCAACAAGAACCCCACCGTTAACAGCGTGCAGCGGGACTATATGGCCGGCGAGGTGTCTAAGGACATCACCAAGCGCATTTTGTTGCCCCAGGATATTGTGGAGGCCCACGAGGCGGGCATTATTCACTTCCATGACAGCGACTACTTTGCCCAGCATATGCACAACTGCGACCTGGTGAACCTGGAGGATATGCTGCAAAACGGCACCGTGATCAGCGGCACCATGATCGAGAAGCCCCACAGCTTCTCCACCGCCTGCAACATCGCCACCCAGATTATAGCCCAGGTAGCCTCCTCCCAGTACGGCGGCCAGTCCATCAGCCTGGCCCACCTGGCGCCCTTTGTGCAGATCAGTCGGGAAAAGATCCGCGCTTCTGTACAAAAAGAGGCTGAGGCCTTCGGCGCCACTGCCGATCAAGAACAGATCAACAAGATCGCCGAGGAGCGCCTGCGGGACGAAATCCGTCGTGGTGTGCAGACCATTCAGTACCAGGTGGTCACCCTGCTGACCACCAACGGCCAAGCACCCTTTGTGACCGTGTTTATGTACCTGGGCGAGGCCAAGAATGCCCAGGAAAAGGCCGACCTGGCCATGATCATTGAGGAGACGCTGCGCCAGCGGATCCAGGGCGTGAAGAACGAAAAGGGCGTGTGGATCACCCCCGCCTTCCCCAAGCTGATCTATGTGCTGGAGGAGGACAATATCCATGAGGGCGCCCCCTACTGGTACCTGACCGAGCTGGCCGCCAAGTGCACCGCCAAGCGCATGGTACCGGACTATATCAGCGAAAAGAAAATGCTGGAATATAAGGTAGATAAAAACGGAGAGGGCCACTGCTACACCTGCATGGGCTGCCGCAGCTTCCTGACCCCGTATGTGGACCCCAAGACCAACAAGCCCAAATATTACGGCCGGTTCAACCAGGGCGTTGTGACCCTGAACCTGGTAGACATTGCCTGCTCCTCCGGCGGAGATATGGACAAGTTTTGGAAGATCTTTGACGAGCGACTGGAGCTGTGCTACCGGGCGCTGATGTGCCGCCACAACCGACTGAAGGGCACCCTGTCCGACGCGGCGCCCATTCTGTGGCAGTACGGCGCACTGGCTCGCCTGGAAAAGGGCGAGAAGATCGACAAGCTGCTGTACGGCGGCTACTCCACCATCAGCCTGGGCTATGCAGGGCTGTATGAGTGCACCCGCTATATGACCGGCAAGAGTCATACGGACGATGAGGGCGGCGGCAAGGCCTTTGCCCTGTCCGTAATGCAGCACTTAAACGACGCCTGCAACAAGTGGAAAAAGCAGGAGAACATTGACTTCTCCATCTACGGCACCCCGCTGGAGTCCACCACTTACAAATTTGCCAAGTGCCTGCAAAAGCGCTTTGGTATCATCAAGGGCGTAACAGACAAGAATTACATCACCAACAGCTACCATGTACATGTGTCCGAGCCCATCGACGCCTTTACCAAGCTGAAATTTGAAAGCGAGTTCCAGCGGCTGTCCCCCGGCGGCGCCATCAGCTATGTGGAGGTGCCCAATATGCAGCAGAACATTCCGGCGGTGCTCCAGGTGATGCAGTATATCTACGACAATATTATGTACGCCGAGCTGAACACCAAGAGCGACTACTGCCAGTGCTGCGGCTACGACGGTGAAATCAAGATCGTAGAAAATGCGGACGGCAAGCTGATCTGGCAGTGCCCCAACTGCGGCAACACCGATCAGGACAAGATGAATGTGGCCCGCCGCACCTGCGGTTACATCGGCACCCAGTATTGGAACCAGGGCCGTACCCAGGAGATCAAGGACCGGGTCCTGCACTTATAAGATGAATTACGCAGAGATTAAAAAAAATGACATTGCAAACGGAGAGGGCGTGCGCACCTCTCTGTTTGTTTCCGGCTGTCGCAATCGGTGCAAAAACTGCTTTAACGCCGTCACCTGGGACTTTCTGTACGGCAAGCCCTTTGACCAAGCGGTGGAGGACGATATCATTGCGTCCACCCGTCCCCGCTGGATCAGCGGCCTGTCCCTGCTGGGGGGCGAACCCTTTGAGCCGGAAAATCAAGCGCCGCTGCTGGCATTTCTTCGTCGGTTTCGCACCGCTTTACCGGGCAAGACCGTGTGGTGCTACACCGGCTTTACCTTAGAAGAACTGCTGGGCAAAAGCGGCGAATGCCGCGCCTGCACCCCCCATACCCGGGAGTTGCTGGGACTGATCGACATATTGGTGGACGGCCGGTATGAGGAAGAACTGGCAGATATTACCCTGGCCTTTCGCGGGTCCAAAAATCAGCGTGTGCTGAACCTACCCGCTACCCTTACGACCGGCGAGCCGGTGCTGTATTTGGAATAAAGCGATTGGTATTCAAATCTGTGTGAGAGGCAATCTATCGCCCGCATAATCCCCAAAAGGGATCATTCCCGCCCTACAGCTTTCGCCGCCAAATCAATAAACAAAACCGCCCCCGTGATCCGAAACGGACCGCAGGGGCGGTTTTTGTATTGCGTATTTTTATTTCTTCTTAGGCTTCTTCACATACACGGCCACCAGCCAGTAGTACACCGGAATGATTAGGAACAGCACCCAGGCCGGGTGCCACAACTTTGCACAAACGCCCAGTACCAGAAACACGGTGATGATGACTTCCGGAATAGGCTGTGCCATCATAAAGGCCTTTTGGCTCTTGGTCATACAAGCGCCGGCAAAATGATAGTAAATGGGGATCAACAGGAAGACCAGCCAGGTGGGGTGCCAGCCAACGGTCATCCCAAGAACCACATACACAATCGCCACCACTACCGGGAACGGGAACTTAAACAGGCTCTTGCCCAGTTTACCGTGAAGGGCGTGGCGCTTCTTTTCCGTTTTCGGCTGCTCTGCCGGCTGCGCCACAGCAGCGGCCTGGCGGGGAGCAGGCTGCGGCGGCGTCAGCAAAGACGGCTCGCCACCTAACAACTGGTCCAGCGTCATGTGATACAGCTCGGCCAATGCAATTAAATTGTCTGTATCCGGTGAAGACTCGCCACGCTCCCACTTGGAGATTGCCTGGCGGCTCAGCCCCAATTTCTCCGCCAAGGCGTCCTGGCTGTAGCCGTTCTCCTTGCGCAGTTGTTGCAGACGATTTGCTGTTTTCAGATCCATGAAGCCGTACTCCTTCACTGTGTTGTTCTGTTTATTTTACCAAAAATTCTACCCCTTTGCAAGACGGGTCATCTTTTTTTGTACACCGTCACCAAAAAGTCCAAAGTTACCGGCAGCTGCTCCACTTCGTCCAACCGCCGGCGCAGCGTCGGTGCGGTACGATAATAATAAGGGGTCATGGCAAACAGGGTTTGCAAATCCGGCGCGGGGATCTGCACTTCCTGCGCCACCCGGAATTGCCGTTCCATCTCCAGGAGCGGACTTTTCGGCACGATCTCGTCATTGGGGTAAGGCCGATCGTACACCGTCTCTTTGATCTGCCACAAATGGTGCGCACCGGGGGTCACGCTGTACAGCCGCCCGCCGGGCGCCAACACTCGAGCAAACGCGCGATCGTGAAAGGGCGCAAACAAATGCAGTGCCGTATCAATACAGCTCTCTGCCACCGGCATACGAGCCAAATTCGCCACAAAGTATTGGCCGCCGTTCTTTCGCTTAGCCGCCAGGCGCACCATAGTCTTAGACAAATCAAAGCCGTAAAGTGCACCGTCGGCAGGCACGCTGTCATAGTACCCCTCACCGCAGCAAATATCCAGCACATTGCCATGCAGCAGCGGCGTCAGCGTCTCTTTCAGGCAGCCGTAATACCCACGCTCCAAAAAGGCATGACGGGCAGCGGCGCTCTCTTTACTGTCGCCCATTTTATCCGCAGATTTAGAGGTGCAAAGCAGGTTCACATACCCCTCTTTGGCCACATCGAAGCTGTGGCCTGCCGGGCAAGTGTACTGCCGTTCTGTACGCAAAAGTGCCCCGCCGCAGACGGGGCACACAAGCACTTGCTCTTTCATTAGTGATGGAACAGACGAATACCGGTCATGGCCATAGCCATACCGAAATCGTCACAACAGGCGATCACATCGCCGTCCCGCACAGAGCCGCCGGGCTGGGCAATGTACTGCACGCCGCTCTCTGCCGCACGCTCAATGTTATCCTCAAAGGGGAAGAACGCGTCAGAGCCCAGGCTCACGCCGGTGAGTTCTTTGTGCCAAGCTGCCTTTTCCTCCGCAGTAAAGGGCGCCGGCTTCTCCGCAAAGTACCGCTGCCATACGCCGTCTGCCAGCAGCTTATCGCTCTCCGGGCTGATATACAGGTCAATGGCGTTGTCTGCCTCGCACTTGCGAATACCGTCGATGAAGGGCAAAGTGCGCACTTTTTCACTATTTCGCAGCCACCAGTTGTCTGCCTTGTTGCCGGCCAGGCGGGTGCAGTGGATTCGGCTCTGCTGCCCGGCGCCAACGCCGATGGTCTGGCCGTCCTTGGCATAGCACACGCTGTTGGACTGGGTATATTTTAGGGTAATCATGCTGATGAGCAGGTCGATCTTGGCGCTCTCCGGCAAGGTGTCTATCTTCGTGGGCAGTTCGTTGAACAGATCCATAGAGATCTTGGCATCGTTGCGCTTTTGCTCAAATTTAATACCAAACACCTGCTTGGTCTCCGTCTCCTGGGGCACATAGTCCGGATCCATCTGGATGATCAGATAGTTGCCACGGCGCTTTTTCTTCAAAATCTCCAGTGCCTCGTCGCTGTAAGAAGGCGCGATAATGCCGTCGGACACTTCCTTTACCAGGAACTGGGCCACAGAGGCATCGCACTCGTCGCTAAGGGCGGCGAAGTCGCCAAAAGAGGACACTCGATCGCAGCCGCGGGCGCGCACATACGCCTGGGCAATGGGGCTCAGCTCCAGCCCCTCCGGCACAAAGCACACCTGGCGGTCCGCTGCCGTTAAGGGCTTCGCCACCGCCGCACCGGCGGGAGAAACATGCTTAAAGGAAGCGGCGCTGGGCAGCCCGGTGGCCGCCTTTAATTCCCGCACCAGCTGCCAGGAATTGAATGCGTCTAAAAGATTGATGTAGCCCGCTGCACCGTTCAGGATCTGAAAGGGCAGCGCCTGCCCGTCCATGTGAATGCGCGCAGGGTTTTGGTTCGGGTTGCAACCGTATTTCAGTTTGTACTCCGTCATAGCCATTCTCCTTTATACCCGGTCGTGCCGAGATGATAGCAATATTTTACACCCTTGCATTGCAAAAAGCAATGCTCAATGCTACAATATTACTGCCAATTTACCTATGGAGATGTAACAAAATGACGGGAATTTTAGCCATCAACGCCTTTTTGCACAGCGAAAAATATACCCAGCAGGACAAACTGCTGCTTGCCGGCGCCAAAGCCTGGGGTATGCAGCTGCAAATCAAAACCAATTTAGAGCTGCGTTTAGAAGTGCCAAAGGCGGATTTTGTGCTGTTTTGGGACAAGGATGTGTCGTTGGCCCACGCCTTGGAACAGCAGGGGCTGCCGGTGTTTAACAGCGCCAAGGCCATTGCCTTGTGCGACAACAAGGCGCTGACCTACCAAACCCTGCTTTGCACCGTGCCCCAGCCGGAGACCATGGTGGCACCCATCACTTATTTTGAGGACAGCAATTTTTCTCCGTTTATTGACGGAGCCATAGAGCGTCTGGGGCTGCCGCTGGTGTTTAAGGAATGCTACGGCTCCTTTGGCGCCCAGGTGTTTCTTTGCCACAGCAAGAAAGAAATCGAGCGTCATATTACTGCCCGTCCCTTCCTGCTGCAAAAATTCTGCAAAGCGAGCGCCGGACACGACAAGCGGATCGAGGTGATCGGCGGCCGGTGCGTAGCCGCCATGGAGCGGTACAACCCGGCGGACTTCCGGGCCAATATTACCAACGGCGGCCAAATGCGTCCCTACACCCCCACACGGGAGGAGGAAGCGCTGGCGCTGGCCGCAACGGAAAAGCTGGGGCTGCTATTCGGCGGGGTGGACCTGCTGGACGACGGCACCGTGTGTGAGGTCAATTCCAACGCCCATTTGGTAAATTTGAAAAAGTGCACCGGTATTGACACAGCGCCCCTGCTGTTCCGGGCCATTCAGGAGGCGCTGCAATGAGCGGCGTGGTGCTGTATTCGCCGGAAGAAGCCCGGCGTAACGAATTTTCCGTAGAAAAATTCCGCACGCTGCTGGGGGCGGAACTGCACACCCCGGACTATGACGGCCCGGCGGATTTTGTCATCAACCGCACCAACGACCCGGCGGTGGCGCGGCGATTTGAGGCGCAGGGCGTGCGAGTGTTTAACCCGGCAGCCTTTTGCGCCCTGGCCAACGATAAGGACGCCTGCTATCGCTTTATGGCGGCAAAGGGCGTGGAGATCTTGCCCATCGACCAAACGGAGCCGCCTATGGTGGTGAAGCCAAAGGACGGCCACGGCGGGCAAGGCGTGCGCCTGATCCTGCCCGGTGAGCCGGTGCCGCCACAGGACGGCAACCTGGTCTATCAGGCGGTGGCAGATACCCCGGGGCAGGACCTGCGGGTGTGGCTGCTGGGAGGCGAAATCTACGCCGCCTGCCTGCGTCGCTCCGCCACAGACTTTCGCTCCAATTATTGCCTGGGGGGCAGCGCTGCGGTCTATCCCCTCACCCCGGCAGAACGGGCGCAGGTGAGCGACATCGCCGCCTTGGTGCAGGCGGATTACTACGCCATCGACTTTGTGCGCCACCAAGGCCGCTGGGTCTTTAATGAGCTGGAGGATACCGTGGGCGCCCGTATGCTCTACGACTTGACCACCCTGGATCCCCTGGCCGATTATTGCCGCTATATCCAAAATTGCCTGTAAGTTACAAAAGACCCCGCCACCGGCGAGGTCTTTTTTATGTGGTTGGCTTTTTCTGTTGTAGGGCTGTGCTTGCTCCAACCGTGATTTGTTTTATCTCCTCCGTCGCATAAATGCGACAGCACCGAACCGGTGCCAGTCCCCTCTGTCGCTGCGCGACATCTCCCCGCACTGCGGGGAGTCACTCCTTACAATAAGGGGAGCCGCATTGTGTATAATCAGCCTCTCTTGTGTAAAGGGAGGTGGATTTGCCGTAGGCAAATTCGGAGGGATTGTTCGGCGGGAGCAAGCCCCCGCCCTACGAGTATTGGAAAACCAAAATAAACTTATTTCTTGGTGGTCACGCTTTTGGCCTTACTCCACCCGGAATAGAGTTTTACATTTTTGCCGTTCACCTTGACGGTTTTATAGGTGCGCACACGCACATAATACTTCTTCTTAGCGGACAGCTTACCGACACTCTTAGAAGTCGTCTTATTCTTGCTGATCGTCACCGTCTTGGCGCTCTTAAACTTGCTGCTGGTACTATACTGCACCTGGTAGCCGGTGGTTTGGGTCGCCTGTTTTTTCCAGGTGACCTTAAAGCCTTTCTTGGCGGCGGTGACCTTGGATACGCTGGTGCCCTTGGGGTTAATATTATAGGTCAGGCTCTTTGTACCGCTGTAATTGCCCTTTAGGGTCACTTTTACGGTATATTTGCCCACATTCTTCATGCCCTTGGGATAGCTGATTTTGTAATTCGTACCGTTCTTCAGGGCCTTACCCTTGCTGTCTCTCACGGTCACCGTGGGCTGCTTTACTTTGCTATCATAGGTATAATTAACAGCACTCAGGGTGGCTGTTTTCGCCTTTGCGATCACCCGGGTGTTGCGCACGGCGCCGCATTGATCGCATACTTCATAACTGCGGCCATCGGCACTCCAAGTGGCCGGTTGCACCTTGGTGCGGTACACATGCACTTCCGGCGCCGGTTCCTGCGCCTGCCATACTGCATACAGCGTGGTGTTCTGCTGCAAAGTATAAGCGTCACCGGCACGGTATGCAGGGGTGCCGCCCTTCCGATCGGCCCAACCCAGGAACACATAGCCGCTCTTGCGGGGCACAACGGTGCTCAACTTCACCTGTGTGCCACCGGCAGCCGTTTGGCTGGCCGGTACCGGAACGCCCTGGTCGGTGCTGTAATGCAGTGTATAGTTTTCTGCGGCCTTTTGCCACACAGCGTACAGGGTCGCGCTCTCGTCCGCTGTGTATCGGTCGCCCGGTAGGTAATGCACCGTACCGTTGGCCGTAGTGGACCAACCGGCAAATACATACCCACTGCGCCGGGGTTCTCGGGTGGTCAGCGTCAGATCATCCCCCAGCACCTTGCGCTCTGCGGCCGGTGCGTCCGTGCCGCCATTGGCGTCATAAGTGACCGGGAACATCAACCGCACATGGGCCAGTGGATCCATTGCGGTTTCGTCCACCTGTAACTTGGGCCCCAGGTTCTCATAACTGCCGTCTACCAACAGGCCGGTCAACCGACGGCACGCATAAAAGGCCTTGGCACCGATGGTCAGTTTCGACCCCCGATCGGAAATGCGCACCTCTTTTAACCGTGCGCAGTTGTTAAAGGCCTCATAACGAATTTCAGTCACATTGGGCAGGGATATAGTTTCTAAATTGGTACAGTTGTCAAAGGCATTATTACCAATGTAAGTCACATTGGGCAGGGATATGGTTTCCAGATTGGTACAATCGGCAAATGCCCTCCACTCTAACCGCGTCACCTGCGGCAGATCCATATTCTTAAGCGGGTATTTCGGTGGCACATACACAACGGATTGCAAGTCCTTTGTCAGCACTATACCGTCTTGCACAGCGTACTTGGCATTATCCGGCGCAATGCGGATCGTCTCCAAACTCGGCACATTTTTCAAATTTTGGAAACACGATGCCTCTCCACTATAATTGGAAATATCCAGTTCTTGCAAGGCAGGGCAATTTACAAACGCAGCGCCAAAGGACTGCAAATTGGGTGCAACCACCTGCTGCAATGCTGTGCAGCCCTCAAAAGCACTTTTCCCAACCTTTTCTCCATTTTCATCGCGAAGCGAGCCTTCAATTATCTGCGCAAGCGGCAGCTTTGCTTCTTTCAGCGCAAGACAGCCTGCGAATGCCCCTGACTCCACTCTAACTACCTGTGGCAAATCAATCGCCGTTAAACTCTTGCAACCCTCGAACACTGAATCGTATAATTGTTCGGCGACTGGCAACGAGATTTGCCGCAATGCAGAACAGTCACTAAATGCACTCCAGTCAATATATGTTGCATTCGGCATATTCACCGTTTCCAAAGCGGAACAACTGCGAAAAGCGACTTTAGCTACAGCTGTCAGTTTTGGGAAGTCCACCTGTTGCAAAGCTATGCAATTCCCGAAAGCAGAACTACCCATGCTCGACACATTCGGTGCATTCACTTTTGTTAATTTTTCGCATTCATAAAATGCGCGCTCACCTATAGTTGTTACACCGGGAAATTCCGCTTCGATCAAATCACTTTTGCTTTTAAAAGTGTTATCTGCTATACTTGTAATCTGCTCTCCGGCCTCCACACGCACAATGCCACTCGGCCAATCCTCAGATGCAGTCACCTCTCCGCTACCCTCGATCTTTAACACGCCGGCGGCAGAGTCAAAAGTCCAGGTGGCGCCGGAGCCGCAAGTGCCGCCGGTGGTTGTGTCGGCATACGCCGTACCCGGCAGCGCAAAGGCCGCCAATAACAAACTGACAGACAAGAAAAGACTCCATATCCTCTTCATAAACAAGTGCTCCTTTCTATGCTCTACTTTTGCGCGCACAAGTCGCTTAAGCAGCAATCCTTGCACGCACGGTTTTTCCCATTACACATATTGCCATAGCCAATGGCGCAATAGCTCCACAGGATATAATCCGCCTGGGCCGGGCCGTAGTTGCTCTTACTGCTGTTGGCCACACGGCGCACCAGGTTATACACCTCTTCTAACTCCGGCATCGGCTGATTGAAGAACTGCAACCGCTCACTGCCCAGCAGGCGGCACAAGTGGCGGTCCGGCTTGGGAATATCATAGCCCAAATTGCGCAAATACTCACAGGCCAGCGCCGGGCCGATCTGGGCCAATTTATACCCGTCCTCCGGCTTGCCATGGGCAATAGCCTGCACCAGCGGCCAAAAATCCGTACCGTCTGCACTCATTTTTGCGTACTTTGCAGGCAAATCCGCTGCGTTGTTATTGAAGTACTGAAAATTCTCCTCAACTGCCGGAATTTGCCGTTTTTTGAAGCGGAAACGCACTCGATTTTCTTCAAATGCAGCCGACAGATCCTGCTTGTTATCCAAATAGACTTTCAGCGCTTTATCCACATTTCGCAGCCGCCCGGTTCGCAGGTCAACATCATGGGCGATACAGCGCCAATCCATACTATTGCTGAGTATGGCATAAGTCATGGCCCGAATATAGTCCATTGTTTCCAGTTCCATTGGTTCGCCGCTTTTTCTGCGCTGCACCTGGTGGCAAATGTAGGTGTTCTCCCACCGTGCCGCCGGATCGTCGGCGCAGTTTTCATTGACCCACTGCTCCATCTCCGGCAACTTCCTTGCCAATAGATCACATCGGCGCAGGTCCACATCATTCTCCATTCAATTCCCCCTTAAAGCTTTCTTCACTCTTGCTTGTCAAACAAATTGTTTGATAATTTGATTATAGCAAACAAAATGTTTGGTGTCAATTAGACGGCAAACATTTTGTTTTATAATGTGCGTGGTGATGTGAATGGATTACAAAAAGCGCCTATACGACCTGCGCACGGATAACGACTTAAAGCAGACGGATATTGCCGCTGTGCTGAAGATCACCGGCCAGGCCTACGGTATGTATGAGAACGGCAAGCGAGGGCTGCCCATTGAGCACCTGATCACCCTGTGCCGCTACTACGGCGTGAGCAGCGACTACATTTTGGGGCTGACAGACTGCAAAACCCCCGGCGCACACAAAAACACCGACCAGTAACAACCTATGGTTGCCGGTCGGTGTTTGTTTTATTTGGGTAAGGCTGGGGGCGCTCTAACCGTAATTTGTTTTATCCCCTCAGTCAGCAAAAATGCGACAGCACCTAACCGGTGCCCGTCCCCTCTGTCGCTGCGCGACATCTCCCCGCACTGCGGGGAGTCACCCCTTACAATAAGGGGAGCCTTTTTGTGTATAATCAGCCTCCCTTGTGTAAAGGGAGGTGGGTTTGCCGTAGGCAAACGCGGAGGGATTGTGATAATCCCCCCTCACCCCTTAATAATATCCGCCGGGGTGACAGGCAGAGCCTGTTGCAGGGCAGACAGGGGCAGCTCCACCTGGGCGCCCACGCGCCCGGCAGAGAAGAAGATGGTGTCATAATCCGCCGCCGTTTGGTGGATATAGGTGGGGAACTGCTTTTTCATACCAATGGGCGAGCAGCCGCCGTGCACATAGCCGGTGCGGGGCAGCAGCTCTTTTTGGGGCAGCATTTCTACCGCCTTTTCGCCGCAGGCGCGAGCCGCCTTTTTCAGATCCAGTTCTTCTGCCACCGGCACCATAAACACAAAGAAGCCGCCGCTTTTGCCCCGGGTCACCAAGGTCTTAAACACCCGGTCCGGGTCCTGGCCCAGCAGCCGTGCCACCTCCACACCGTTCACGGTAGAATTGTCGTAGGCATAGTGGTTATAGGCCAGCTTTTTGCTGTCCAGCACCCGCATTACATTGGTTTTCAGTTCCTTTTTTGCCATCTTCTCTCACTTTCTTAATACTTATTATGCACTTTCTCCGCAAAGCAAAGGAAGTCCTTCAGCACCACCTTGGTGCCATCGTCCAGCACGGCGGTGCCGCTCATGCGGCCAAACACCTGGTGCTGGTCAGAGCAGATCAGCTTCACATCCAGCAGCGCCGCCCGGTCGATAATGGGCACAAAGTCCATCTCAAACCGACCGTCCGAGGAAGTGAACTTCCAGGGGTCTGTGTAATTATCGCTGATCAGAAAGGTTACATCGTCCAGCTTATGCCCCACCCCGTCGTAGAACAAAATATTCTCCGAAGCAGCGGAGGTGTCGCCAAAGCCGTAACCGATATTAAAGCCAAAACGGTGACCGTCCACCGTGCCGGAGCCGGAGCCCCAGTACCAGGTATTGTCATAGGTCCACACGCCGCGGCCCCAGTCCAGAGCACCGTAGTCCGTAGCCGGGTCAAAGGTATAAATTTTGCCGTCAAACTCCACCTTGCCCCGGGCACGCATACAATTGATCTTTTGATTATAGTAGAACGCATGCGGGTCCTCCAGCCAGGGCGTGGCGATCACCATGGAGTCCTGGGGTGGGTCCTCTAAGAAGATCTGCGCCCGCAGGGGCTTGCCGTTATAGAAATTCTTAAAGTGGCACTTGATCTCCCGCTGCTCAAAATTCAAATTAAACTGCATACCCAGCTTTTTGTCGCAGTAGCGGATACTGCCGCCGGAGGACACGGTGGGCATGTGCAGCTTGCCCATGGGAAAGGCGTTCAAAATGGTCTCCGTGTGCTCAAAGGCATGCTTAAAGTCCAAAAAAGTCACGGACTGTAAGCCAATGTATCCGTCGTCCGACAAGGTAAAGCACACGCCAAAGTCCCCGGAGGGCGACAGCACCGAATAGTAGTCCCACTCCTTAATGCGGGTGGGGCGCTTTTTAATATCCGCCCGCCTGTACAGCTGCAACGGCCGCCGAGACCAACCCGGCTCCTGCAAAACTCCATC
>ENA-UEYG01000812-UEYG01000812.1-human-gut-metagenome-genome-assembly--contig:-NODE-812-length-23789-cov-9.631790_pt1 | contig 23789 bp, 27 predicted proteins | sample MGYA00242933_ERZ507934 | MGnify/ENA primary metagenome ERZ507934 (study PRJEB26167, sample SAMN06115527) | human gut metagenome | host: Homo sapiens | place: China:Zejiang | collected 2015-11-10... | reverse complement strand
GCCCCGACTCCCCCCCTCACCCTCAACGACAACCCGCGCCCCCTGTTCTATCCATCGCTTCACACGTTCGGGGCTGACACGGAATGCATCGGCAATGGCACCCAAGCCAAAGAGCAGTGTAGGGATGTATGATACGGCCACAGTCATACCAGCACCTCGCATCGTTCTTTGTTCATACCCTGCCCGGAAACTTTTATCTTGTCATACATGGCCCGCCAGCACTCCGTCACGTCTACGGTTGTTCCATGTAAAAAGACTACCCAGAAAAACATACTCTCGCCTCCTTTCCCGATGAGTGCCAATATTTGCGCATCCTGTTGTTCTTTATGATAAGTTACCATGAAAAAAGCTTCCCGGCAATGGAAGCATCAAACATGAATCAACTTGAAAACTGACAGAAGCCGATGCGCCGTTCCCGGCCCAATCACCCCGTGGCATGCCACAGCGACGATACAACCTTTGAGAAACCGACGAATTCCGAGCATAGGTTATTCCCCAAAAACTTCACTGCCCAATGGGACGCCGTTATTGCTCCGTCCCTACTGCGGGCATATCACAGGCCACGTCCCGCACGACTTCCAGCAGTTCAGAGAACTTCTTCAAGTGGAACAATGCTGAACCGAAAACCAGACTCCGTTGCGTGAACTCGTCCCGAAGTTCCGGGCGTTCGTCCCGCGTCTGCCATGCCGCCACCGTCAGCCTGTCCATTTCTTCAATCACATCCTCAAGCCTGAGGGGGTGCACCAGAATATCCTTGCCGTTGGCGTGGGTTTCAACCTTTCCCATGATGGTATCTCCGTATTCTTCTCAGTTTATTCTTGGTTCAATCCAAGCTACTGCTCTTCGCCCATCGGGGGCACTGTTCGCACCTCGAACCGATCCCGCCCAAAGCACTCAAAGGCTTTCGCCCTGCATTTGCCGAGAGCCACGATGATCTCAGAGGGGAGGCCTGCGCCGTCTCGCTTTTTCAGTCCTTCCGATATGGTCATGAGCGAGTACACCGCCGCCTCAAATCCGTCATCGAATCCGGTCTTGTAAGCGGCTTTGGCAAGCTCCCTGCCGCCCTGTACGAAACAAGCCTTGTCTTCCTGCTGCATATCCATTCTCCTTTTATCGCTTGGCATTTCACACTCGCCCCGTGTGGGGGTTATGCCGCATCGTCGCCCTGCGCCTTGGCTATGGCCCGCCACCGCTTCCGGGCTGATTCGAGATACTGGCGCAGGAATCCCCACGCCATGTACTCCGCCGCCCCACGGGTTCCGGCAAACAGAAAGGGCACCCGATACCGCGCCGTGAACGCCAGCACGCTCTGACAGGCCGCGTGCGGCTTCAACTGGCTGCGGTACTCGCCACGGGCCAGCATCAGCCAGTCGGCTTCTACAACCACGGCGAAGGCATCCAGTGCCGTACCGCGCATCAACTCACGCTCGAACCGTTCCCGCTCCCTACCGAGGCAAGCCACAAGGTCGGGCAAGCTCTTCCTCTCGACCGCCACCTTGTCCTCAAGACCAGCAAGAGAGTAGTCGCCCACGGTCAGCGCGCCTTGCTTCGTCTTTGCTTCGTACCGCTCATGGGTAAAGGGGAACGGGCATTGCTCCCGGCTGTCCACCACAATCAACATGCCGCCCTCCTTCCCGTCCGCAGGGCACGGATCACACGTTCCCGGCGCGGTTCGCCGTTCGGCCCCTTATGGGCAAACCAACATTCCAGTCCGGCCCGGTTTTCGGTATCCAGCCTGTCCAGACCATCAATGACAAGTTCCCCGTCCTGAAGGTGTGGCACCACCTCCCAACCCACCAGAGCGGCTATATTGGTATCGAGAGCCGCCAGACGTTCCAACGTGTCGTTTGCGGACGGTTCCAATTGTGGCATGAGCCCTGAGTCATGTTTTTGCCTTTCGGCACTCTGAGGGGCGTTTTTATGCGTTTCCCGGCAGGGCGCAGGCTCACACAGAAGGACGGCTTCAAGCCACGGACGGATGGGGATGCCCACCTTGAGCATTTCGCCGGGGTCTTTGCCCGCGGCGCAAGGCCATGTCCTCATGCCGGGAAAATGTTCCCGCCACCACGCCGACGCCTTGCGCCCGGCCTCGTCAAAGTCCAGTGCCCATAGAATGCCGGGCGCGTTTCTCAGAAAGTCCGTCGTCTGGGCATCGGGCTTTTTCGTAGATCCGGTAAGGGCCACCGCCGCAACAAGGTCGCGTGCCTCCTGCCAGATCAACACGGCGTCAAGAACGGATTCCACCAGCACCACCGGAAGGCCCGGCTTGCCGATGACGTAACAGCCATTCCCGGAACCTTTGACCTGCCAATACTTGGGGAGGTCGTCTTTCGGTTTCCAGTCGGCCCGGCGAATAAGCAATGCCGTCACTCCGGCCTTGCGGCGGATCGGAAGTACCAGCCCACGGGGAAGCCATACCTTGCGTGGACGGCCCGTCTCCGGGTTCGCCTCTTCATCAAGCCCCCAATCGACGCGGCGGTCGTACCTGTCCGCAGGATTCCAGCCGATGCCCAAAGCACGGGCCGTTTCAGGGGACAAGCCACGGCCTTGCAGCGTTTCCAGTGCGGACCCGGACTCAATGCCCCCGGTACAGGTTGCGACGAAATGGGCCGCCCGCTCCATCCACTCGGCAGCGGGAAGGCGTTCGGGTTCGGGCATCCATCCCCTTGCCGCGCCCTTTCCGGCGGTGTGACGAACGGCGTGGCGGGGTTCCAGCCGCAGGGCTTCACAGGCTTCACGGTAGGTCAGGTTCTGGAATACCCGCAGAAACTCCACGGCATCCCCTTGTGCGCCGCAACCACGGCACAGGAACCGTCCGCCCGCTGCGCCGCTCTTGTGTTCCGGCCAGACAACGAATCTGTCAGTACCGCCACAGTTCGGGCAAGGCCCGGCCCACTCGCCACAGCCTTTGTGTTTCCCCCACCCGTCGGGAAGGAGCCCTAGAAGGTTCACGGTGTAACCCCCAACTCTTCGCATATAGCGAGGAAAAGAGCGTTATGCTGCTTACGGATCGCCTTGTATTCGGCCCCAACTGCAAACCTCTTTCCGTTCCACCCTATTACGTACTTTTTTCTGGCAGCCGGGATCGTTGTCCATACCCCGTTACTTTTTTTCATCCTGCGGGAACCAGCATCAATATCCCGACTCGCCACTACCTTGCCCCACTCAGCCCCTTTGGCAGGTACAACTTGTATGCTCCACTCTTTGAAAGAAAACTTGTGCATATGTTTCCCCATTTCTTGGCTTCCGATGTTCCGATTCGCAACCATCTAAAGACTAAATGCCTGAGGGGTGGAATGTGAATGTTCCACCCCCTCAGGCTTCTTTAGAAGGGAACAATCGGAACATCGGAACATTGGTGAAATAATTGATCTTTTTTTCATGTTCCGGGGCTTTGGAACAAACTCCCCGGAACATTATATTATTCCATTGAAATTATTAGATTAGTCCAATGTTCCGACCAAAGTGGAACATTGCGGAACATCGGAACATTGGGCGGGAGGATAAAGATGCTTGGCCTTCCTGCCGGGAAGATCCATTTCGATCAGCAATCCCAACTCTACGGCTTTTTCACGAGCCTTTCTGGAGCGAGAGACTCCCCAACCAAAAGCCTCTTGCCCACCACGAGAGACACTCAACGGCTTTTCTCCGGCGCGTTGCCGACGCTCCACCTCTTCCGCAAGCTGGTGGGCGTCCCACATCACGTCGTTCTCTTCCTGCCTCGCATCGGGATCCACCCGATAGAGCAAGCCGTGCTCATTACGCCCGAGGTAATAGCGGGGCTCCGGACCGCCGCTGTTCTTCTTGCCGACGCGCACGGCGAGAAACGCCCCGTCGTATTTCCCGGTGGCGGATTCACCGATCCGCTTCTGGGCGAGGGCCGCTCCTAAAGGCGCAACCAGCATCCCCCACCGGATACACCCGGCAAGGGCGGAAGCCCCGCGCATGGCTGTCTGGGTCAATGCCTTGGCGAGTTCCTTGGGGTCTTCGATGAGATCGCCGCTGGTCTTGTTGGAGTGGTGCAGCAAAATGATGTTGCACCCGTAGGCATCGATCAGCCCTTCCAGCAACCCACAAAAAGCGGTCATGGCCGGGTTGTCGTTCTCATCGACGCCGGAGAAACGGGCCAGCGTGTCCAGCACCAACAGCCGGGGGCGGATGGCATCCAGAATATTCCGCAGGTCTTCATAGTTGGCTGTGGATTCCACGGTACCGCCGATGGCGCGGCACAGGTTCACCCCGCCGTGTACGGGTATCCCGTAGAAGTTGGCGGCCGCCTGCTCCCGCAAGTCTTCCGGCAGTTGTTCCAGCGCGTGATGCACCCGTCTGTGGATGGTCAGCGCGTCGTCTTCCGCGCTCAGGTAGACCACGGGCTCAGGGGCGGCGGTATGCCACGCGTCCACAAGGGAAGTCCCGCTTGCCACGGCGACGCAAAGCTGGATCGCAAGGCTCCCCTTGCCCGCGCCGGGAGGCCCGACAATGGCCCCCAAGCAGTTCAGCCGAAAGCTCTTATCCAGTAGCCAGTCAAACGCGGGAGGATATTCCCGCAGATAGCGAGTCCCGGAAAACTGCGAGAGATCCACCTGCAAAGGGCGTCGAGGCTGCGGCGCGGTTCCCGTCTCCGCCGTACCTTCAATCTCGGCGGCACGGGCTTCCACGGCGGCGCGGATTTCTTCTTGAGTCTGGGGAATCCCGGTCATGCCGCACCCCCCTGATTCACGTCATACATTTCTTCCGCAGGGCACAACTTGAACATGGCGCGGCGCACTTCTCCCACAATGGCGAGATAGCAGGAGGCCCGATCCGCGTCCTCAGAGGTAACGTCATTGCCATCCGCCGCATTCCATTGCAGCAAGTCGGCAAGGCCGCTTGTCAGGCTGTCGAGCCGCCGCCACATTTCCTTCTGCTCAGGCGTCAGCATGGGCGGCCTCCTTCGGTTCCGGGCTCCACAACACGTCGTCCGTCTTGTTGAACATATCCACAAGCGGGAAAGACAACTCTCCAGATGCAATGGCGATCTTGTCCAATAACAGGGAGTTGCACAGGCGGAACCCGGCTGCGGCCTCCGCGTTTACGGGTTCGTCCGACGTGAGCAACGCTTCGCACGCGGCCCCCAGAAACTCGGCAATCCAAGCGGCCTCTTCAAGAGGCACGCAGGGCATCGTATGCCGTAAACATTGGGGGACAGATCCGGGCTTGACGTAAGGAATGGTGTTAGGATTATTGCTCTGGCTCATTTCACACCTCCCAAAACGAATCCTTTGGCGCTGCGGCGGGAACGGTATTTGCCCAGCATGTTCAGGTCGTTTCTCAGGGCCAGCCGGAAGGACTCGATCACGTCGATGTGGTACGCCTTGACGCTTCCAAAGCGGCTGTCCTCTACTTCCAAGATTTCATACCCCATGCGGCGCGAAAGTTCGGAGAGCTTGCGGCCCGCGACCGAGTACGCGGCGGGAGTATTCGAGAACACTTCAAGAAACCACAGGATGCCCTTCACGGCCTTGTAGTCCCTGCCCCGCCCAAGTTCGTTCTCAAGGGCTGCGGCCTTACGGACGGCGACGGAAGCGGTGGCCATTGCTGAGGCCGTCTTCCTGTCGCTGATCCATGCCTTGGTACGGATGGCCTCGTCCCTCTGGGATTCGGCAAGCTGGCGTTGTTCGCGCTCGAACTTGTACCGTTGGAGCAACGTGATCCCGAAATCGGGATCGTCGAGAATACGATCTACGACCTCTTCCGTAGCGTACAGGCCGTGCTTACGGATGGAGGGGATGACGTCGCCAGCCAGCCATTTCTGAAAAGGAAGGGCGACAGGCTTGTCAGAACGACCAAGAAAGAAATAGAGCCCCTGCTCGGAAATGATGAGCATTTCCTGTTCACCACCAAGGGTAGTAATCGGATTACTACCCTTCCATTCCTCCGGGACAGCCTGAAAAATTGTCGTCATGTTCGTGCTGGCATAGCCAAGGGCCTTCGCAACGTCCTTCGCCACAAACCAAGGTTCGTCGTTGCGTTCTACGATGCGGACGGTACCGAATGAGGGATGAGAAAAAATGGGGAGATTAGACATGATGCACCCCCGTGAACATTGTGGGCATTTCCTTATTCTGTTCGGACAGATAGGATGACAGCTGAAAATTCAGCGCTCCGAATCCATCTTCATCCGTATCCAAGATTTTACGAATATCAGCCAGAACATTGCGATGTTCCTTTCCAAAATGCTCCGCCACCTGCAACGAGGTCACGGCGGGAACGTCCTTTCCGTTGATGCTCTTCAAAGCGATTTCGATCACGCTCACTTCGCACCTCCCATAATGAAGAGTTCAGGAAGGAGAGAAACGGCCAGCAGAAGGCCGAACAGAATCACCACGGCAGCCTTATGGATGAAGCGGGACACATCCCGGTAGGTGGAAACAACCGCGAGAATGCGTTGTGTGGTGCGACGGTCATAAAGGCGGTTCACCAGAGGAGAGCCGAAGTATATAGCTATGGACATGGTATCTCCCGAATATGCGTCATGATTCCCGGTCAGCGCGAAGGCTTCCGGGGAACGTCTGTTTGTCGTGGGGCGGCGGGGTATCCGGCAAAGACGAGGGAGTCCCTTGCCTCTGCCGGGCATTTTCCTAGAAGTCGTCGCCGGGCTGCTTGCTTGTCTGGGCGATCACGCAGTAGCAACCGCGTGCCTTGTAGTCTCGGGCGAAGTCTTCGGCGCTGCGGCGATTGAAGCACCAATGCAGGCGGCGAGGTTCGGTCTCCGAGGTATCAGGTGCAAAGACGATGCACAGCCACCATTTGCCGGACTCATGGCCCTCGGTAATGGACGGCATATTCAGGACGCGCTGGCGGGCTGTAGCGGCCTCTTCCTTGTCCTTGCGGGTGGTTTCCGCATAGTTGGCAAAGAAGGCATCGAGGCCACGGGCGGGACGGTTGACGCGGGAGGGAGTTTCGGGAATGTTGGCGGTAGCCATGATTCACACCTCGTTCGTGTGGTTCAGGGTTAGGCCCGTCTTGGTGTTGGTAGCACCTTGGCGGGCTGTCTTCTTGTTGCCCTTTCGTTGTGTTTGTTTTAGCATCGTGAGTCAAACAGGTCAACAAAAAACTCACGATACTAAGTAAAAAATTGAGGAAAAACAAAATGGCATTCAGAAGTAACGTAAAAAAAATAATGAAAGATAAGAAGGTTACCATCAGAGATGCTGTCGAAGCCTCGGGGCTTTCGAGTGCAACAATCCATAAACTGCGAGAGAATGAAGGCATCACCGAGTGCCGTCTATCCACTCTGGGTCGGATAGCAACAGCCCTTGGGGTTCCGGTCAAAACGCTGTTTGACGGGGAGTGGGAACCGCAGGAAGCTGAAGACACGGACAAGGCATGACCCCAAACGGGCATAGGTAAGAGACTAGGCGGCATCGTCATGGTTTCCCCCTTCCCGGCGCAGTGGGCACCGGATCACGCCGCAGCTGTCGAGCCACACGCCGGATCGCCCGCACATATTCCGAAACTTGGAGCGGCTGAACTTGACCATGGCGAAGTCGGGGCACGATAGGCAAGGGTAGGCGGTCTGAAAGTTCGATCCGCCAGACGGGTCTTTCTGTACTCTGGGCATGGGCTACGCCTCCCGTACCGGGACAACGCAATCCTCAAGGAACGCCCGCAGGTCTTCCAGACGATACCGGACATTCCGCCCCACCTTCAAAAACTGCGGCGGCTTTCTCAGATAGCGGCGCTTCCGCAGCGTCTGGACAGTAAAGCCTACCACGGCGGCGGCTTCTTTCTCCTTCAACAAATTCTTCTCAGCAACCATATATGGCCCTCCAATGCTAGGTGGGGCCATACGAAAACGCCCCACACAGTACGAATTGGAGAAAGTCTAGCTGACGCAACCAGTTGTGCGTCAAGTTGCGGAAGGTTGCGAATGCAAAAAAAGAAGGCAAGCCATTTGAGTGACTTGCCCCGTCGCAACCTCAGTCGCAATGTTGCGGCTTGTTCCCGCAATGTTGTGACTTGTTAATCGTGAAATCCTTTGACAACTTCCAGCACCATTCCCCTTTGGGTATCAGGAATTTTTGCCAAGGCAACTTCAAGAGCTTCCACCGTCTTTCTCAACTTTACGTCAGGAAAAGGTTCCATTTCCGCATCCTCTAATCTTTCAAGGGCATAAACAAATTGCCGCACATAACGCGAACCTTTCTGATAGCAATACTCTGCTGACTTACCCGAAAATCCCATTTCCTCAAAAGTTGCTACATACGAACCGCCGCACTGAATTTTTTTACGGATGAAACGGATATTATCTCTTACAGCGGTACTTACTCCCTTTTCCTCCAACGGACTCAGTAAACCTACAACTTGAAAAGCTCTCCGTTGTGACCGCTCTTCTTCGCTCTCCTCCCTACGCTGCTCTCTATGTATAGGTACTGGTTCATTGATATACGCCGGAACAACACGTTCGCCTTCAACCAGTGCAAAACGAGCAGGATCATAGCTCATGACGACGCTTCCCAACTCACCGTCCCTGTTTCTGATAACGGCAACATGGAGCATTTTCCCGGCAACGGTATCATCTTTGAGTGTGATCATTTTATCAGCATGGGCAAGAACAGCTTCGGGAAAATCTTCCAATGTCCCTTTATTTACCTCTCGCTTCAAGGATTCCAGCGACACCAGCACGGGCACGGCATATGTGGTAGCAAGCCTCTTGAGACGAAACAGGGCGTCGACAAAGGGTTCACGTCCCGAACACACCAACGTAACGGGGTCTATCACAAAGAATGTTTTCCCCATGATGCGGGAATCCCCTGCCTCAATCTCAAGACGATCTACCGGCAAAGGTGTTCTGCAACAGATCAGAGGAAGTTCTTTTGCCTTCCTCCTTACCTCTTCAATACGGCTCCGTATAGCGGGGGTGAGCTTGTCAGTATCCCACAGCGCGTCCTTTTCCACAGGAACCGAATCAAGGATGAACTGATTAAGAAGTGCCGTATTGGACCCCACGCTATTCATGTAGAACGTATGCGTCCCCGCTTTCGCGGCTGAAAGTACCAAGTTGCGAACAAACGCACTCAAGGTGTTGTCTAGTCCGCAACCCGAGACTATGACAAGATCACCGCCATAAAAACCACCTGAAAGTATTCTGTTAAGCCCCTTCCAAGGCGTTGGAACCCGCAAAACATCAGGAGAAAGCCCAACTGCCCCGCAGAAAAGATCCATCTCGCCATCAGAGGAACCTTCGTATGCTCCCACGCAACACTCCCTTTCGTGTCGCCCTTATGAAGCCCCCGGCAGGACGGTAAGGGTTCCATCTTTTCGGCGCGGTTCATGACGCCGCACCTAGCCGGGGAAATATCGTTTCCACCACGGTGTGCGGCGGTTACTGTTCGTCCTTTGCCGGGGGAAGGAAGTTCGTACCCGTAACCACACTCTGCCCCGTGGTCTGCTCAAGGGATTCACGGGCAACCTTGGCAATGCGCCCGCCCTTCCTTCCGGCTTGTGCGTTTTCCGTGAAGCCTGTGGCCTCTGTCGTCTCCGCAATCTGACGAGTGGAAAGCTCGGCAAGTGCTGTGAAAATCAACTCAGCCTCGCTCATATGGTCACGCAGGTTTTGCTTCTTGAGGCCTTTCAGCTCTTTGTGTTCCTTCACCCTAAGGCCAGTCCATTCCTTGTGGATAATGTCCGTAAGCATGGCGTATTCCCGGCCTTCCGCAACCTCGTGTTCCTTCCAGTAGTCTGTGAGCTTATTACGGGTTTCCTGCCCCTGCATCCGGCGTTCAATCCATTTGTCGGAACGCCCGTGCTGTTTCCAGAGTTCACGGGAACGGTTCAGGGCTATTTCCGGTTCCGCCATTTCCTGAATCCGCTCATAGCCCACGCGGGCAAGCCAGAGTTTGAACGGTTCAGCCTTCGGGCTAGGAATGGACTGCACAAGCCGCAGCAGGGTTTCAGGATCGGCAACGTCGGTGAGTCTTTGCTTGCCGTCGGAGGAAGGCATCTTCAAACGTACGATCTTTTCGTACACTTCACTACCTTCCCCCACAAGCTTACGTTTGAGATCACTCCAATACCTACGAGGATTTTCAGATTCCGTCAGTACCTGCACGATATCCACCACGGAAAACCACCATGTTTCGGTTTTCTCGTCATACTCACGACGAACCTTCCACTTTTCAAACAACGCGACACTATTCACGGGTTTTATCCTCCGGTTGAAGTAAAAGGCTGTCCGCAAGACTGGCGGCCCGCCGCAACGCCTCATCCCGCAGGTGGGCGTAGCGTTGGGTCATCTGAGGGGATTCATGGGTGAGGAGCTTTTGCAGGGTGTACATGTCCACCTGCCCGCTTGAGGCCAGCCGGGAGGCGAAGTTGTGGCGCAGGCCATGCAGGGGGCGGAAGTCTTCGGGGAGTCCGGCCTTCTTTTTCACGCGCCACGCCATGCGCCGGAAGTCCTGCCGCTTGCTTCCGTTCCTGCCGGGGAACACATACGGGCTTTCGGTGCGGCGGACGCCTTCCAGAATGGCGCGGGTCGCGGCGGTCATGGGCAAATATTCCGTCTTGCCCTTCTTGGCGGCCTCTCCCCGCAAGGTGAGTATACCGTGCTCAAAGTCGCAATCATCCCATTGCAGAGCCAGTAACGCCCCTTTCCGCATTCCCGTCACCAGTGCCAGCCGGATGAACGCCGCCGCATCTTGATCCGCTTCCTCGTCAAGCGCCGCCAGATAACGGGCAAGCTGTTCGTCCGTCATGACCTCGGTTTTCTGATCGTCCACATGCAGGGACTTGATGCGGAGCCGGGAAGGATCAAGAGGCGGGCAATAACCACGCTCCACCCCAAAGTTCAACACGGCACGCAGAAGGGTAATCACCCGCTGTACCGTACCGGGCTTGCGGCCCGTCTTGATAGCGGCGGACTTGAAGGCGTCAACATCGGCGGTTTCCAATTCTTCCGGCAGCCTGTCACCAAGACGCGAACGCAGATAGACGTTCCAGCGGCTTTCGTCCCTGTCCCGGCCCTTATGCTCAGGATGCGCGGCCTTATACGCCTCCCAGATACGATTGAGAGGCCAGCGGCTTTCAATCGCCAGCCGTGCCGCCTCTTCCGCCGCCCGCCGTTCGGTATTGGATTGCTCTTTCCCGGCAATGCGAACGGCACGAATCAGATTAGCTTTTGCAGCGGTCATGCCCTCGGATTCACGGCCCACGGGTTCCTCAATCTCCTTTGAGCCACGCCCACCACGGCGGTAACGGATATAATACATCCTTTCTTCCCCGTACCCGTTCAAGCGGTCGACCGTACGAAACGTTACGCCAGCATATTTTGTCTTTGTTCTTTTGGATGCTATCATCGTTTATTCACTCTGAAAGGTGAAAAGTAGGAAGTATCCTTCCCCGCACTATTCCCCGCACATAAGAGCAGAATAGGGGATATTCCATCCAAAAGCAACCAAACGAGAATTGACATAACTATATGAAAAATAATAAATAGACCTAAAAGAGCCAAGTACATCCAAAAGTAGATACTCGCCCTTACAAGGCGGATGCCACAGGTTCAAGTCCTGTACCGCCCACCAGCGAATTCAACCCCTTACGGACTCATCTCCGTAAGGGGTTTCTTGTTTTCCGTTCCCGGCCGGAATAACTCCTTTCCTGAACCCCGGCCAGCCTCCAGCCCGCCTTTCTTCATCCGAAAAGCCGCCCGCCCCACCGCTCCATGTCCATACCTTCACCGTTTCCGCTGTCACAAGCGAACGAGAGGGATATCCACTTGTGGGGGCCTGTTGATGCCCCTCCCATGCCTCATGCCTCTCCTGCCTGTTTTCTTTTCGTATTTTATCAACGGGTTCAGTCGATGTGAAAAAAAGGGCTTCAAGAAGCAAATATGTTTCTCCTGACCCGATTTTTTTGTACCGGACAGGCATCATAGAGCTTTTTGTGCAATCCATACGTTCATATTGCTACATAAAAATTTAATTATAATAGTATATTAAATAACAAAAGACGACTTGATTATTGAGGTTGAAATTTTTTTCACTTTTTTCGTGAAATGCTGCACTCGTAACATTTCCGGTTTCGTGTTTCTCGTATTCTGCATACACAGCCAATCCGGAAAAGGCCTGTACCGAACATGTAAAAAAAGGATAATGGCCAGAAACGTTCCATTGTTTTTACTGTATAAGACATTCTTCCTTTTCTCTCAGCATCGTAACAGGCAGTTGTTCAACCTCGTATCTTTTGAGGCTAAAACAGCGATGATTGCCGAATGCCGTATTCTTTCCTGCAATGTAATCGGGATAAAGAAAACGGAAAACGGCATCGAAGACTCTCGCACATAATCGACTTTTGGAGAAGCGACTATGAGCCAATCTACAGTCAAGAAGATCCCCAACAACTATTTTGATGGAATGCCCGTAACCGGCTTCCACAAAATCGTCTTCTTCATCATCATGATGGCCTACTTCTGCGAGCAGATGGACAACTGGAACTTCGGCTTCATCGCCCCCGCGCTCATGCACACATGGGGCCTGCAGATGTCCGACATCGGCGTGGTCACGCTCTGGTACTTCATCGGCATGACTGCGGGCGGCTTCTTCGGAGGCGTCATCTCCGACTTCATCGGGCGCCGGAAGACCTTCCTCATCTCCATCGCCACATTCTCGTTTTTCTCGGTGCTGAACGGCTTTACGGACAACTTCCACGTCTTCGTCATCGCCCGCTCCATGACCGGCTTCGGCGTTTTCTGCCTCATGGTCTGCTCACAGGCCTACATCGCCGAAATGGCCCCCGCCGAATCTCGCGGCAAGTGGCAGAACCTCGTGGCCGCCGTGGGTTTCTCCGCCGTGCCGGTCATCGGCGTCATGTGCCGCGCGATCATCCCCCTCGCCGAGGAAGCGTGGCGCTACATCTTCTACTTCGGCGGCGTCGGCCTCATCGCCTTCTTCGTCGGCCTGCGCTACCTCAAGGAATCCCCCCGCTGGCTCGTGGCCCGCGGCAGGCTGGAAGAAGCGGAACAGGTCGTCTTTGAAATCACCGGCAAGCATGTGGACCTTTCCGAGGCCGCCAAGAACGTGCAGACCAAGGTCCCCGTCATGGAAGTGCTGACCGGCATGTTCCGCCGCCAGTACATCAAGCGTACCCTCGTCCTGCTTGCCATCGTGGTCTTCACCAACCCAGCCACCTTCACCGTGACCAACTGGACCGCGACCCTGCTCAAGGCACACGGTTTCTCGCTCGAAGACAGCCTTATGGCCACGACCATCATTTCCATCGGCGTACCCGCCGGGCTGTTCTTCTCGTCCTTCGTCACCGACCTTGGCGGGCGCAAGATCCCGATCATGTGTATGCTGCTCATCCTCGCCGTACTTGGCCCCATCTTCGGGAATATGACCGGTTACTGGCCCGTCGTCCTCACCGGCGTCGTCCTCACCGCAGTCGTCATGGCTATGGGCTTCACGGTCTTCTCGTACACCGCCGAATCCTATCCCACCCGTATGCGCAACACCGCCACCGGCTTCCACAGTTCCACCGGCCGCCTCGCCGTGGCCGCGGCCCAGCCGCTCATCCCTATGGCCTACGCTGCGTACAGCTTCGACGGCGTGTTCTGGATCTTCAGCTTCCTCTGCTTTGTCCCCGCCGTGGTCATCGCCATCTGGGGCCAGCGCACCGGCGGCAAGTCGCTTGAAGAAATCGCCTAGCTGATACAGGGGAGTGGAAATTTCTCAAAAGGGACATTTCCATTCCCCCGAAGCCCCTCCTCTCTCCTCCAAAGGCGTACGATGGGGAGTCCCCCACGAGAACGGAGCGGCGTGAGAAACGATTCAGGGGCAACATCCGCCAAACCTTCTTTCATATATAGAAAGAGAGAAACCAATCAGGAGGACATCATGGGTCACCCGACTATCTATCCTACCGGCGTCACCGTATATAATCCCGAAAAGTGCTGGAACGGCTTCACGATCTTTCAGGCTCTGGAAGTGGGCGCCGTGCTCATGAATATGAACGGCCGCGAAAACAAGGTCTGGAAAGGCGTGCACGGCTTCCCGAACAAGATTTTCCCCGGCGGCTACCTCATGACCTCGCGCGGCTCCCGTGACGGGCGCTACGGCGTGCAGGACGGCCTCGATCTCGTGCAGATTGACTGGGACGGAAACGTGGTCTGGAAGTTCGACCGCAACGAATACATCGAAGATCCCGGCATCCCCGGCCGCTGGATGGCCCGCAGCCACCACGACTACCAGCGCGAAGGCAGCACCACCGGCTACTACGCGCCCGGCATGGAGCCCAAGACCGACTCCGGCAACACCCTCGTCCTCGCGCACCGCAACGCCCGCAATCCCAAGATTTCCGACAAGCAGCTCCTCGACGACGTGATCCTCGAAGTGGACTGGGACGGCGACATCGTATGGGAATGGCACTGCAACGAGCATTTCGACGAAATGGGCTTCCGCGAAGGCCCCAAGAACACCCTCGCCCGCGACCCCAACTACCGCCAGACGCAGCCCGAAGGCATGGGCGACTGGATGCACATCAACTCCATGTCCGTGCTCGGCCCGAACAGATGGTATGACGCGGGCGACGAGCGCTTCCATCCCGACAACATCATCGTGGACGGCCGCGAAGCCAACATCATTTTCATCATCTCCAAGGCTACCGGGAAAATCGTCTGGAAACTCGGCCCCGACTACGACAACAGCCCCGAAGCCAAGGCCATCGGCTGGATCATCGGCCAGCACCACTGCCACATGGTCCCGCGCGGCCTGCCCGGCGAGGGCAACATCCTGATTTTCGACAACGGCGGCTGGGGCGGCTACGACGTGCCCAACCCCGGTTCTCCCACCGGCGTGAAGGCCGCCCTGCGCGACCACTCCCGAGTGCTGGAAATCGATCCTGTGGCCATGAAGATCGTATGGCAGTACACCCCCACCGAAGCGGGCTTCCTCGCCCCGATGGACTGCAACCGTTTCTACAGCCCCTTCATCAGCGGCATGCAGCGCCTGCCCAACGGCAACACCCTGATCACCGAGGGCTCCGACGGGCGCGTCTTTGAAGTCACCAAGGATCACGAGCTGGTTTGGGAATTCATCTCGCCCTACTGGGGCCAGAAGCTGCCCATGAACATGGTCTACCGCGCCTACCGCGTGCCCTACGAGTGGGTCCCGCAGCTCGGCAAGCAGGAAGAAACGCCCATTGAACGCATTGATGTGAATGCCTTCCGTATGCCCGGTGCCGCCGCGCTCGGCGACCGCGATTCCGAAATCGCCATCGAAGGCTGCGCACCCTACGAAGGGGACAATGCCCTCTGCGTCGCCTCCGTGGACGATCCTGAAGATCAATAAAGAAGCACGGGAAGGAAACAGGGGCCTCCCCTGTTCCCCTCCCGGACAACGGCCTCCTTCACGCTCTGCGCTTCTCCACTATCTCCTCTCGGTTGCCTCCTCCACGCGAAGAGCCTGGGCCCTGCCCGGGCTCTTTACGTTTTCAGCCCTCCCGTACGGCGCCGCGTTGTCCCTTTCGCAAAAGAGCGGAGGACCGGCGACTTCCCGTTCGGGGTTCCGCCCGTCACGCCGTAAACGAAAATACGGGAAGCGGCCATGCATACGCGGCACGTTCCCGACCGTCCCGGCGTCCCCCCTTACGGCATCACATTGCTGATTTTGGCGAAACGGCATACCATTCCCCAAAAAATACGACAGATGCCGGGCCTGCCCCGGAAAGGATTCCCCGTGCACGATTTCCAATCCGCCGAATCTTGGCTCAGAAAGGCGCTCAGAAACGCCCCGAAGCCGCTTCCGTCCGGAGTCTTCCCCAAATTGCTGGACGAAGCGGAACAGGCGGGGTTCTCTCATTCCACGCTCAACGACGTCGTGGACGAATGGCTGAACTTCGGCTATTGCCGCGTCACCGACCACGTCTCCAACGACATCGCACTGACGCCGGAAGGGGACGAGTACTTCGGGCACCGAACCATTGATGAATAAAGATTTTTCTTTGTACATAACCCGCAACGCATGGAGACAGGCATGAAGGGAAGCTTCACCACCCGGAAAGGAGCGCTTTACTGCATCGTCATGACGTGCCTTTGCAGCCTGCTGGCTACGGGCTGCGCCAGCAAATACGGCGCGCAGACGACGGACGTGCATTACTATCCCGACTGCTACCAGCCCATCGCCGATCTGCGCAGCGCCGAAAAGAGCTTCAACACCACAATGGTCATGGGCACGACGATGGGTGCCCTGCTCGGCGCGGTCATCGGCGCGAGCCAGACCGGGAAGGCCGAAGGCGCTCTGGCCGGGGCCGCCATCGGCGCGGGTGCCGGAGCCGGGGCGAGCTATCTCGTCGCCAAGTACAACAATGAAAGGGACGACCGCGTCCGGCTCGCCAGCTATGCCCGCGACCTGAACGCCGACGTCAATTCCCTGAACCGCGTAACCGCCGCCGGGCAGGTGGCCTACAATTGTTACAGCGCGAAGTTCCGGGCCGCCCTTGAGGACTACAAGGCCAAGCGCATCACCCGCGCCGAACTCGATCAGCGTTATGCCGAAATCAAGAGCGGGCTTGCCGAGGCATCCGCCATTCTGGGCAGCACGCTCAGCGAGGCCGACAAGCGCGAAGCCGAATACCGGCAGGTGCTGACCGTCGAGGCGAAGAAGGCCAGCCGCCCGATCCCCCCGGTGCAGACCGTAGCCACGACATCCAAGAAGACCAGCAAGACCACGAAAACCGTCACGCGCAAGCAGACGGGCGATCAGTTGCAGAACCTTTCCAACGGTGTGGGCTCATACAAGGAATCCACGGCGCAGCTCACCGCGGTGAAGTCGGATCTCGACGAGATCCAGCTGCAGATGGACAAGGTGATGCTCGCTCAGGGTTAGTGGAGAGCGAATAGGGACAAAGGGGCCTTCTCCCCTTCCCCCATCCCCTCATCCACCAAAGACTTTCGACCGGTGGGGAGGCTGCTCGTCAGGAGTTCCCGGAACATTGGGTTTTAAAATATCCATCATTCCCAAAATCCCTTGCTTTAGGGAATGTTAGGGGCAGGGATTCGATAACATAAAAGTTTTCCTTCCCTTCCCCAACGCCTCCGTGCCATTTCACTGAAGGTACAACTATGGGTAATCCTCTTCATTTCATACAGGCTTCGGACACGTCGGCCTTCGCCGCCCTGCATACGGAACAGGGCGCGCTCCCTTCGCAGTACGAAGCGTTGCAGGCCTATCTGAAAAAAATCGGCCTTGGGCGGTTCGGTACCCTGTGGGCCGAGCCCGTTACCGGACAGGCCACACCGGCGGGCTACGCCTCCATTTCGTGGTATACGCCGCTGGAAGGCGTCGGCACACCCCTCTCCCGCCTCGACGCTGGAGAGTCCGAACAGGCGCGGGCTGCCCTGCGCCGGGCGCGGGAAGCCGTCACCCCCCATCTCGACGACACGCCCGGCGGCATCCTGCTCCGCAAGGCGCTGTTCATCCCTTCGGCGGACAATGTCTTCGTCGTCAACGGCCATCCCGTGCTCGTCAACTGGGGCCTGCTCCCGCAAGGCACGGACGAAGCCACGGCCCCAATCCTCTGGGGCCAGCCGGAAAATGGGGAAACGCCCTCCGGTGTGACTGGAGCGGCAGCGGCTGCAACGGGAGTTTCCGCAGCAGCGGTTGCCGGGACGGCGGCACGCAATGCCGTTCCCGGCGCGGGCCGTGCGGCTGGCGCTTCCGCCGGAACAAGAACAGCGACCGCTACCGGAACGGCAACCGGAACCGCCGCAGGCATTGCCGGGGCAACGGCGGGAAACGTCATCGTCCGGCGCAGTAAAGCCGGTCTCTTCGGAGCCCTGCTCCTCGGCATCCTGCTGGGCGTATTCCTGCTTTTCCTGCTGCGATCCTGCGTAAAAACAACCCCGGCCCCCCCCGTCATCCCGGAAACGCCCCCGGTGTCGGTGGAATCCCCGGAAGACGCGGCACGCAAGGCGGAATGGGCCAACCTGCTCCGCGAAAAAGCGTTCTGGCAGGGTTTGCTGGAACTGGCGCCGTGCGAGCTGAAAGCCTTCTTTGACGGCAATGCCGGAAAGACGGATGCGAAACCCGACGCCAGAGAAACCACCCCCGGCAAGGACGTTCCGGAAAAACTGCCCGGGGAAGCGGTCCCCGGCATCTCCCTCCCCCCCCTGCCTTCCGCCAACGCCACGGTCCCGGCAAAGGCCATGGATCTGTCCACGCTCACCATCCCGCAGCGCCTCGAACAAGGTACGGTACTCATTCTCGCGCCCGTCCCCGGCGGCGCGCAGCAGGGAACCGGCTTTTTCATCAATCCCGATCATGTGCTGACCAACCGCCACGTCGTGGCAAACGCCATCGACGATATGGTGATGGTGACCAACGCCAACCTGCGCGGAGCGCGCCGGGGCATGGTCGTCGCGCGCAGCGATACGCCGGGATACGATTTCGCGGTCATCAAGGTGATGCTTGTCGAAGGGGATCAGGTTCCCGCCCTTCCCTTATCCCCGACCGTCAACCGGACCGACAAGGTAAGCGCATGGGGCTTCCCCGCCCTCGTTTCCGAGCAGGATCCCGCCTACCTGCGGCTCCTCAGGGGCGACTTTAACGCCGTCCCCGAGGTCGTGTTCACCGACGGCGTGGTCAACGCCATCCTCCAGACCACGCCCCGCAACATCGTGCATTCCGCCGTGGTTTCGCAGGGCAACAGCGGTGGCCCGCTGGTCAACGAGAAGGGCGACGTCATCGGCATCAACACCTTCATCAGGCTGGATGCGGACTCGAACCGCCAGACTCAGACCGCGCTCGGCAGCGACGCCATCATGGGCTTCCTGCGCGAGAAAGGCATCCCCTTCACCGAACACCAATGAACCGTTCCTGAACAAGGATAGTCAGATATGGCCGGATATTTCATTCTCTCCACCCGGAAGGGGGATTACCGCGCACTGGCGTTTCAGGGTTCGCAGGTCTATACCTGCCATGCCCAATTAAGCGGGCTGCTGCGGACCCATCTCGGGGAAGCCCACGCCCGTCTGCTGGCCGAGCCGCTCATGGACCCGCAGGGAACGGCGGTGGACTGGTACACGCCGGGCCCCGTGCAGCCCCTTGCCGAGCTTCCCGCAGAAACGCAGGAAGCCGTAAAAACACGGTTGCAGGGCCTCCTTTCGGATATCGAAGAGCTGGCCGCCAGCCTTCAGACGGACAGCGATCCCTATAAAAGCCTGTGCGGCACCATGCTGCATCTGGCTACCCGTTTCCCCACGCAGGAATGCCTGTACGCCTCTCTCCCCTCGGGCGAGCCCGCAAGCCCGCCGCAGCCAGTGCTGGTCTGCTGGGGCATGACCCTTTCTTCCTCCACGGCGCAAGAAGGCATCTATGCAATGGGAGCCACGCCGTTCTCCCCCACGCAGCAAACGCCTCTCGCCAGCGGCGCGTCCAGCGATCCGGATCGCATCGTCCGCGAAGGTGAAGTGACGGAACGCCCCATCGCCGCCCCGATCCCGCCTACGGTTGTGGTGGAAGGCGAGCCGTGGTGGAAAAAACTCCTCATGCTCCTGCTCGGCCTGCTCCTCGCGCTGCTGCTGTTCTGGGGCCTGCACTTCCTCTTCCCGTGGGTTCCACCTCTGCCCCTGCCCGCAGGATGCGCGAGGACGCCCGCCGTTGAAACCCCTCAGCCAGCCGTACAGCCAGCGGACCCCGGCCCATCCGAAGCGGATTTGACGGCTTTGCGCGCCGAACTCGAAGTCTTGCGCCAAGCGGCCCAGAAGCGTGCCGAAGCCTGCCAGCCTCCCGCGCCGCCCGCCGTCGAGGAACCCAAAGTGGAAACGCCCGCCGAACCGCCCAAGGATTTGGGCGACCTGCTCGGCGATCTGACCGCCATTCCCAAAGAGGAACCGAAGCCCGAGCCCAAACCGGAACCCAAGAAAGAACAGCCCGCGCCGAAGAAGGAAGAGCCCAAGCCGGAACCGCCCAAGGAAACCCCGAAGAAGGGCGATCCCATGAAGCTGCCGGACAAGGACGACAAGTCGATGGACTTCCTCGACGGCTGCTGGAACTGCCGCACCGGGCTTTCGGACACGCGGGGCAACCCGATCAAGGTCCGCTTCTGCTTCGGCAAGAACGGCAAGGGGCAGATCACCATCATCGACCGCCAGGGCAAGACCTACACGGGCCGGGCCGACGCGCAGATGCAGAACGGCAGGCTGCACATCGACACCGGAGACGCCACCAGCCGCAATTCACGGGGCAGCTTCAACGGCCTCCGTATTGATTGCAGCCCCGGCGCGGGCAACGACGCCATGTGCTACGGACGCAATAAAGGCGACAATTCCCCGTGGAGCGCGAAGTTTTTCAGGGATTAGACGGCACAAAGGCATTGGGGAAGGGAGGGAAAACTTTTCTGAAGAAAAGCGTTTCCCTCCCTTCCCCAAACCCCATCCCTCCTTTTCCAAAGACTTTTGTGTTTATTGAATCCATATTCCCAGCGTTCCCTGAGAAAAGTTTCATTGAAAGGCTGGGTACAAAGAATGAAGGGCCGCCCATTTCTCAGCGCAACAGGTTGCCATTCCGGGACGCATAGGAGAAACTTTTACGGCGCGGCTCCGGGATAAGGACGCCACGCGGACATTTTTTCATACCGCCCTGCCCGCCGTCGGCTTCCGAAAGCCTCTGAAAGGAACGCGGTGAAGTTTCGAGAGGACGGTAAGGGGAAAGGCGGGGGATGTTCCGCTTTCCCCGGAAAGATTCCCCTCCTCGCCCCCATTTGTAAGGACTCCCTATGAACTACACGTCAGCAGTGAGCATCATACCGGGCGGCTGCCCGCAGTTTCTGGATTGCCGCCTCGACGCGAAGAGCCTCGGCAGGTTCTGGGCGTATTTCCGTGAAATCCCGCAAACCGGGGAATCGGCCATAGCCTCGGCGCGCAGACAAGTGGAACTCGTCCCCGTGCCGCTGGACGACACAGGACAGCCCGGAGACTACGACTACAAGATCGACGCGAACCGGGCGCTTGAAGCGTTCACGGGGCGCTGGGTTCCCGTGCCCTTCCTGCGGCTCTCCAACGAGCAATGGAAGGACGGCGCGTTCAAATGTGAAAAGGGGCCGAGCAACTGGGCCCGCCTGCACGTCAGCCGCGAGGATTCCGATGGCGCCTACCGCCTGACCTTCCTGTTCGATACCACTATTGAGGAACGCGAACAGCCCACGGGCCAGTATTTCGCCCTGTGCGACGACGACGTGGCGGAGAACGCCCGCTTCGCCCTCTCGCCCAAAAGCCGCGACAACGCGTGGTTCCTCAATACGCTGTGGGTCGACGAATGGATCGCCGAAATCTACGATGCCCACCAGACCGCGCGCCACAACGGTCGGACCACATGGCGCGAGAATACGCCGTTCATCATGGAGCACCTCGCCACCTACCTGACGCTCCTTGAGACGCTCGCCGCAAGCGGAACCGTCCCCACCGTGCGCGTGGTGGACCCCGCCCACCTGACGCCCGTGGATGTGGATCTCGTGCTCGATCTCGGCAACTCCCGCTCCACCGGGATGCTCGTGGAAACCCTCCCCCAGCGCCAGACCAACCTGAACGACAGCTACCTGCTCCAGATCCGGGATCTGAGCCAGCCGGATCGCACCTATACCGGCCCCTTCGCCACGCGCATCGAGTTCGCGGAAGCCACCTTCGGCAACCCGCGCCTGAGCGCCCGCTCGGGCCGCAGCACCCCGGCCTTTGTCTGGCCCTCGGTGGTGCGCGTCGGCCCCGAGGCCGCCCGCCTCGCCCAGCATTCCGTGGGCGCGGAAGGCAATACCGGCATGTCCAGCCCCAAACGCTACCTGTGGGACGAGTCCCCCCGCGCCCAGCAATGGCGCTTCAACGCGTGGGGCACGGGCTCCGAGCTGGAACCGCCCGTCACCCGGGGCGTGTTCATCCAGCAGATCAACCGCGAAGGCACGCCGTTGTGCTGCTTCGACGATCCGGGCCTCTCCCCGCGCCCCAAAATCCTGCGCACCCAGCAGCCCGAAGTGGCGTTCGAGGCCCATTTCACCCGCAGCTCGACCATGATGTTCCTCCTCAGCGAGATCATCATGCACGCGCTCGCCACCATCAACTCCCCGGCCCAGCGCGGCGAGCGCGAACAGCCCGACGTGCCCCGCCGCCTCAAGCGGATCATCTTCACCGTGCCGAGCGCCATGCCCATCGCCGAACAGCGGATCTACCGCCGCTGGGTGACGTGGGCAGTGCGCATGATCTGGGAAACCCTCGGATGGGGGCAGTGGTATACGACCAAACAGGGGATGCGGGACACCCGCCCGGACTACCGGGTCAGCCCTGAGGTCCGTTGCAGCTGGGATGAGGCCACCTGCACCCAGCTCGTCTACCTCTACAACGAGATCACCGAAAAGTTTCAGGGCGACGCCCGCCACTTCTTCGCGCTCATGGGCCGCAAACGCGGCGCGGACGCGCCCTCCCTGCGCATCGCCAACGTGGACATCGGCGGCGGAACCATCGATCTGAGCATCACCACCTTCGCCGTCACCGGGGATGAGGCCACCGCCGCCCGCATCAAGCCGCACATGGCATTCCGCGACGGCTTCAACATCGCGGGCGACGACGTGATCCGCGAGATCGTCGAACAGCACGTCCTGCCCTGCATCGGTCAGGCCACGGGCCTTTCCGATCCCCGCAACCTCCTCGGCCAGCTTTTCGGGCGGGATACCGTGGGCGGCTCGCAGCGTAACAGGGCCCTGCGCACCCAGTTCGCCCGCCAGATCGCCGGCCCGGTCGTCACCAGGATGCTTGAAGGCTACGAACAGGCGGATCTGCTCGTGGGCGGCGTGCAGGAACGCAAGCTGTCCGCGTTCTTCCGGCCCGAGCACGCCCCGCAGGAATCCGATCCCGCGTCTCCCGAAACGGAAGGCCTGCCGGAACAGCCTTCCGCCGCGCTCATCCGGTACGTCAACGAGGCCGTGGAGCGCCAGACCGGAAAGCCGTTCAGCCTCATGGATGTACCCCTGCGCATCGATCCCCGGGCCATCGACAGGACCATCCGCAACACGCTCGGCCAGATCCTCGCCAACCTGTGCGAGGTCATCCACGCCTACAACTGCGACCTGCTCCTGCTCACCGGGCGGCCTTCCAAATGGCACGCGATCATTTCCAGTTTCTTCGCCAAGCTCCCCGTCCCGGCGGATCGCATCATCCCCATGCGCGATTTCCGGGTGGGAAGCTGGTACCCCTTTGCCGACAACCGGGGCGAGATCACCGACCCCAAGACGACCGTGGTGGTCGGTGCCATCCTCTGCGCCCTGTCCGAGGGCCATCTTGAAGGCTTTTCCTTTGATACGGGTTCGCTGTTCCTCAAGTCCACGGCCCGGTTCATCGGCGCGATGGACGCGGGCGGCCAGATCCGGCAGGCGCAGGTCTGGTTTGAGGCGGATACGGACAACCCCTCCGGCGGCGAGCTGCACAAGGCCATCCAGTTCTCCGGCCCGATCCCCATCGGCTTCCGGCAGATTGAGGCCGAACGCTGGACGACCACCCGCTTCTACATGATGGATTTCGCCTCGCCCGCCGCGCGGAACAACGCCCGGAACCGTCTGCCCTACACGGTGAAGCTCGCCTTCACGGTTGCGGATCTTGCGGACGCGCCCGACGCGGCGTCACGGGACGAGGGGGAACTCGCCGTCAGTGAAATCGAAGCCGTGGACGGCACTCCGGTCAATCCCCGCGACCTCGAAATCCGTCTTCAGACCCTCCCCGCCGACGAGGGCTACTGGCTTGATACGGGCGTTTTTAATATTTTGTGAACTTGGGGAGG
>ENA-UEYG01000809-UEYG01000809.1-human-gut-metagenome-genome-assembly--contig:-NODE-809-length-23810-cov-5.250664_pt1 | contig 23810 bp, 17 predicted proteins | sample MGYA00242933_ERZ507934 | MGnify/ENA primary metagenome ERZ507934 (study PRJEB26167, sample SAMN06115527) | human gut metagenome | host: Homo sapiens | place: China:Zejiang | collected 2015-11-10... | reverse complement strand
TACGGCACGTTCGTTCCGAAGCGTTCTCGCGCAAAGACACAGCGCTGCTGTCTTTGTCCGTAACTTCCTTCGGCATAACGGCTGAAGCTACGCTTGCGCCTCCACGGCGGGCGTCCGCTTATGCAACCACTGGGCATTGCATCTCTGAAGAAATATATTTTCAAAATTTCAAGACGCGCATTCCGGCGTTGCACAGCATAAATAAACCGAACGCCGTCCTTGCCCGTATATACCATCGCAACGGGCTACCCTGCCCGTACGCCTCTTGGCGATCCGCCTGCCTGTGCAACCGCGCCCCCTGGTAGAGTAAAATTGCCTTGGCTACGGGCAGCAGCGCCCAACACCCCTACCCCACACGCATTTCTCCCCTACGCCTTTTCAAAAGGCGGGGGCGGTCGCCAGTACCAGAACAGGGCCAGAAGCGGGACAAGGCCGGCCAACTCGGCCAGCTCACGCGGAACCACGTGGCCGCAGGCCCACCACAGGGCCACGCTGACCAGGGCAGCCCCCAGAAGCAAAGCCCACTGGCCAAGGCGCATGGGGCGGGCGACCCACTGAAAGTAGCCCACGGTGAGCAGAGCCACCCAGACCTTGGTGATGGTGAGGGAGAGCGCCGCGCCCTCCAGCGGCATGCGGGGGATAAGCACAAAGCAGCAGATGAGATTGCAGACCAGGCCGCTGACGTAGAAGGCCAGGAGCAAGCGGTGACGGCGCATGCCGATCATGGCGTAGGCGGCCAGATTGTGAAGAAAAGCCGTGGCCAGACAGGGGGTGAGCAGGCGCTGGGCCGTGACGGCGCTCTGGTAGTTGGGGCCGTAGATGAGGGGCAGGAAGCGGTCGCTTTCCACACAGATGAGAAAAATGACGGGCAGGGCGGCGGCCCAGAGGGTGCGGGCGGTCTGCCCGGCCAGCTGGCTGAAGGCGGCTTTGTCTTCTTCCCAGTAGCGGGCCAGGAGGGGAAAGATGACCTTGCCCAGCAGGGCGCTGGAAACGAGCACGGAGAGACCTTCCACGGTTTCCCAGGCCACGCCGTAGCCGCCCACATCAGCATTGCCGCCGTACTGCTTGAGAAAAATGACGTTGATCTTGTTGTAAAACATGGCGCAGGCGGCCATACAGGTGAAGATAAAGCCGTTTTTCATCTGACGGGCCAGGTGGCGCATGTTCTCCCAGCCCACGCCGGCCAGGGGGTTACGGCGCAAGGCCGTCAGGGCAAATGCGATAAAAAGCAGGGATTCTATAGGCTTATAAAGGGCAATAAGCAGGGGCGGGGCATCAAAAAGTACGCAGCCGATGCCAAAGCCGATGCCCACCAGAGAGGCAGGCACGCGGATGCGCATTTCCACATCCTGGCGGCCGCGCGCCTGGCAAAGGGCGAAGAAGGAATCGCTGACGCCGTCCAGCCCCAGGCCCAGGGCAATGCACATAACCACCAGGCGCAGCTCCGGCGTATAGTGCTGCCAGCCGGTGACCAGCCAGGTGACGCCCAAGGCCGCCAGCAAAACCACGAGCTTGAGCCAGGTAACTTCGCCCAGCAGGGCGCGGGGGTGGCCTTCGCGCCGGGCGAAGGTGGAAAGCAGAAAATCGTTCAGACCCACGTCGGCCACGGTCTTGACCAGATAGCCATAGGTCAGGGCCAGCACTATCTGACCCAGCACGTCCGGGCTGTGCCGGGCCAGAAGGATGGTGAAGCCTGTCCAGGCCAGGTCGCGCGTCCACTGCGCGCCCAGAATATAGCCCAACCTGCGAGGAATACTCTTGAGCTTCATGAACCGGGCTTACCTGCTCCCTTTGAACCGCACCACGGCCTTGAAGCCGGGCTTGAGCTCCAGCCCGGGATTGGGCACGGTGAGCTCAACGGTGTAGTAGGAGGGGTTTGCCACGCTCATATCACTGGAAACCCAGGATATTTCGTTCACTTTGCCCAGAAACTTTTTGTTGTTGAGGGAGGGAATTTCCACCTCCACAGCGTCTCCCTCCTTGATGGCGCTGATTTCGGCCTCGTAGACGGGCACCTGGATGAGCACGGGGTCCAGCTGCCCCACGCGGATGGGCGCGCTGCCGGCGGGCAGCAAGGTGCCGGCGTTGAGGGTGGTGTCCAGCGAGAGCACATAGCCCTCAATGGGGGCGGTGAGGGTGAGGGTAGCGGGCAGAATTTCGCCTTCGCGGATGGGTGCGCCAAAATAGCCCCCCAGCTCCTTGAGGCGGGCGGCAAAGTTGCTTTCAGTCTTGCTGATGGTGGTGCGCAGCAGTTCGATGCGTCGTTGCAGGGAGTGAACGTCGTCCTCCAGGCGGCTCAGAGCCTGACGCGACCCCAGGCCGGAGGCCACCAGCTGGCGGGTTTTGTTGCGCTGGGCCGAGGTTTCGGCCAGACGACGCTCCAGATCCAGCGCTTGCCCCTTGAGGTCTTCAGTGCCCGCGCCAGTGGTGACTTCGCGCTGCAGAACACGTTCCGCTTCTTCCTGCAGGTGGTAGCGCAAAAGAGGCGCGCCCTTGTGCACCGCATCGCCGGGCTTGACCAGCACCTGATCCACCACGGCGTTGAAGGGCACAGGCACGGCGCGGGTGACGGTGGTCACCACCTTGCCCGTGAGGATAGTGGCGCCATTGCCGATGGAAGGCTGCGCCTCGGCCGCGCTGACGGACGGTGCAGCCAGGGGCGCTGTCAGCGGCTGTGCAGACAGCAAAGCGGCCAACAAAAACACGGCCGGGACGCGCACAAACGACAAGACGGCGCGGCGCGAGGCCGCACGGCAAAGAGTACGGGCACGCAGCATTACAGTATCTCCTTGGCGGGCAGCCCCAGAAAACGCTCCTGCAGCAGGTTGGCCACATACATCCATTCCAGACGGGCCAGGCGGCATTCCAGATCCGCCTTGATGTAGGCCACACGGGCCTGAACTTCCGCTTCATGCCGCTTGGCCACTTCCGGGAATTGTTCAATGCCTTCGTTAAACGAAATGTGCGCTTCCTTGTACTGCATGGCAGCGGTGTCCAAACGGGTCTTGGCCAGCTTCAGTTCGGTTTCGGCCAGAGACACCCGCTGTTCGGCCTGCAGCCAGTTGTTGGAGTAGTCCGTACGTTTGCGGGCCATCTCGTGGAAGGCCTGGGCTTTCTGCATGCGGGCGGTCTGCACGCCGCGGTAACGACGTCCCCAGTCCACCAGAGGGAAGCTGATGTTGAAATGGAGGAAGGTGTCTTCGCTGCCGCTGGCGGGCTGATACTGCCCGGAAGGGGGATTGTTGTTGAGGGAAAGGCTCATATCGGGCAGATACTGGGCCCAAGCCACCATAATGTTGTAGTCCGCCAGCTTGACCTGGCCGCGCAACAGCAGGTCGTCCTCAGTGGCGGGCCAACGATTGTCCCAGGTGAGTTTGCGGCCGTCAAAGCCCGCCAGGATGCCGTCGGCGCTGTCGGTATCCACATTAAGGCGCTGCTGCGGCTCCACGCCGGCCAGAATCTTAAGCTGGGTACGCTGCATGGTTTCACGCATGCGGGTCTGCTCCAGCATAAGTTCCAGCTCGCGCTGGTGCTGCTGGGCCAGGTTCAGCGAAACGCCCTGGCGGCCTTCCACTGATTCCACCTGCTGCCAGTAGTCCACCAGTTCCTTACCCAGGGGCAGCAGTTCCTGCTGGGCCTTGACAATATTGCTCTGGGCCTGAAGCTGCAGGTAGGCCTGGGCAATCTTGTAGATGGCCTCGCCCACGGCCTTGCGGTGAGTGGCAATGGCCAGGTTGACCATGGCCTTCTGCACCTGATGCTCAAAATAGGTGGCCACCGGATTGGGGAAGGCGGCGTAAAAGCCCACCTGAAATTTCGTCTGGCCGTAGTCGCCGGGCGTGTCCTTGTGGTCCATATTATAACGGGTGAGGTTGTTGGACACGGTAAGGGTCATACGCGGTTCGGGCAGGTACTTCCACACGGCGTTGGTCAGGGCCACGCGCTTAATTTCCAGCTCCACGGCGCTGTTGACCAGCAGGGGGGACTGCTGAATGGTCAGGAATACGCAGTCCTCAAAAGAAAAGACCTTGGAGGGGTCATAAAGATTGGGAACCGCGGCTTCCAGTTTGGCCTTGTTTTCCACGGGCACGCCCGGGGCCTCTTCCAGCCAGTGCCGGGCGGGCAGCTCCGGCGATTTGAGCCCGGCCTTGCTGGAGGCACAGGCGCAGAGTGCAAGGCTCAACGCCATAAGCAGCAGCAACAACGGCAAAGGCCCCGGTATGGTAGTGTGCGCACGTTGCATCTGGTATCCTTTGCAATAACACGCCGGACCTGGGCCGGGCGGATGGAAGGATATGGGCGAAAACGCGGCCGACATTGCCGCGTGCCTGCGCCCCCGCGTGAAGCGTCACGCAGAAACGCGAAATTGTATCAGGCCTCGCGGGCCGAACTCCCGGCCTCTGGCCGCAGACGGTCGAACTCAAGATGGTGCAGGGTCAGAAAGACCTGCCCTTCCGCGTCCCGCGCCTGGGCGTCAAAACGCAGCAGATTGGCGTCCGCCCAAGAACGCCGCAGCATGAGCCGCCAGGGCCCGACGGCCCCTGCCCCCCGCCAGCGGATAAAACCCGCCGCCGCCAGCCGCCAGCCGCGCAGCCCGGCGGTGGGGTCCACAACAGCGCCGGGCGCGCCGGCATCATGGGCAATGGCCAGCCAGGCGGCCTGCACCAGCCCCTCCACCACATGCAGAGCGTCAGTATAGCCGCAATCGTCGTGAGGAGCAATGGAGGTCGAACCCGCCGGCTGCAGGCCTGCGGCAAAACAATGGTCGTCCAGGGGCAGAAAATCTGTAAGTAACCGCCAGTCCGTCCCCAAGCCTGCGGCGTCGTAAAAAGCCGCGGGCGCTGCGCCCGTTCCCTGAGCCTCGGCGCGCGGCCAGAGCGGCGGCACGGAACCCGCCGCCGCCGCCAGCAGGGCATGGCCTTCGGCCGCCGGGACGTACTGGTCCGTATGACGTCCGTTGGACGTCAGGCCCCGCGTCAGCAGTTGCCCCCGGCACAGGCGGGTCATGACCGCATCCTGTCCCAGCCAGGGTTCAGCCTCCACCAGCACCCGACATTCACGGGTAATGCCCGGCGGCAACAGGGGCGAATCGTGAAAACGCAGGTCTGAAAAACCGCAGACCGTCAGCCAGGGCAGCAGCTGGCGCGCGCCTTCCAGCAAGGCTTCCAAAGCGCGGCTTACAGGCAGCCACGGCAGGTCCGGCAGACCGGCGGCCCTGGCCTGGCCGCAACCCCCGTGTCGGGACAGGGAGGGATCAGCGTAGCGCGAAAAATGGCAGGCCCCCTGAAACAGGGTGGCCGTGGCCCGATAGGCCGGGTGCGGATCGGGAAAGACCAGCGGAAAGGCCCGGGGCCGCTCCAGCAGTGGACTGGGGGCCCCTGTGTCCGGCAGGTCGGGCAACGTGCCCGGCCGCGCCCAGAGCACCCGCGCGGCCGTACCGCGCAAAAGCTCCCTGGCCAGCAGATCGCCCCATTCGTCCAACCCCGCCCGGCCCGTGTCCAGCAGGCGTATGGCCCGCACCGGCACAGAATCCCGCGCGCCCAGGGCCAGAAGGCGATCCTCCAGGGGCAGCAGCCCGCCGGCGTGTTCCGGCGTGGGCGCAAGGGCGGCGCAGCAGCAGGCCCAACGCAGGCCGTGGGGCCGGGCCGCCGTCCACAGAGCCGTAAGCAGGTCGACCTGTGCGGCCCCTTGCTCGGCGAGGGCCGCCGTGTCCGGGGGGGGCGTCAGCAACAGGCCGTCCACCGTGCCGGCGACGGAGGCCAGGGCCTTCAGAGAGGCCGCCGCGACGGCGGGATCCGTCGCAACGCCGAGGGGGACGTCCCAGGGCAGCAGGCGCGCGCCCGCGGTCAAAGGGGCGCAGGCCGCCAGCAGGCGCGCAGGTACGGCCAGGGTCAGCCCCAGCGGGGCCAGGCCGCGCAGAAGGCGCGGCAACAGGCGGTCGTCCTCCAGCCACACGGCCAAGGTCTGCCCGCTTGCCAGCGGCAGGCCCGCGCCGCAGGGGTCCAGGGGCAAGGGGCGGAGCGGGGCGTCGCCTTCCGCCGGGGCCAGCCGCTGCAAAGGCGCGGGGCAGATTCGGACCGGACGGCGGACGGTTGCCGTGGGGTCGGGAGCCTGCCCCGCACCCAGCAGCCGGGCCAGGTCGCCCACCGTGACAGCGCGCAGCAGATCTTCAAAATTGACGCTGCGGCCCAAGACCTTTTCCAGCTCTTCCACAATGAGCGGGAAGCGACTGGAGCGCAGGGCCAGGTCATAGCGCAGGTCCATGTCCGGCCGCAGTTCCGCCACGGGGCGACCGCTGGCCCTGGACAAAACTTCCAGCAACGCGGGGGGGCAGTGCACGGCGGGGACGGGCTGGGCAGGGGGCGTGGCCGGGGCATTCGACCCCTCGGCCTCGTCGGGCCGGCAGACGCAGCAGGCGGCCTCCCGCGTGGCGCTCAGCGGGATAAGCCCGCAGTGGGGCAAAGGCCGCAAGGCGGCGGACCGGGGGCCGGCAGGGGCGGCGGCCATGCGGGCCGCAATGGCGTCGCGCCGCAAATGCCCCAGAGCATAAAGACGGGCGCAGACGCGCCGCAGGGCTTCCAGTTCGTGCCCCTTGCGGGAGACGGCCAAGCAGAGGGCGCGGGGCTCGTTATCGGCGACAAGGCCGCAGAGCGTGTCCTGCGGACCCAGTTCCAGAAAATGGCGGATGCCGTCGCGTTGCCAGATGGCCTGCACGGCTTCGCTCCAGCGCACGGCGTGTTCGTCCAGATCCGCAATATGGCGGCAGATGCCGGGTTGGTCCGGGGGGTAGAACTGTGTGGTCACGCAGCTCAGTGCGGGGCGACGGGGCGGGGCCATGTCCAGCGCGCCCAGACGGCGCAGGGAAAGGTCGCGCAGCACGCGCATGCCGGGATGGTGGAAGGCCAGACTCACGTTGAGCATCATGGCCGGGATGCGCCGTTTGCGCAGACTTTTGCGGGCTTCCAGCAAAACAGGGCGCGGGCCGCTCAGAATATACTGGCGCGGCGTATTGTAGTTGGAAATATAAAGATCGGGCCAGGCAGTATGGGCCTCGTCAATGACCGACCGCTCCGCGTGTACGGCCATCATGCCCGTGTCCGCGCCGGGGCGGGCCTCCAGTTCGGCCATGTGAGCGGCGCGGGTATCCAGTATGTACCAGCCCACTTCCGGCGTGTAGATGCCCGCCAGACAAAGGGCGATAAGCTCCCCCAGGCTGTGCCCGCAAAACAGGGCGGGGTTGAGCCCCAGGCTTTCCAAGACGCTCCACTGGGCCAGCTCTACCATAAAGAGGTAGGGCGACTGCCAGCGGGTGCGGCTGATTTTTTCCACATCCGTTTCGTCCATGAGGCCCAGCACGTCCCAGCCCGCCACGGCGGCGATGCGGTCCATCATAGCCCGGGCCGCAGGCACATGGTCGTAGAGCTCCCGGCCCATGCCCGGCCACACGGAGCCAAGCCCGCAGCACATGAGGGCCAGAGGCGGCGGCGCGTCCGCCGGGGCAAGCCAGACGTCTTTTTCCGCCAAGGCCGCCAGCGTCGCGGGGTCGGGTTCGCCTCCCGCGAGGGGCAGATCCTGCCGCCAGAGGGGTGTGCAGCTGCCGAGCCGCCAGGTGCGCCCAGCCTCGCACAGATCCACATAGCGCACGCCGTCCAGCGCCAGTTCTGCGGCAGGGTCCGGGGCGGCGGGGGCCTGAACGGGACAATCCGGAGCGGCGTCCAGCCCGGAGGCTGCGTCCCCCGTGAGCGGCGATTGGGGTTTCTCGCCCCGTACGGCGGCGAGATTGGCGGTGGATTCTGGCGGATGCTGCATGCTGAACCCGGAGCCTGCGCGCCGGCAAAGCGCCCCTTGCGCAGGATGGTGGAAAGAAATTTATATAAGGGTGACCAACAGGGCATGCTAGACTATCCAAACCCTCTTGTCCAGGCCTTTCCCCTTTGTCGGCCTGATTGCGGGCTTGCCGGACGCGGCCGGGGCCGCAGGACGGCACAAGGTTTTTGTATGCGCCTTCCCGCTTGCCATACGTGTCCGCTTTGGCTATGCTGTCTCCTTACAATAAATGGCGCTCGCTCTGCGCCCTAGGGGCTGCGGAGCTTTTTTTCGGATAACTTTGACGAGGACAAGGCATGAAGAACGACCATTCCTGTCAGGCCGGCAACGGGGCGAAGCCCGCATCCGCCACAGACGGCAACGCCACCGGATTCACCCGCATGCGTTCCAAACTCGCCTTTGATCGGCTGGTGGAAATGGGTGCCAGGATGGGGATGGAAAATCCTCTGTTTCTCTGCCACGAACGCGCGGCCAAGGCCACAACGCTTATCAACGGCAGGGAATATCTCAACTTTTCCACATACGACTACCTTGACATCAACGCCCATCCGGAAATTACCGAGGCGGTAACCAAGGCCGCCGCCCTCTATGGCACCTCTGCCGGAGCCAGCCGTCTGGTGGGCGGCGAACGCCCGCCCCACCGCGAGCTGGAGCGTGCTCTTGCCGAGCTCTACGGTGTGGAGGACTGCATCGTCTATGTAAGCGGGCACGCCACCAACGTTTCTACCCTGGGTTTTCTGTTCGGCCACCGCGACGCCATCTTCCATGACGGGCTCGCCCACAACTCTCTGGTGCAGGGCGCGCGCCTTTCGGGCGCCACGCGCTACTCTTACGCCCACAACGACTGCGACGCCCTGGAAGAGCTCTTGCGCAACAAGCGCGCCGAACACAAACGCGCCATCATCGTTACCGAGGGCCTCTTCAGCATGGACGGCAACATTCCGGACCTGCCCCGCATCATTGCCCTCAAGAAAAAATACGACTGCATGCTGCTGGTGGACGAAGCCCACTCTCTGGGCGTGCTGGGGGCCACGGGCCGGGGCGCGCGCGAATATTTTAATATAGATCCCACGGACGTGGACATGTGGATGAGCACCCTCTCCAAGTCCATGTGCGGCTGCGGCGGCTTCATTGCCGGCAGTCACGAGCTGGTGGAGTTTCTCAAATACGGTTCGCCGGGCTTTGTTTTCAGCGTGGGCATGCCCCCGGTCATTGCCGTGGCCTGCCGCAAGGCGCTGGAAATTATGCTGCGTGAGCCGGAGCGTGTGCGCAACCTGCAGCGCATCTCCCAGTTTTTCATCCGCTATGCGGCGGAGATCGGCCTGGATACGGGCGCAGCCCAGGGCTATGCCGTGGTGCCCGTCATGGTGGGCGACCCGATGGTGGCGGGCTTTTTGTCCAACGCCCTGTTCAAACGCGGGGTCTACGTCATGCCCATCACCTTCCCGGCCGTCAAAGAAGGCACGGACCGTCTGCGCTTCTTTCTTTCCGCCGCGCACACCGAAGACCACATCCGCAGAGCGCTGGACGCCGTACGCGAAGCCATGCCTGAAGCCAGGGCCATTGTGGACGAATACAAACGCACCCACGCCGACGCGGCGGAGGGCGACTAGCCCCCTTGGGGGCAAAAATCTATGACAGGTCTTATACACAACGGTTCCACGACTGCGGCATCTGCCCCTTCGCGGGCGGATACCGTCGCGTCGGCGGGGCCTTCCTGCAAAACACTCCCTGCCGCGACCGACCAGGCTTTCCCCGCGAACGGCGCTGCAGCCCCAGTCCCTCCTGCGGCAGGTCAAAGCTCCGACGTCGGCGCAGGCCTGCCCCCGGTGGCCTATGTGCTGCTGTGGTTTCCCCTGTCTTCGGAAACCTTCATCTTTCGCGAGGTGGTACAGCTTCGCAAGCTGGGTCTGCCGGTGCACGCCTACACCCTGTACGGCGCCAAGCTGCGCGGCTGCAGCGAGGAAATGCGCCGCTACGACGGCCCGGTGCGTCGTCTGGGCGCAAAGGCCGCGGGGGCCATTCTGGCCGCATTTGTCACCGCCCTGTGGAAAGAGCCGCGCCAGGTCTGGCGGCTGCTGCGCCAGGGCTTTTTCCACCGCATGCGCAATCTGGAATCCCTGGGCGAGAATCTCTGGTGCTTTATGGCGGGCTTTTTGCTGGCCCGCTACTGCCGGGAGGACGGCGTACGTCTCATCCACGCGGCCTGGGCCAACGGCCCGGCCACGGCGGCCTGGGTGGCCTCGCGGCTCACGGGCATTCCCTTTGCCTTTACAGGACGCGCGGGCGACATTTATCCCGAAGACGGCCTCCTGCGTGAAAAATCCGCCGACGCCCTGTTCATCCGCACCAACAACCACACCAATGTGCGCTGGCTGCGCCAATTCTGCCCCCAGGAGCAGCAGGACAAAGTCCACGCCATCTACAACAGCCTGACCTTCACCCCGCGCGGGCAGTGCGCCATCGCCATGCGGCCCCCCTACCGGCTGCTGGCCGTGGGACGCTTTGCCCGCACCAAGGGTTTTCCCTATCTGCTCACGGCCATGGCCAGGCTGCGGCGTGAAAACGTGCCCGTAACCCTGACCCTGGTGGGCGACGGCAGGTGGCGGCGCAAGCTCACCGCCATGTGCGAACGCCTGCGCCTGCAGGATGTGGTAAACATGCCGGGCTTTATCCCCCACGATCAGATCTGCGGCTACATGCTGGACCACGACATCCTGATCATGCCCAGCGTGGTGCACACCAACGGCGACCGGGACGGCATCCCCAACGTGATCATGGAAGCCTTGTCGCACCGCATGCCGGTCATTGCCACCGACGTCTGCGGCATTGCCGAGGTGGTGGAAGACGGCGTGACGGGCCTGCTGGTGCCCCAGCGCGACGCCCGCGCCCTAGCCGACGCCGTGCGGCGCATGGTGGAAGACCGGGACCGCGCCCAAAGCATGGCCGAGGCCGGACGGGAACGGGTGACGCGCATGTTTGACCGCGAGCGCAACATCGCGACCCTTCTTGATCTGTATGTCAGTGAAGGCCGCCGCTACTGGCAGGCCCCTTCCTCGCAGGCATGAACGCGCGGCCGGAGCTGTACCTCACCGTCAGCCTGGACGTGGAAGAAGAAGGCCTGTTCGGCGGGCAGTACGCCCGGCGAGGCTGCACCACCGCCAACACGGCCTGCCTGGAGCGCCTGATCCCCCTCTGCGACGTTGGCGTGCGCCCCACCCTGTTCTGCGCCCACAGTGTGCTTGCCAACCCGGCATCCCTGCCCATACTGGCCCGGCTGCGCGACCATTGCAATGCAGAAATCGGCGCGCACCTGCACCACTGGAACACCCCGCCCCTGGCCCTGCCCGGCACGCCGGAACCGCCGGATACGGCAGCGGCCGTGCCCGCCATTGCCGTGAGCCCGGAACTCATGGCCGCCAAGCTGGCAACCCTTATGGCCGTCGGCAGATCCTTTCAGGGCGCGCCCCTGACCTCCTTTCGCATGGGCCGGTGGGATCTGCACCGCGCCCACTGGCCCCTGCTGGCTCAGGCCGGCGTTCTGGCCGACGCTTCGGTGCGGCCCCTGCACTGTGCCCGCTCCCCCCTGCAGGGCCCGGACCACTTTGACGCTCCCACCGCCCCCTACTGGGCGCCTGTGGCGGACAAGGCCATATTTGAGCTGCCCCTTACGGTCACGCCGCTTGTGCAGGCGCTGCCCGGTCTGCTGCGAACCGCGCCAGGCAAGGCGGGCGTCGCCATGCGGGCGGGTTTCCGGCAGTGGGGGGCGCTGGCCCTTTTGCCCGTCTACCATCCACTCTGGGCCATGCGCCGGATCACCAGCCTGTTTGTGGCGCGGGGCGGGCGGGTCCTTTCCCTGACCTGGCATTCTTCTGAAATGATGCCCGGTGGCGCGCCCCATATGCCCGACGCGGCGGCCGTGGACCGCCTGCTGCACAAAATTTTGTCCTGGCTGCACTGGCTCAATGAACGCTACCAGGTGCGCTGTCTGACCCTGGACGAGCTGCGTCGCGCCATGGGCCCCACGGCCCCCACGCCCACGCCTCCGGCCGTGGGCGACTGGACCTGCGCGCCCCTTGCCTGACGTGCCCGCCAGGGCTATAGTTCTTTGCTGAACATCCTGTCGGCAGCGCGGCTTGCACTGTTGTCTGCAACGACTGTGACAGACCGCTCTGCCGCACGGCGCACCACGCCCGACGCGCAGTGCCCGCACCTTTGGCTGAAGGCCCACCGCTCCCGCCCCATCACCCCAACCGCAGGTTCCCGCCCCCATGTCACAGACCGCCGCCGAATCCCGTCCGTTCCCAGAAGGGCTGCCCCACATAGCGTATGTGCTGCTCTGGTACCCACTGTTCACGCAGCCCTTCATTTTTCGGGAAGTGGAAGGGTTGCGGCGGCTCTTGCCGCTTTCTGTCTTTACGCTCTATGGCCGCAACCTGCGCCAGTGCTCCACGGAAATGCGCGCCGCCGCGGGGAGATCCTATGTGCTGGGCGCGCGGCGGTTGTTTCCTGTGCTGGGCGAGGTGCTGCGGCAAACCCTGCTGCACCCCCGGCGCACCTGGAAACTGTTGCGCCGCAGCGTGTGTCGCCGCTGGCAGAGCTGGGAAACGCTGGGCGAGAATTTCTGGGCCTTTTGCGTGGGCCTGTATCTGGGCCGCCTGTTTCAGGACGCGGGCATAGACATGATCTACGCCCCGTGGCCGCGCGGCACGGCTACGGCCGCCTGGGTGGCGGCCAGCATTACGGGGCTGCCCTTTGCCACGGCCGCCCGCGGCGACAACCTGGCCCCCGCGGACCCGGACCTGGGCGACAAGCTGGAAGCGGCCTTTTTTATCCGCGCCAACAACGCGGCGGACCTGGCCCGTATTGAGGCCTTTGACCAGGGCCAGGCCAGCGGCAAGGTGGCTCTGGTCTACAACAGCCTTACCCTGCCGCCCGCCCCGCCGGAAAGCGCTCCCACTGACGAACCGACGCCTCCGGGGGCCGTCCGCCCCATGCCCCGGCCCGTGCGTCTGCTGGCCCTGGGGCGCTTCGACGTGACCAAGGGCTTTGACGTGCTGCTGCGGGCCTGCGCCCTGCTGCGGGACAGAGGCCTGGACTTCACCCTCACCCTCGCGGGCGGAGGCGGCGCCGTCATGGGCCTGGGCCGCATGTCCGCCCAGATCGTGCAGTTGCGCAAAGAACTGGCTCTGGAAAGCCGCGTCAACCTGCCGGGGCTCATCTCGCACAACGACCTGCCGCACATTCTTGAAAGCCACGATATCTTTGCCGCGCCTTGTATTGTGCACAAATCGGGCCGGCGGGACGGCATCCCCAACACGGTTATCGAGGCCCTGGCCTATGGCCTGCCCGTGGTGAGCACTACGGTCAACGCCCTGCCGGAGGTCGTACGCGACGGCGAAACCGGCCTGGCCGTCCCTCCGGGCGACGCCCCGGCCCTGGCCGAAGCCCTGGCCCGCCTGGCCGACGACGCCGACCTGGCCCGCCGCCTGGCCCGGAACGGCCGGCGCCTGGCTGAAGAAATGTTCGACCCTGAACGCAACAGTCGCCGCCTGGCGGACATCTTCATCACATATTACCAGAAGTGGCGGCAATCATGTGCGGCATAGCGGGCCTCTGCCAGACGGACGGCAGCCCCCTGCCGCAGGAAGCCGGGCCATGGGTGCGGGCCATGACCGACCGACTGGCCCACCGGGGCCCCGACGGTTCCGGCCTCTGGCTGGACGGCCCCGTATGCCTGGGGCACCGGCGGCTCTCCATCATTGATCTGTCCGGCGGCGGCCAGCCCATGCGCAGCACGGCGGGCGAACTTACCGTCACCTTCAATGGCGAAATTTATAACTTCGCGGAGATCAAGGAAGAACTCCTGACCCACGGCGCACGCTTCCAGACCAGTTCAGATACGGAAGTGATCCTCGAAGCCTACCGCCTCTGGGGGCCGGACTGCCTGGCCCGGTTTGACGGCATGTTTGCCTTTGCCCTCTGGGACGCGCCGCGCCGCCGCCTGTTCTGCGCCAGGGACCGCTTCGGCAAAAAACCCTTCTTCTATACCCTGCAGCAGGGACGCTTCCACTTCGCCTCTGAAGTGACCGCCCTGGAACAGCTGCCGGGCCTGGCCCTGACCCTGGACCCCACCGCTCTCATGCGCTACCTGGCCTACGAATACGCCCCCACCCCCCAGACCATGTACAAGGAGGTGGTCAGCCTGCCGCCTGCCCACTGGCTGCTGCTGGAGGAAGGCCGCCTGCGCCTGGAACGCTACTGGGACATGCCCGTGCCGGACGAAGACGAAACCCGCCCCGTGCCCGAACTGTGCGCAGAGCTGCGCCACCTGCTGGCCCGCGCCGTGCGGCGGCGCATGGTCAGCGACGTGCCCCTGGGCGTCTTTCTTTCAGGCGGCATAGATTCCACCATTGTGGCCGGGCTTATGGCCAGCCAGTCCGCCGTGCCTGTCAAGACTTTTTCCATCGGCTTCAGCGAGGCCAGTTACGACGAATCGCGCTACGCCCGCCTGGCCGCCGCCGCCTACGGCACAGAACACCACGAGCGCGTGCTCTCCGCCGCCCAGTGCGCCGACACCCTGCCCGAGATCATCAGCAGCATGGACGTGCCCATGGCCGACGCTTCCGTAGCGCCCACCTGGCTGCTTTCCGGCGTCACGCGCGAAAAAGTCACCGTGGCCCTGGGCGGGGACGGCGCGGACGAGCTCTGGGCCGGCTACGAGCACTACATCGGCTTCAAACTGGCGGAACGCTATAATGCCCTGCCCGCAGCGCTGCGGCGCGGCCTGGTGGAGCCCCTGGCCCGCCTGCTGCCCTCTTCTGCCGGCTACATCAATCCGCGCCTGGCCGTGGCTACCTTTTTGCGCGCGGCCGCCGCTCCGGCCTGGCAAAGGGTGCAGACCATGCTCACGGCCCTGGGCCCGGACACACAGGCCGCACTGCTCAGCCCGGCCCTGCGGGAACAGGCCCCCGATCTGCTCGCGCCCGAAAACCTCTTTGCCCCCACCCGCCAGGCCTATGAACACTGGCAGCCCCCGCAGGCCGCCACGCCCCTGGCCCGCGCCTTCCACGTCTATGTGCGGCAGTTTCTGCTGGACGACATCCTGGTCAAGGTGGACCGCTGCTCCATGCTCCACAGCCTCGAAGTGCGCGCCCCCTTTCTGGATAAGGACGTGGCCGCCTTTGCCGCGCGCCTGCCCGTGCGCTACCGGCTGCACGGCTGCAAACGCAAATGGCTGCTCAAAAAAGCCTTTGCCGACCTGTTGCCCAAAGAAATCCTGCACCGCAACAAACGCGGCTTCCAGATCCCCGTGGCCCAATGGCTGCGCGGCCGCCTGCGCCCCCTCATGGAAGACCTCCTGGCGCCCGACACCCTCACAGCTCAGGGGCTGTTCAACCCCACAGCCGTGCGCGGCCTTATGGACGCCCACCTCTCCGGCAAGGCAGACCTGCGCAAACCCCTCTGGACCCTGCTGGTCTTCCAACTCTGGTGGCACGCCCGCCGCAATGGCCGCGGGCCGGAAGTGTAGCGCTTTGCGGGGGGAGGGAAAGGCTTTGTGGGGGGAAGGGAATTTTTGTTCACAAAAGTTCCCTTCCCCCACGCCCCCATCCTTCAAAAAACTTTCTTTCCCGAAGGAATACGCCGGGCGTACCCTGCCCAAAACAAATCTGCATGGCAGATGACCACGGTACGGGCTTTTGCCACCCTGCACCTCCACATTCATGTCATGCCCCCCCGAAGGTTGCGCGCGGCTGCCCTGGGAAAGCGGGGGTTATGGGGGTTGTAGGGGGCCGAAGGGGAGGCAGCCCCGCCCCTGGCCCCCTGCCCTCGCCGGAGGCGGCCCAAACGCCATAAAAGAACCAGGCCGCCATGCCCGCAGGGCAACAAAAACTCCCGGTTGGGATACGCCTTTTTCTCCAGTTGCCACAGGGCAATAAAAATCCCGGCCTGGGTCCAATCATGCCTTTTCCCTGGTTGTCGCAACGCACCAAAAACCGACTCTGCCCGCCGCCCCCGGCGGAACTCCCCTTTCCGAAGGAGCCCCCATGTCCTCATGTAATTTCCCCCCTCTGCGCCGCGCCGCCAAGGCCCTGAGCCACGAAGAAATCCTGGATATTTTGCGCGCAGCGCCCTTCTGCACCCTGGCCTGTCTGAGCCCTGTGGGCTATCCTTATGCCGTGCCGCTCAACTTTGTGCTGGTGGAGCCCGACGCCATTTATTTTCACTGCGCCACAGAGGGTCACAAGGTAGCGGCCCTGCGCCGCGACGCGCGGGTGAGCCTGGCCGTTATCGGCTATGAGCGGGTGGCGCCGGAGCGGTTCACCACCAGCTACGCCAGCGTCATTGTTTTCGGCAAGGCGGTGCTGGTGGAGGACCCCGAAGAGCGGCGACGGGCGCTGATGGCGCTGGTGGGCAAATATTCCGCAGATTTTTATGAAAAGGGCCGGGCCTATGTGGAGGGTTATCGTAAGCCCTTGGGCGTCTGGCGGGTGGATGTGGTCCATTGCACCGGCAAACGCAGCGGCACAGAGTAGCCCTGTCCGCAGGCTTTTGTTGCGGAGGTGAGGCATGTTGTGGGAATGGGCGGCGGCGGCCGCAGCGGTCATTGTGGCGGTACTGTTCTGCCTGCGGCTCACGCGGCAGGGTCTGGGCACGCTGGAGGAAGAGCGCGACCGCTGCCTGGAGCGCATCCGCGAAATGGAAGAGCAGGTGCGGGAAGACCAGAAAAACATGCCCTCCGGCGAGCATCTGCGCATTGTGCACGCCGCGCTGGAGGATTTGCTGCGGCAGGCAGGCGCCCCCACAGAAGACGGCCTGCTGGTGGAGATGGACGCGGCAGGCCAGTGCCTGGTCTGGCGCTTGCCCGGTCCGGACGGAAGGCCGGAGGAATGGCGCGTGCGCCTGTTTATGCGGGAACGCGAACTGCGCGGCACCCACAAAGTGGCCCACGGCCAGGCCCGCTGGCGGCTCAGCGGACCGGGCGTGGAAGAGGATTTTACGGACCTGGTCCAGCTCTTGCGCGCCTGCAACGGCCGTCTGGCACAGCGCACCCGCCCGGCCCACCTGCCGCCGCAGCCGGGGGCGGAATTGCCGGGCCCGGTCAGGCCGGAGCCGCCGCACCTGGCCCGCCGTCTGGCGCGTCCGGGCACGCGCCGGAAGACGGAACGCCCCACCGGGGAGGCGGCCCATACCCCGCAGCAGGCCATGCCGCCGCAGTGGCGAGGCAAGCCGGAATAAGGACGTTGGCGGCACGCTGTGCCGGTTGGGGCGCGCCTGCCCGGCGCAGGCTGGCGCGATGCTTGTGGAAAGAAATTTTAGGGATAGGGGCAAGGGGCACTGCTGTTCATGGCAGTACCCCTCACCGCACAAAAAATTTTGCCTCCCTGCCGTAACAACTACGCTTCCATGCTGAAAGTCAGGCTGCGAAACCAGTCCGGCACGGGCACGGGGCGGCCCTGGGGGTTGACCAGGGCGTGCTGGGTCATGCCGGTGGCGAGCAGGCGCGTCTTGTCCTCATTCCATATCTCATATACAAAACGCAGTGACGCGCGCCCCCACTCTTCGATGCCGGCGCGCACCAGCACCAGGTCGTCGTAGCGGGCGGGAGAGCGGTAGCGGCACTGAGCCTCGCGCACGGGCAGGATGATGCCCCGGCGTTCGACCTCGGCGTAGCCCATGCCGCAACGGCGGATATAATCACCGCGCGCGCGTTCAAACAGGTGCAGATATTCGGCGTAGTACAACACGCCCATGGTGTCCGTTTCGCCGTAGGACACCCGGTGGGGCATCCAGACATGGGGGATGGGAAAAGCGTCATGCATAGGCTGGCTCCTTACAGGTCTGCGTACAGCCCGCCGCGTTTGCGGCGGCTGGGAGTACTGTTGCTGCTGGGTCTGCTGCTCACGGCCTGCGCCAAAAAAGCGCCCACGCCGGAAGTTGAGCCGCTGGGCCCGCCCGTGGCCATGGAAAGCCCGGATTTTTTTGTCACCTACCTTGCCCCGCGCAACCAGGATCTGACCAGTTGGAAGGACATGGCCCCAACGGTGCGCAAGTCCCTCAACTATGTCAACACCCGACCCCAGGGCAACGTGGCCGTGCAGCGGCCCGGCCTGGACGTGACCTGGGGCGACCTCAAGCGCACGCTGACCCGGCTGCAGGCTCTGTTGCCCCGCCTGGACGCCGAGCCAGGGCTGCTGCTGGAGAATTTTCGCTGGGTGGAGGTGGCGGGCGGCATCAACTATTCCGGCTACTATGAGCCGGCGGTACGCGCCAGCCGCACGCGCAAGCCCGGCTACACCCAGGCCATCTACGCCCGGCCGCCGGAACTGAGCAAGGTGCTGGCCCAGAAGGGCCGGTACTATGACCGCAGGACTATTGAGGAAAAACAGGTTCTGGCGGGCCGGGGTCTGGAGCTGGCCTGGGCCGCCGACCCCGTGGACGTGTTTTTTCTGGAAATTCAGGGCTCCGGTCGCCTGATTTTTGATGATGGTACCCAGGCCTATGTGAACTACGCCGGGCAGAACAAACACAAGTACAAGAGCTCCGGCCGGATCATGCGTGAAAAAGGCCTGCTCCGACGCGGCGACATTTACGAACAGCGCGAGTGGTTCCGCAACAATCCCGACCGGGTGCGCGAAATTCTCAATGAAAATCCGAGCTACGTCTTTTTCCGCTTCGGCACGCGCGGCCCTACCGGGGCCATGGGCTACCAGGTGGACGACTGGTTGAGCCTGGCCACAGACAGAGGCTTTATCCCCCTGGGCGCGGTAGTGGCCTACGGCGTGAACGCCCCGGACGAAAAACGCGGCCGCGTGCCTTTGCGCGGCATCGGCTTTGCGCAGGATGTGGGCGGGGCCATCAAACGCAACCGCATTGATATTTTCTGCGGTGGCGACGAGCGCGCCAACTATGTGGCCAGCCACCTGGACGCCAAAGGCCCGGCCTGGGTGCTGCTGGCAAAATAACTTGCCGGCGGTGGAGCGCCGGGCGGGCCTGCCGTAGGCGCTACCCGGAAATTTTAAACGCTGCGCCTGCAGCAGCGCGCCCCGCCGTTCACGCCACATGCCCAAGCCCGGAGCCCATTGCCCCCGGTGCAAAAAAAGGCCATACTGTAAGGCAGATTACCTTTGAGGATATGCCGTCTCAAAGGTTACGGCACGCTCGTTCCAGCGCTTAAGGTGCAAATAAATTGCGCTTACGCAATCGCCAGGGCATTGCAACGTGGCACTGCCCTAGTGATAAAATGAACAAGCGCCCGCAAGGCGGGCGCTTCTCGCCGCTCAATCCGCTCCTTTGGCGGACTTTCCTCCCTACCCATTCCAACGCCCCTGGTCACGCCGGAGGCGTTCTTTACAGGAGGTTTTTATGGCACAGGATTATTTCCGCGCGCTCAGGGATGTGGCGCTGGTCATCAACTCCAGCCTGGAACCCGGCGACGTGCTGCACAGAATTACAGAGCAAACGGCCCAAACCATGGGTTGCAAGGCCAGCACCATCCGCCTGCTGGACAGCACCGGACGTTTTTTGCTGCCCAGCGCCGCCTACGGCCTTTCCGCCACCTACATGCGCAAAGGCCCGGTGGAAGTGAAACGCAGCGGTCTTGACGGCGAAGTGCTGGCGGGCAAAACCATCCACCTCAAGGACGCCACCTCGGACGGGCGCTTTCAGTACCCGCAGTCGGCCAAGGCCGAAGGCTTGGTTTCCGTGCTCTCGGCCCCGCTTATGGCGGACGGCAAGGCCATTGGCCTGATCCGCGTTTATTCTGACGTGGAGCGCGAGTTCAGCCCCGATGAGCAGACCTTTATGGAGGCCGTGGCCGCCATCTCGGCCCTGGCCATTGAAAACGCCCGGCTGCACGAGGCCCTGCGCAACAACTACGACCTCATGGCCAAGCACGCCTACTCGCTCTATGAAGATTAGCCGCCACAGCTTGGGTGGCGACGACACACAAAATTTTCTTTGCAGATTGTGAGGAGGCAGCAATGCGCAAGATCAAAGTGGGCATCAACGGTTTTGGCCGCATCGGCCGGCAGGTGTTTCGCGCCCTGCATCAGTCCTATGCCGACAGAGTGGAAGTGACGGCCATCAACGACTTGTTTGATGCGGAAACCAATTTTCACCTGCTGGAATACGATTCCGTCTATGGCCGCGCGCACCTGGACGTGGCCATCAACGGCACGGACGTGCGCGTGGGCGACTGGAACATTCACTGCTTTGCCGAGCGCGACCCCCGTCAGCTCATCTGGCGCGACTACGACGTGGACATTGTGGTAGAAAGCACGGGCATCTTCCGCAAGGCCTCTCAGGCCGCCGTGCACCGTGACAACGGCGCCAAAAAGGTCATCATCACCGCCCCGGCCAAGGAAGAAGACATTACCATCGTCATGGGCGTGAACCAGAACCAGTACGACCCGCAAAAACACCATATTGTGTCCAACGCCTCCTGCACCACCAACTGCCTGGCCCCGGTGGCCCTGGTGCTGCAGCGCAGTTTCGGCATCAAACTGGGCAATATGGTCACCATCCACTCCTACACCAACGACCAGCGTATCCTGGACATGGCCCACAAAGACCTGCGCCGGGCCCGCGCCGCCGCCTGCAGCATCATCCCCACCTCCACGGGCGCGGCCCAGGCCGTGGCCAAGGTCATTCCGGAGCTCAAGGGCAAATTCAGCGGCTATTCTTTGCGCGTGCCCACGCCTACGGTTTCCGTAGTGGATTTTTCCGGCATTCTGGAAAAGGAAACGGATACGGAAGGCTTGTTGGCCGCCCTGCGCCAGGCTGCTGAAACCGACCTCAAGGGCATTTTGGAATACAATGAAAAGCCCCTGGTTTCCATGGATTTCAAGGGCAATCCGGCCTCGTCCATTCTGGAATCTTCCTACACCACCGTGCAGGAAGGACACTTGGTCAAGGCCGTGGCCTGGTACGACAATGAATGGGGCTACTCCAACCGGGTCTGCGACCTGATCTGCCTTATGGCCGACAAGGGCCTGTAGCTTCGAAAACGCTGCGGAATCGGGGATAGTACTCTTCTGGTACAGACCCGGTCCGCAGCGTTTTTTGACGCAGCCAGGGGCCAAAATCCGCGGCGCGTGGCCGCCCCGGATATATATAAGTTAAAGGTTAGCGCTCAAAATACGTATACCCCCGCAACCCGTCCTCAAAGGCCTGCATAACGGCAAAACGCTCACTGGGCGTAATCCGCCCCTGGCGCACGGCCAGCTCTGCAGTGCTGCGCAGATCCTCCAGAATGCGGCGGGGGTCGTATTCCACATAGCTCAGGATGTCCGCCACGGAGTCGCCGCGGATTTCACGCACATATTCGTAGCTGCCGTCTTCGGCCACACGGATGGAAACCACGTTGGTGTCGCCCATGAGGTTGTGCAAATCGCCCAGAGTTTCCTGATACGCGCCTACCAGAAAGACGCCCAGATAGTATTCCTCGCCTTCGCGCAGAGGGTGCAGGTCCAGAGTGGGCTTCATGCCTTGTGGGTCGATAAAGTGGTCGATGCGGCCGTCCGAATCGCAGGTAATATCCGAGATGATGCCCTGGCGGGAAGGGAATTCCTTCAGCCGGTGCAGGGGCATGACCGGGAAGAGCTGGTCAATGGCCCAGGAGTCCGGCAGGGACTGGAACACGCTGAAATTGCCGTAATAGATGTCGGCCAGGCTCACGTCGATGTCGGCCAAGTCACGGGGCACGGTTTTGAGGCGGGTTTTTTCCTGGGCAATGCGCAGGATGATGGCCCAGAAGAAGCGCTCGGCCAGGGTACGCTGGCGCAGATTGACCCTTCCGGTAGAAAAGAGCTGGCGCATTTCGTCGCGGTAATAGATGGCGTCGTTGTAGCACTCCTGCAGATTGCGCAGGGTGATGCTGTTAAGGGTTTCGCGCAGATTGAGCACGGGTTCGGGCGTGCCTTCGGGCAGGTCTTCGGGCAGCTGCACCTCCTCCACAGTGCTCACGTCCAGGACGTTGAAGAGCAGCACGGAATAGTAGGCCACTGTGGCGCGGCCTGATTCCGTGATAATGTGGGGGTGGGGGACGTTTTCTTCGTCCAGGATGCTCATGATGGCTTCCACCACGTCGGTGCAGTATTCGTCCAGGGTGTAGTTGCGGGACGAAATGTAGTTGGTGTGGGAGCCGTCGTAATCCACGGCCAGGCCGCCGCCCAGGTCCAGATAGCCCATGGGCGCGCCCTCCTGCACCAGGCCCACATAGAGGCGCGCGCCTTCCATGACGCCGGTGCGGATGTCGCGGATGTTGGAAACCTGCGAACCCAGGTGGTAGTGCAGCAGTTTAAAGCAGTCCAGCATGTCGTGGGCCTTGAGGGTATCCACCACGTCCACCACCTGGGCCGGAGAAAGGCCGAAGGTAGAGCGCTCCCCGCCGGAATCCGTCCAGTGCCCGCCGGCCTTTACGGCCAGTTTGGCCCGCACGCCGATGTTGGGGCGCACATCCAGGGCCTTGCTGCGTTCCAGCAAGAGCCCCAGTTCGCCGGGCATTTCCAGCACAAAAAAGACGTTGAAGCCCAGACGCCGGGCCTGCAGGCCCAGGTCGATAAATTCCTCGTCCTTGTAGCCGTTGCAGACAATGCAGGCTTCGCGGTCGCGCATGAGAGAAACGGCGGCAATGAGTTCGGCCTTGGAGCCCACCTCCAGCCCGTGGTGGTAGGAAGGGCCGAACTGGGCGATCTTTTCCACCACCTGCTGCTGCTGGTTGACCTTGATGGGAAAGACGCCCCGGTAGCAGCCCGTGTAACTGAGGTTTTTAATGGCCTTGCGGAACGATTCATGGATATTGCTGATGCGCGAATCCAGGATGTTTTCCACCCGCAGAAGTACGGGCATATCGTAGCCGCGGTCGCGCAGCCCGGCGATGATTTCCGGAATGGACACCTGCGGCCCCTGGGGGCCCTGCGGGCAGATGACCACCTCGCCCGCGTCAGAAACGTCAAAATACCCTGCTCCCCAGTTGCGGATGCCGTAAAGCTCTATGGAGTCTTCCACCCGCCACTGCTGCAACGCGCGGTTCTTTGCCAATGCCTGCTCCTTGCCGCACGGATGCGCCGCGCGGACTTGTAAAAAAAGAAGCGTCATTATGCCGGTCCCGCCCGCAAAGTCAATACAAACCGATAATGGAAGCGCCACGGGCCTTGCGGGACGCCGGGCCGAACGGGCATTTGTCTTCAGGTTGATTTTTTGCCGTGGCTGCCCGCGGCAAAAAACCGTCAGGCACGGATATTGCTACCTTGCGGGCGTCCGCTCACGGCGGCCGGTTTTGCCGCCTGATATCCCGCAAGGAGCGTCCGTATGGAACTGCAATTTCGCGTCCGCAACAACGACCTGGGGCCGTTGCTGCCCACGTTTCAGGAAAGGGTCAACGCCATGCTGCCCGTAAACCGGGCCGAAACCGCCGGGCAGGGAGCCGAAACCGCCGCCGCCCCGGCTCTGCCGCCAGCCGCGCCGGAAACCCCGCACATGCTCAACACGGCAGAACTGCGCGCCGCTCTGGCCGATGTGGAAGCCCAGGCCCAGGCCCACAGCCGGGAGCTGGCCGAGGTTCACTCCGGCCTCAACGCCCAGCGCGTGGCCCGGCTGCTGGACCTGCTGGAGTAGCGTTGCGTCAGGCGACACACGGCCTTTACGTCTCGGCAAAAGCCCGCCGCGCACCGGGCAATTTTCACCCAGGGACGTGCCGCATTGCAATGCCTTGACGGTTGCATACGCAGACGCCCGCCGCAGAGGCGCAAGCGTAACTACAGCCGTTACAACGAAGAAGGTTACGGGGCAAAACAGCAGCGCTGGCTGCGGATGCAGACAGCGCCCCTATGTATTTGCGCGGCTAAGCGCCGGAACGAGCGGGCCCGTAACCTTTGAGCAGACATATTCTCAAAGGTTCCCTGTTCTAGAGCAGTTAGCGAATGAAATGAGCTAACTGCTCTGCAAGGATTTTCTTGAAAATCCTTGCCACGAAATGC